>JAAUXT010061878.1_pt1 | contig 33035 bp, 37 predicted proteins | sample 7278171 | NCBI WGS metagenome assembly JAAUXT01 (sample SAMN14350112, study PRJNA611818) | marine sediment metagenome | isolation source: surface marine sediment (1.8m) | place: French Polynesia: Moorea | collected 2018-08
ACAAGCTTGCGCAATTCTTTTGTTGCAAACAAAGAATGTGCTCATCTGTGTCCAAATGGGTGCACATCGCTGAACATGCTGAGAGACACTTTGACTTGAAAGATCCTCGTATCTTTTGGCAAGACTGATCTGAAGAGGGATGTTTGTCAAACAACACACCTTTTTTGAACAGAAGTTGTGTATTTGTACAGTTTGAACCAGTTGGAATGCTGGTCCACAAATAAAGGGAAAGCTTAGCGTGTCAAGGCAAAACGCTTCATTGAATAAAACCTGCAGATCTTTTGAACAGATTCAACGTGGACTCTTTCATTGCGGCAAACCAGTTCAGTTTACGCAATTGCAGGTTCACCGCGGGTGGTTGAAGAAAGAAGTTCTTGTTTCTGTAGGTCTTCTACAATTCGTCCAGAAATTATAGTCGAACGCACACAAACAAACGAGTGTTACTCACAGGATCTGTGAAAGTTCTAGCAACCCGCAGCTCTCTGGGATGCTTGCAAAAATATACACCTGCATGCGCATTCACAAAGACCTTTCTGGTGTCCACCATGCAGTACTCAAATATACACATGAGTTGGAAAAGACAAATTCGCCACCAAAAAGAGTTACGAGGGAAACCTCTGACGAAACACATGCATGATATGGTACGATTCGACCGTTTCCCATTTTCAAGTAACATTGTGCTAGCTGAAGCTGAGTTCTGAAGATCAGAACATCCCAACATATTCAGAACAGCAGAATCGAGTTCGAAGTGTTACGTCTGGCACACTATTGAAGGAAACAATCCACGGAGCAGGTCAATTCCACGGTTTTGTTCACACTTTCAGATAGACCCAGCTCGAATTACTTTTTGCTTTCAAAGTTCCGCCACAGCACACTCCACAGGAGCGCACACAATTTCAGGGAGACTTCTTGTCTTCACACGAAAAATCTTGATTGTACAAGGAACATGTTGACAAAACTAGATATCACAGATCAATGTTTTTTGAACACACATGTTCTTGAACAACGTGCAGAATGTCACGGATCCCTGTTGCTGAGGCGCAAACAATCCATTTGTGTAAAAACTTAAGAAGACAGGTTGTTCTCCACAAACAAACGTTCCAGGGCTTTCAGGCAGTACACACGCTGTTGACTGAATAACACCTGCGTTTTTGCAAAAGGGGTGCTTCAACTTTTTTGACCCCCATCGCCCTCCCGTCTCTGAAAGTGGCAACGCGGCAGATCATTGTGTGTTTCAACGGCAGTAATTCTCACCACGAGAACGTTTCCTCGTTTTGATGATGGTGCCGCTGATGAAGATTCTTCAAACGACCATCATGGCTGAGTCCCTGCGGCCGTTCTGTTGGAGGTGTCCGTTCCGGCCTGCGCGAGGGTCGTCTTCGATCATGATGCGCGTGTGTCCGTTCATCTTGTCGTTGCCGTTGCTGTCCAAGCGACCGTCAGACTTGTGGGAAAGACACAGTTGGTAAAAGTTTGGCATTGTGTCCGAATCACGATTTCCTCAAACTTGGAGACACTTTGCTTGGAAAGGGTCGCACGAAGACTGGCCCAAGTCACTTCAAAAGAATTCCAATGTTAAACTGTTTCAGGTGTTTTCATTCCCCATTGCGGGCGTCAGACCTTGTTGTCCTCGGCAGCCCGTCCGAACGTCGTGTCGTCCTTGATACCCGTGATGTCCCACACCCGCAGAGACCCGTCGTACGAGCCAGTGAACAGCTTGCCAGCCACAATCTGCATCGGAGAAGGAAAGTATCAAACATCCTATTGTCACTTGGTTCAGCAGTCTCTCGTCTGTGCCCACACCCTGGATGACCCTTCAAACGGACGTTATTGTGACTGTGAGCTCAAGGAAACCGACTCATCCTTTTCAAGAATCATTGACCAGGGCAGCACTTTGTTGGGTCAGAAGCAAGACAAGCGAGAGCGTTCGGACTGAACTTGCAATTTTGGGGGCCTGTCCAAGCACACACTTCACGTTTCTGCTTTGCCCATGCAGCGCAACACTCGTAGATCTCGGTTTTGCATTGGGCCCCGCTTGTGGAGTGGTTGGGTGAGGAAAGTTTGTCAAGGCTGCAATTCATGCAAGAAAAATTTAGGAAGGAGATGCTCCTGGGATGCATGCCTGGCAGTTCTGTCCAAGAAGGGGATGTTGTCCAACAAATGGATGAAGGGAAAGTGACAACACAGCACTGCTGAAGAAGAACAACAATGGGTCCTTTGTACACGCCACTCCAAGAAGAGCTGCACAAACTGGATGAAAAAGGACTGTTACTGTGGTTGACCTCCGAATAATTTACCAGACGCCAAAAATTTGTTCTTTCTGACGCAGTGGCTTTGGATTTTGTACGTCACATGCAAGGTTGTCAAGTGGGAGTTGGGGCACAAGATCAAATCCCTACAGCAATGACTAACTTCAGCCCGATCCTTGATCCATGTGCATTGGAGAAGGGACCGTCAGTGCAGCTTCTTCAAATGTTCCTGGGCTGACTAAAAGCCATGGTCACAAGTGGACAAAAGCCACAAGAAGACACATCTCATCTACTCCACTATACGACTGACAGCCAACAATGAAGCAATGTCTCATCCACATCGAGCTACCTGAATCGAGTTTATCGCAAATTCGTGTCCAATGAGCGTGCGTTTGATGGCGCCTGACTTGGCGTCGTATACTCGTGCGACGGCGTCCCCACAACCCGTGAAAACTTGCGAAACAAACGTGAAAAATTGTGGTGAAAATACAAGATTCAATCTGTGCGAAAGAGTTTCAACGAACAGCAACAAAACTACGAATTTACGAACTGAACGCATGCATGTCAAATCAGGCGGTGGCACACAGAATAGCTGTGTGAGAACTGGGTGCATTCAGACTCGTCAGTACCCGGGGAAAGGCAAAAGCAAAATGTATGTCAACCTTCATCTGGGAGACAAACCACAAACCTGAAAATTCACTACAAAACTAATACACTGCACATTTTCGAGCGTGCCTGTTCGGTTATTTTCTCAAACATGGGTACTTTCAACTGTGGAAAGTTTTGCAGTGAAGTATTGGCTGAGCTGAGCTCTTTCGTGTTCTTTCCACAGTTGAAAGTATCCCCTGAAAATCAAAAAAAGGAAACTTCACCTCAAAGTTTTGGCCAAAGAGTCAAAGCACACAATGAACATAATGACCTGAACGGCATTGATAGCAGGCATGTTGGCTTCGCACTTAAAATTGCGCTTTATTGCGCCTGATTTGGCGTCAAACAGACGTGCGATGCCGTCCCCGCAGCCCGTGTAAACTGCAATGGGACAGCGATTGAGTTCCAAAAGACGTCAAACATCGTCTGCAGGCGGAAAAGATCTCGCAAGCAGAACAACAAAACTTTGTCACGGGAGGGAGACCGCTTCGAGCATGATGAGGCACAGTCGGTGCACTCCTGCAAACAAAGACTCCGGGTCTGGGGCACAGATCTCACGTTCCAAGGCAGAAACAGGCGCCGCAAAAGAAAAACCGCTGTCTGAAAACGCCCCCATTGAGGCACATAACCATTGACCTGTGAGCCAAAAAGATGTCTCAGAAAAAGGTCAGGCAAAAGGGACATTGTGACGACAAAGGACAGGTCAGAAATCGTGGACGTGCAGCATGCCTGGAAAAGATGCATTCTTGAATGAAGTGTGATTTCTGCAGTCTCTTGAAACCACTGGACCTCGAAGGTTTCCACCGCGATGTCCGGGTCCGGATTTTTCAGGAATCTCTTGATGGATCCAGACGAGGAGAAGATGCGCATGATCCCGTCCCCGCACGACGTGAAAACTGACAAACCGTCAAGAAAACCGTTCACCATCAGGAGCGATGGACTCTTTGTGGAAATGACACGCAACAAGCTCAATGTAATGTCTTGTCTCGGGCTCCGAGAACCACCCTCAGGTGGGAGTGTTTGAAGAAAGGTTGACGCGGTCTAGTCAATTGTTTGAAACAAAAACGAACAATTCTCATTTGCTGTTAACTATTTGTGCCCTTTTCATGTGGATGAATGTGCACCCAATGGTATTGCAGGCATGTACTCACTGAGTCCCTCGTGGAACTTGACGCAGGACACAGTGTGTCTGTGTCCCTTGAAGACCCTGGTGCAGTCCCCGAACTCTGTCACCCAGGCGCGCCCCGTATGGTCTGAGCTGCCCGTGTACATGATTTTGTTCACCACCTGTCAAATGAGACGTGCATTGATTTTTAGCATTCGCGTTTCAAAAATTTAGCAAAAACAAGGGCGAACTTCCCAAGAACATCATTCGTACGCGTAGAATCTGCAGGCTGAGATCATTGCGAACCAGCTTGACAGTGCACGCATGGGAACTGACAGAATCGTGTGGTTCTTTGGAATGAACACAAAATGTCTATTCTTCCAGACTCTTTTTGAGCGGAATCAGGATCGTGGTCGGCAGGGATGTCCAACGGGACCAACCCAACCTGTTTGCTCCCTCATTCTTATCACCGAAAAAATGCACCCAAGAGAGCCTTTCTGTAGAAAAGTAAGCATCAGTGAAACGGTTCAGTAAAATTCTCGTTTTGTACAAAATGCTCCTGTTGGTAGTGCACTGATTCATAACAAAGAGATTCTTGTGTTTCACAGTGTCTTTTTGCTCGTCGTATTCACCGACACAGACAGCGACATTCAAACCATTTGCCCGTCGTTTGTGTCACGCAGTTGCCGTGCGACAAGATGGCGCTTCATTGATCACGGGGATTGGTACTCAACGCTCTGAACACTTTTGGTTCTCAGCAAACATCTCCAGTGTTGAAATCTTTGCACCCTCTCATCTTGAAGAAAATGACCCAAGGTTTTTTTGTGCGCTTGAAGCGTTGGCTATTTCCAGGTACATGCAGAACTTTTGAGCGCACCAGTTTTCTCCCGACTTGGCCTTCAAACAAGAAACTTCAACGTTTCAACAGTGTTTTTGAGATTTCCAACAACGTAAATCTTGCAAGGTGAGGCTTTCCACAAAAGGCACAGTTACGATCGAATGACGAAAGGGATGAAGGGAGATAAACACCTGTCAATCTTCTTTTGAATCACTCATTCTACTTCGATGTCAACTGCTTCTTTGTGCTGATCGTCAAGTCTCTTCAAAACCTTTGTTGCCGAGTCCAAGGGAAGACAAGGCTTTTCACAGTGCACGTCCTGTCCAAATGTTTCAAACCTGCACTGTCCGGGATCGGTCACTTTGGCCCAGCTTACTCCAGATTCCCGCATTGCCTGAATGTTGTGTCCAGATGAAAGATGAGTGCTCATTCTCAGTCTGAGTTCAGTCCTGAATCCGTGGTTCTTCTGGAGCGCTGCTGGTTCTTTGGGAGCACTACCCCAAAGAACGGGTTCTTTTGGAGTGCTTCTGGCTCTCCCTGAGTGCTACTTGCCTTGATCCAGGAGCCATAGTGATGCAGGGTGGCAGCACTCCCTGAGAACTGGTTCCACGGGAGTGCTACTTTGGGAAGAGGGGGGGGGGTGCTCCCAAAGAACCAGTAGCAATTCTGAAGAACCGTAGACTCAGGACTGAACTCGCACTGGGAATGAGAAACAGGTGGAGTCCCTCTCGGTGAATGTCAGGTACTTTTGCGTGGACAAAAAGTGGGTTTTGAAATGCGGCGAATCCGGGTGGTAAAAACCAAAGATATCTCAATCAACCAATTTTGCGGTGCCTGCACTGCAAACCCTGTCTTCTCTCTGGCAACTGTTTGCGTGTTCAACAACAACAAAGCTGCTACCAAGAGCAGGCATGAAGACAATAATCGACCTCAACTGGTTTTTTCTCTGTGGCTGCGCAAAATATCATTGTGCTCAGGCAGTTTGCGCGTCTGAATGAATATTTCAGGAGGCGGAGAAGTAACAGGTAGCTGCTTTACAGCCTGCGATAAGCAACTGTTATTCAGTCTGGCTATGGAAACAGCTACGCATTGGCATTGTGTACTCAGGTACACGGTCGATAGCGCAGAACTGAGGACAGATTTTCCATGCGAATACTCTGTGCGAATGCTCCAAACTCCTGTTTTCGGGAAGACTGGAAAATCGGCCAACCAGCCCAAACCACGACTGATCGTTGAAATCTCCACTCAAACTCAGTTTACTTGCGAGTAAAAAGACAAACGCTCGTGTTTGGCGTTTCGTGCTCTTGAACGGCTGGGGAGTGGGAGAAATTTGTGTTTTTGGTTCCAGTTTGTCTTCGAGCATTTTCTTTTCTTGCATGCTCACGCTTTCAAACACAAATGGACAATTGCACTCTTGCAAAGGGCATTTCATGCTCGTACGTGTTGTTGCTGTCAGCGATCATTGATTCACTCGACGACAATGTCTTTCAGAATGAAGGTGATCGAACCGACAAGGTGGTAACGAACATTCCGTCAGCTTATGCAACAGGAACTCCATTGACACAGACGTTTGTTGTGTTTCGTGGCCAACAGCTATTGGATGGAGTTGGAACTCACCAGGAGGCAGATGACGGAGCCTTGGTGCCCCTCAAACAGCTTGAGCTGCTCGCCCTTTACGATGTCCCAGCTGCGCACGGTATGGTCCGTCGAGCCCGTGAACAGAGTCTGTGCACATGAACAAACAGAAAATGACATTGGAATGAGAATAAATGCAGGCAGTACACACAATGGCTCCTGGGAATTTTGATTCACAAAGGCCACGATGAAGGGAGATCACAAGGTGTGAGAGTTATTCTCATTGATCTATTGATCTCGGAAATGACACTTGTTGATCCCTCAACATCAAGCGAGCGACTGGAAGACCGAGAGTCCTGCTGCCTGTGTTCTGCTGCACGCGCTGCAACGTGTGGGATTCGTACCTTGCCCATAGGATCGGTGGCCATACAGGTGATGGGTCCTCCGTGGTCCTTGAACGTGTTGAGGCACTTGCCGGTCTCGAAACTCCACGACTTGGCTGTGAAGTCGGACGAACCTGTGATCAGGATGTCCTTGTTGCCTTCCCAGTCGTAGATCCTACAAGCGAAGTCTCGATTTGATACCTCGTTTGCTGACAAACAGAAATTCCAGGTGTTTACACACACACACACACACACACACACACACACACACACACACACACACACACACAAACGCACACATTTTTGTGGATTGAGCTGATTGAGTGACTCGACCAGTGCACGGACTTTTCCGAGGCTGCACAACAGCAGAGAGACCCGCGAGCTTGGCTGATGACTTCAACTGGTCACGATTGTTCTGACGCATTTGTTAGCGATCGCGCCGTCCAACTCCTCGGACCAAGGTGCAACATGCGACTGAACGCACCCCGGATTGTTCTGGTCGTCTTCATCATCAGCAGGCAGGAACACAAGTGGGTACACTCCGCGTTTGTGGCCCGAGAACACTCGAATGCATTCTCCTGCAGCGAAAGGCAAGGACAGACAAGGATAACTGTCATGTCTGATGATTTTGCAATTCAAAAGAAACAGACCGAATACAAGACATTATCACCTCTTGATGGAGTACAAGACCCAAAGCTTCCCAGGGTTACCTGGCACAAGGTCTGATCACTACATACCTGTGTCAAAATCCCAGCATCGCGCCGTTCTGTCGTAACTTGAACTGAAGATGAAGTCTCCTGTGCAAATAATCCTGTTGATCAGGGAGTTGTGTCCTCTGAACACGAAGACACAGTCACACGTGTTGATATCCCATTTTCTGATGGTCTTGTCCGCACTTCCGCTCAGCACGTACGTGTCTTCGATGAGAACTGCGTTTATGTAGTCTTCGTGGCCTTTCAGTATGCCAATGCACTCGCAATGCGGGGTTTTGGTACTCCAAAGGCGCGCAGTCTTGTCTTCGGACCCAGTGACCAGAACTGAGCCGTCCTCAGACAAGGCCATACAGTTGATACCACCTGTGTGTTCGCAGTACTCCTCCAGGAGGTAGTTGTTCTGCTTGCTACTTCCCTCTGTTGAGTTGCAATTTCCCATCTTGAACACTTCTGTCACTTGTGTCGGTTTTCGTTCAGTCAATGTGGGTTGTCCAGGGTTTGGTCAGCACAGTCGCGTCCATTCTGAAAACAACCAGGAGACATTGAACAATTCGGCTAGCATTTGTTTGAACACTCCACGTCCCCTCGAAAAATACACGAATTCGTGAAAGATGTGTCATTTTCCAGCCGTTTTTTCGAAATTTAACTCCTCCTCCTTTGGGATAGAGCGATGAATTTAATCAAGCCAGGTGGGTGGTGCGATTTTAATTTTTTATCACGTTCTGACAATCCAATTCATCGTCAAGCAGACGGTGAATTAGAGTCTTTCGACAGCTTGAAAGACTGCTTCCTTTGGACAAGACTTTAGACAGGGGCATGGATTTGTCATTCCGGCGAATAAAACACCCGGGTGGGCAAAATGAACCTCGACCGTCGCGTGCAGCATTTCTGGTTTCTTTGAAACGCACCAGCAATTTATCGGTTTGTGTTTGTTGCAGCAGCATGCATCCAACGGGAGAACAATCGTCAGCATCTCAAATTGTGGTTCAATTGTCACAAAACACTTCCATCCAACATCTTTGGCCAAAAAGGTGACAGATTGTGAGAAGTTTTGTTCGGTTGCAAACAGCCATGACCAGCCATGACCTGCCATGACCACAGACAAAAGTCCAAAAGAGTGAATTCCCTTGTCCCTTCTTGGCTAGGTGTGCACAATCGATGGGTCGTGCCTTTGTGAGTGAAGTCTCGAAACGCGCTCTCCAACATTTTTGCTGATAGAAACAACAAACATTGGTTCCAAATAGATTTGCAGCAAGATTTCAATTGGAACAACATTGCCTGTTTCCGGTTCAATCCGGACAAACCGCACAGAACTTGGTCGTACTGTTGATTTACTTTGCGAGAGAGAGACTGCATGTTTGTCACCCAAACACACGTTCAGAAACTTGCAATGGTGTGGCAGCGCCACAACTTTGTTTTCGGTACACTCGCAGATGCCAAGAAATGGCATCGTGGAACAGCGAAGCCTCACGAACTTGAGCCCGTGCATGATGTCCAAACCATGCTCCAGCCGGTGGAGGCAGAACTGTGTGTTCCTAAAAAGTCATGCTTTGATACAAAGCTGGAGATTCAATCAATGTCTCCAAAACACCAAGACAAATCACTACAACAGCCAAACGTCAGCACAAAGTGACGCAGATACATCTCCACCCTGTTCTTGATTTGGTGCCAACTGCCAAGCACCAACGTCGAGCATGCATGACACATGAATTGTTTCCTGTTGAATTGGACGTCTGGTCCAAGTTCGAAAAATAACAATTCGTGTGTTCAAACGTGAAAAAAATTGTCCAACGCTTGTTCACTTTTCAGTGGTCCTTCAAAGACTGCCCAGACCCCTGGCCTCTGGCTGTGCGAGAGCAAAAACCGTCCTATCGTTGGAATCTTGATGGCACGGAGTGTGGGACAACACAACGCAGTCTGGAGACTTTCAACTTCCCAACTTGGTTCTTTCTCCTCCGGCAAGTGTGCAAGTAATTGTGCGCAGAACCTGGACAACAGTGGATCCACATCTAACTTGGCTGGATTTTCGACCAACTTACTTTTGCTTCGAAATTTTACCATTTCCACAGTTCTGGCCAGAACAATAGCCCAAAGCAAATTAGAAGATTCCAACGCTCGAGCTTGTCAGCGAACCTCGACGATCAACAGTTGGCAGCCATTTTGAATTTTCGAGTTCAATTCCAAAAAGAAACCGTCCCGTCAAGGTGTGTGTTGCAGCTTCAGGTCGTCTGATCCAAATGTCTCACTTCACACGCCTATATCCGTTGCCGAAGAAATACGAAACAAATTTGAGTTGACAAGGACTTACGCGGAACTTCATGACTGCAGGTTGAGCGCTTCACTGACGTCCACTGCGAGTTGGATGGTGAGGACTGGGTGGCTGTGTGCGTGAGTCCGGGACGCGCAGAGCGGAACGGAGCGTGAAGCTGGAGAAGCGCTGCGTGAATCCGGGATGGAGGCTGCGCTGTGAGAACTCGACCCGAGCGCAACCGTCCGTGTCTCAGGTGCGCAGGCCACAGGTGGAGACTCCCGCTCTGTGAACCTTCTGGAAGAGTGCAGCAAAATACATTTTGCATGTTGACGGTTTTTGGTTTGAGCTCGGCGATTCTCTTCACTTTGAATGGTTTCCATACGAAAGGCCCAGTTCTGCAAACTCGGTAAACTCGAAGCGTGCAAGAAGGGTTCAACGTGACTGAAACCTTAACCAACTGATTGCCTTTCAACGCAAAAACCAACAAGAATCACCGACGTCCTGCCCAGTCCGCTTCGCGGCTCGGAATAACACTGAGGAACGCGGAGACAAAATTCAACAAAATTATACGAAACTCACTTTGAGTGTCGTGCCTTTTTGTTGGGTTTCGTCTCCGCGTTCCTGAGTTTTTTTCCGAGACGTCAATTCTAAGTTTTACATTCACGTCAATTCTAAGTTTTACATTCACATGAAACAGTCCCAAGATTCCAATGTTCGAATTAAAGGGGCTTCAATTCAAAAATATGTGTCAAAAGGTGTCCTCATATCTCGTAACCCTCCCGAGATTACAAACTGTCCGAGTTGAAATTTGACGGAGCTTTTGATTTGGCGAACCAAGGAAAGTTCCCACAGAGGATGACAACGGCTTCAAGAGGTTTGAGAGTGGCGTCGCTTCAAGCGGAGCTGTGCATTGTTTACCGTCACTGATCAATGGATTGCTGCACGCCCTTCTCATCAATACGGAACACCAGCCACTCAAAAACATCTTTGAAGCGAAGTCCAACAAACAGCCAACAAAATTGTGTGTCGATTCACGTCCTGATCGTTTCGTGAGTCGTTTGCGCTCACAGGTCGAGATTCGCTCCACGCGCAAATCAAAGACGCCCCAGGCGCGGCCACTCAGGTGTAGAACTGGAAATATAAATTCACCCTGAAGTTTTCAGACATGACGTTTTACACAAACACACACCAGTCAAGTTCCTTCAATATCAGTGCAGCTCTGCACCCCTGACTTAGGATCCTCCATGCACGTCTTCAAAAAGAAAAATAGTTTCTGACATCGTACAGTAACTTGTTTTATTTCGCAATTTGCCACGATCCAGTTAGTACAGTAGCGAGTTTGCAAATTATGTTCACTTTCACAACACCAGAAAAAAAAAACAGAGAAAAAATAAACTGACTAGAACACCGAAGTAAAAAGATGTCTTTTCACAAAACTATCCCCCCCCCAAAAAAATCAGTCAAACTGTCCTGCCCTTTGGTGAGGTTTTTAGCGTTGGTCGTGAAGAAGACAATCAGTACGACTTGTGTGGGCCAACGCAGGTCCGGAAACGCTGAAATTTCCTGTCTCAGTTAGCACAGCGTGAACACAACCGCAATGGAAGTGACGTCCCAGGGGCGTCTGCGTACCCTCCATGGTACGTGCGGAAAAGTGCACAATATCGCACGACGGTCGAGTGAACAGCGTGCCAAGGGTTCTGTCCCAGTTTTGAGACAGGCCCGTGTTGTCCATTGCAAGGAGAAACAAACAAATTATTCTGATGACATTCTTGTGTTCCCAGAGAAATTGAACCTGCATTCCTGACCTCACAGGTGGTTGTTCCCATACTACTCATTCTCAGTTCGAATTTCGATAACTTGGGAGTTTTTGCTTCAAATTTCAACAGAACTCCCAAGCCTTCAGCAAAAGGGAGAATACTGTACGCAGGGTAATAAACGTACGATGATGACGTTCAGAAAGGCGGAAACACTGAGAACGCGTGAAAAGTCTGGAGACAGGTGCGTATACACTTGGTGTCGCTGCAGGTTGTTATCAGTAGTTTTCCTTTTTGTGTAAACACGCACACGCACGTCACTCACGTCCGCGTGAGTACAGTTCACGACAACGGACCACATTCACTCAATGTTTTTCTCCGATCAAGCCCGACACACAGAGCACAACAAAGAACTTTCGAAGAACAGGGAACAATTTCCAATTCATGATTACGCAGCAGGACCATTTGGGACAGGTCCAAAATTTGGTCAGCTTTGGCTTTTCACGAAAGATTTGTTGGTCTGCTGTGTTCTCCTCGTAAAGGAAAGAACCGGTGGAGTCATGAGCAGACCTCCAACCAAACACATGTCTGTTGGAAACCGCAGAAAATACTCAACTTGACAACATAACTGAATAAATCAGTTGCAAGATTGAAATTCCATCCGAAACAAAATTGCATCAAACACAAACAAATGTCACACTTGGGCCTTCTTTCATCCGGCGTTCTGTTAAAAAAAAAATTGCACCACTCTGTTTCGGGCGATTTTGGCACCAATTCAAACAAAAGCCCACGAAGCGTTCAGCCCAGCCGCACAACACATATGACATCACGATCCATTGTTCAATTGAGCACAAGTCGCCAGGCATTTCAACTCATGAGACTACATTTTTGCGCAGAAAACACGCAATTCTCACAATTCCATTTTGTTTTTTAGAAACACAAATAACTATGGCACATTTGAATTTGTAAAGTTCAATGGAACACAACAATGGCTGCTACAGCAGCTGAAACGGAATTGAGAATTTTCTGGTGGACTACGCGTTGCAGACGAGGAACAACACGTTTTTTTTTGGTACCCTTCCCTGTAATTTTGAAGTACACAAAGCAATTCTACGAGCAATTCTGTCAGCTTTACACCTTTGTTGTTTCCTTGTTTGCTGGTTTGTTTGTTTTCTGACTTTTGATGGACTCTCATCAACGAAAGAAAAATAAACACTTCCGACAACTTGCAGCAGTCATCTACGGTCATATCATGACAAAAATTGATGTGTCGAGTACAGCACCGAACAGGAGACGTCCATACGGCCAACAATTCAGTATCTCAATGCCTCGTTTACAGAGACAACAAACCATTTTCACTACAACACACATTCTACCATGCCTGCAATTTCTGTCAACTTTCTAATGTCGCTAAAGTTTCATTGGTACAAATATATAGTGGTATGATGATGAACATATAAAATCCTGTATTATCTTGACAGAAAAAAGTTGTTGAGAAGCACTATACGTACACGGCTCCCTCCCGATCCTCCTCTTTCTCTTGTTGACCTTCTTCCGACCTCTCAGCTTGACTCTGACCTTCACTTTCCAATTCGTCAAGGTCAGAGGTCAGGGGTGGTGGGGAAGGAGTGGGTTGTCTGTGAACGCAATTGTCAGCATCATAAAAGCATTCTTCCGAGTCTCCGTGACTCGGACCCTCCACTGATCTTGACTTGGGTTCAGCTTGAGGGTCAAATGACGTTCGTAAGTCGGGACCACTGAGTCCGGCTGACGGTGGAGGTGTTGGAGGCGGCGGAAGGTCTCCGTCTCCCTCCTGCCCGCCTCCGACTCTCCCTTCTTCCATGAAGAAATCGTCCTGGTCCCCAAGACGCGCCGTGAGCTTCGACAGACTCCGCAGAACGGCGTCCAAGTGTGGGCCCGGGTCGTCTTCGTCAAACGCACTGACCAGATGCTGCTCGCCCTCGCGGGCAGCCGCCGCATAAAAAGCCCCCTCCGCCGAAGATCCACTCCCAGCAGTGACCGGGGCGTGGGCTTGGGCCTTGCGGTGCCTGTCCAAATGCGTGTCGATTATATCCGGGAGCGTACTCAGAGCGTGGTCCACGGGAAAACGTGGGCTGTGAGCGATTTTCGGAGAGCTGCTGAAGGAGCGATCAGCTGAACCGGTGGAAGGCTTGCGCTCCTGCCACACCTGCTCTCTGTGTCCCTCCTCCTCGTCCTCCGACCCCGAGAGCCCGAGGTGAAGTTTGCGGGCGAGAGAGTGCTCCTCGCCGTCAGGGGGTGGGTACGGTGGGCGGGGCTCGAACACCCGTTCCTCCATTGCCGACAAATCGGGCAAATTACTCTTGACGTATATTTGGCTGAAATCCTTTTTGTCAAAGTCCTTGGTTTTGTTGGCGTCACTTGAGAAGAGATTGTTGGCAGATAAGTCCTTGATAACTCCAAACGTACTTGGTTTTCCTCTCGGTCCTGCTGCACCGGGGCCCGCAGCACCGCCCGGGTACGGGTGCACGTCGAACGGGGACCTTGGGCCGGTGACGTCCGGCAACCCTCCGCAGGCACCCGCGGCCTCCGCCAAAGGATAAGTCGCTGTTCGCATCACCTCGCGGTTCAGATCCTCCACGCTTTTGTTAGGCACCCGGGTCACAACAGTGGAATATTCTTCTGTGCAAGCGAACGGTCCCGGAGACCCAGCTGAAGGCTGTGAATCGCTGCAGGCTGTGGAAGGCAGGTCGCCGAAGGATTTGGCAGCACCGAGAGGCGGCCCCCGCGCCGAACCCCCGGAGTCTTCGCTGCCTCCGACCAACGGCGGCGGCACGGGCGAGTTCTGCAGCGACATCTCGATGGCCATGCGAATCTGGTTCTCTTCATCTGCGCAACGAAAAACGTGTCTTTCTGTCATTGTTCAGCAATGAAGAAACGCGACATTTTCTGTGAACCGACAGGGGCAGTAAGCTGAATCTGACAAACAATCGGGGCGTGTGACACATCCAGAAACGCTGAGATTCACTCCATATACTGGGTGCAGAAATCAGTGTCGCATTTCCGTGGAAACCTAAGCATGCTCCAGCATGATCATACCTTGAATGGCCATCCTCGAGAGTTCCAGCGCCCTCTGCAGCTCAGGGTCGAAGTCCGAGCCGGTCCGTTTGTGCGTGTCTTCGCCCCGCGGGCCGCCGCGACCTTTCCCCCGCGGCGGGTCCTGCAGCACCAGCGGGCCCGACGTCTCTCCAGCCGCAGACCCTGCCCCCGCACCTCCCGGGTACGACGTGCACGGCTGCGGGGTCTGAGGCTGCGTACTCGGACTTCGCGGACTCCTACAATCGAGAACAAGCCTCAGCAAGATGCGAAGCGGCCCAATGGAGCAGCAAATCTTTGAAACTCTTCGACATTTCACGCAAATTTGCAAAAAACAATCTGACCGATGATGACCGCAGAAACTTTCTGCCTCGAACATGTCCGACCAAAGTCGAGTGTTGTGGCGCTGACAACAACCACACGTGGCAATACGCAGAAGTCGTCGGCCTCACCTGTCTCCGGAGCCGGGCTTCAGGGACCCCATCTCGCGGAGGAACTGCAGCCGCGACATCTCGAGCGCGCGGAGCAGCTCAAGCTGCTGGTCGCTGAAGTAGTCGCTCGGAGACACCGACTCTGCGGCGACACGGAGAAGCAAACATTCAGTCACTGGAGACACTGGCTACACTCAGCCCGACGTCACTTTCGCACAATTTTGACCAACCTTCCTCCTCCTCCTGGTCCTGCTTCATGCACTTGAGGCTGCAGTGATCGTGGTACTCTCCGGTGCGCGGGTTCTGCGCGCGGGGTCGACCGCACCCGCGACGCACGCACAGCGCTGAAAATACCAACCATTCTCACAATCAGGCAAGCATCAAAGACAACAAAACAGCCAACACCAACCATAGTGACAGAGTTGTGTTTGCCCCTCCCTCCCCACTCGACACTCACAGATAGCGGGTGGCGGCGGCAGCTCCTCGGCCTCCGCGTTCTCTCCGTCCGGCGGTGGCGGCGTAACGGGGGGCGGAGCCTCGGTGTCAGAGTCCTCGGAGTCGGGCCAGTCGAGCACGGCGGCGAGGTTCGTGTGGCGTCCGCTCGGGTCCTTCACCCAGGACGTAGCCGGGTTCAGGTCCTGCAGCGAGGCTAGCAGAGCCTTCTTCAGATCATCCTGCAACACAGAGAGTCCCTTGATGCAAACTTTCGACGAGAACACAATGTGATGAATGCGCGCCACCAAACCGTCAAAAACCCACAAGAATCACGTGAAAATAAATGTCCAGCAGCCCACAAAAGGATAAAGGGACGGACGCCACATTTTGACAAGCCTTCCAAACCAGTGGGCTTTGTCAGCACGACGCATGCCAACAAAGCCTACATAGCTCTTCACCAGTTTTGACCACACTGACTCACCACTGAAGATGTTGACAGCAATTCCAAACCAGAAATGCAGTTCCAACAAGTCCTCAGACTGAAGCGTACAAGCATTTGACACTGTCCATTCTTTTCAGCGCAACACTTACGTCGAGTTCGACGCTGAACTTTTTGCGCTTCTTCTTGAGGTTGGGAGAGGTGTCAGCGGGCACCAGGCCCTTCGCGATGGCAGACACGAGTTCGTGGCGCTTGCGCTGCACCAGGTGCGCAGTCTGGATGATTTTGTGACGTGGTGTACGCAGGTAGGGACGCGCCACCATCTCCGACAACGTCTCCGTGCACTCCTCCAACTCCGTCTGAATCGATCAACCTCTTGTCAGTTTTTCAGCCATGTTTTCTACGATCGATATCAATTGGCAAACAAGTACAAGGCTGACAGCGCGGGGACCAAATTATAATGTTCAAGTTCGAGCTCTTCAAAACTGAAGCAGGGACGGACGCATCAAATTTGCACTGTCCGCTTTCGTGTCCTATTCACTCCTCACCTTGGAAAACACAGGAAGTGGCACATTTATGAGGTTCTCTAACTGTTATTTCAACAGTGCTAACAAACCTCTCCCTTCTCCAATCCACGAAGCCCCCCTCAAAACTCACCGTGTGTACCCAACTCACCTGCATGAACTCGAAGATGGGCTTCTTGTAGCCCGTCTCCTCGAGGTAGTAGCCGTACACGTACGAGCACTTGAGCACGCGGCGCGACTTGAGCAGCTGCAGCACGGCGTCCTCCACGAACTTGGTCTCCAGGTTCGCGGAGTCTGGGTCCGTCACCGCGCGCGCCAGCACCAGCATCTTCTCTTTGGCGGTGCTGAGCAGAGGTTCCTCCAGCTGGAATCAGACGATTTCTTTTTACCCCTTGAGGTGCAGCCACTTGAACAATAGGCTGCCATTTTTTACAATCAGTGAAAAGGTTTGAAATGTGTGCAAGTGTTTCATTTTGAAGCAATGCATTTCCAATCGTGCGACAAGAGAACTGCTGACCTTGAAGCTGTTCTCGTGATTCTTGAAGCGTGAGTAGTAGTGAATGAACTTGTTGAGTTCCTGCATGCGTTTATTACGCGCCTCCGCCTCCGCCTTTTGTTTCTCGGTTCCTTCTTCCACCTGTGTGCGACAAAAAGTATTGCACTGACAACATCTGACAAGACGTCACTCACGTGCACCAAAAACTTCGTTCCCGGTACTATTTGTTGCTGTATGTTGGTCAAGGATTTGTTTTTGAGTACGCGTTCCTCGTGTGTTGTCTTTCTCTTCCTTCAGCGGCTGTAACCACCACGTTTCAAAGCCCGACACCAACAAGCACGCCGATAGCATGAAACACTCGGCAGAGTGTGACATCACATTTTGACAATTCTCATGCAAGGCGACAGTCAAATTTCAAATGTCAAGAGTCACATGACAACGTCAATTTAGTGTGTGTGTGGGCGGGGGGGGGGCGGTTACTGCGTTGTGTGACCTTGAAATCAGAGGAGAAACAGCACGCTGCGGCCCCTCCGAACCAGGATTTGTTCGCGTGACGACGCAGCTCACCTTTCTGACGACCTCGTATCGGTTGCAGCGGAAGTAGCCTCCGGTCGCCGAGCTGTGCTTCTTCCACGGCTCCAGGCACACCCAGCAGAAGTCGTGCTTGCACTGAGACACCAAGAAATACTCCAAGCGTGATTCGACTTGCAAATTTAGAGAACCCGCAGTTTCTTCGCGAATACACGCCACGCGAGATCACACACTGATCCAGAAACTGACCTTTGAGCATTTCATATGGTTGCAGCCTTCATTCTTCTGAATGGGCGATTTGCAGTTGGGACACGGCTTCGAGTTGGTGACGAGCCACAAGCAATTGGCAGCCATAATGGACTCCTCCTCAGTGCCGCTCACTACAAGGAGAGATAAAAACATGTTCCTTCTGCAAGTGAGAAAACAATACAGCAATGCTTGATCACAATCTCTTCCTTCCTTGTGAAAAACTGCAACACAACAACTGTCCGCAACATTCCCCGCCCAAGGCAAACTTTGTACTCACGTTCTTCGGGTTTCACTTCAGCCGTTTTTCCATGCCACAGCTTCCAGTTGCTGCAGCTCGCCGGCTCATGAGCCTCTCCGAGACACTCCCTGTGATCAACATGAGTTCACAAATGGTTTCAGGCAGTGATCTCGGGACATCTGACGCGAAAAATCCCCTTCAATCTTACAAATTTGGTGTCGTTTATGTCAATGAGAGACCCACTCTGATGATCCTTGCAATTTCTCAAATCACTCACCAGCAGAAAATGTGACCATTGCCGCAGTCGACAGCGTGGGAAAAATCTTGCTGCTGGGAGAAGCCGGTCGGGTCTCGGAAGGTCGGAGACAGCGGGTTGTCCAGGTCTCCGGGGAGGCGCACCGCGCGCCCGCACCCCGGGAACGGGCACCACTTGATGTTCGGGTTGCTCTCCACGAATTGCTGCAAGTGCAAATATATCAACGATGCAGGTCGCTTCTTGTCCTCGCGTCGAAGAAATTCATTCGTACAAGAATACAGCGACACCAGATCATTGTTGGTGCATCCAAAGACCTCAGCGACAAACTAAAGACGTCGAGACCAAATGCACAAGCACGCACCTTGATGTCAAACTGGAGGTATCTTCGGGACATGTCCCTGGATACAAGTGTCTCTATGATTTCTACAGGCACAAGTTTGATGCAGTCGAAGCCAGGACATGTGATGTTGTGGGCCTCGCCCTCCGCAATTTTACCTGATAAGTACCTGGATTGGAAAAACAAATACCAATGAGGGTAAGGATTGCAAACGTCTGAAAGCGTCGGTTAGCCGCCGACTTCAACACAAGCTGTAGGACCACACTCTCCATTCCGTTCGTATCAAACGAAGTCATTCCTGTGTGCTGCTGCATAGCACCTCTGCAATCATTCCCACAATAATACTCAATGAAATTTGGGAAAAACACAGAGCGGCTGAACTTGTTTGTACCTTTCCCAACAGGATCTGCAGAATTGGTGATCACATGACATAGGCACTGGAGCTTCGTCTGTTGGGACTGTGCAAGCACAAATATCACACTGAAACAGACAAAGGAAAGGTCTCAAGACATCTGCACGTGACAAGACGGCAGACATTTGCTCGCGGGGTGGATTGGAAAAGAGGTGTGTGCTGATCAAATGTGTGTGTGTGTGTGTGTGTGTGTGTGTGTGCGTGAACGTCCGTTTGTGCGTGCACTTACTATCATGTTTTCAGTGTTAGCGGTAGAGGTAAGGGTTGGGGAACGTAGATCGTGCTCGGAGGCGCCGTGCGGCACCCCGCCTCCTCCGCCGTCCACACCAGGCACATCCAATGCCACCGACGCCGGGGGCACGACACCGCACTTCTCGCAGCACGCAATCGGGTCGTCCATCCAGGCCTCGAGCAACATCTCGCGCGACCACTCTGAAACAGTCAACACCACCACGGTACTTTCACATGTCAACAGCTGTGTTCAATCCAACTTTTTTCAGCTCCGCGAGCAGGTGAATCCACCGACCGTGGTTCCTGAGCAGCGCCTCAGCGGTGAAGAGCGGAACGCGCAGCATGTCTGAAGTCTCGACGAGCAGCTGGTCCTTGGCCTCCTGGAGGTCCTGCGCGCGCAGCCCCGAGTACGCCTCGTCAGCCTCGATCTGGTCCAGGATCAAGTCGTCCTCGGACTCGTGCGAATCCTCGTTCTGTACAAACACAAGATGCGATAATTTGAAGCCGGAAACGCACCTCACACACACCACCGAGCGATCCTGACAGCACAATGCAATCTGTTCACACAACGGAATTTCCATGCACACCTTGAGATGATCGCTCCAACAGCGACATTGTGTTTTCTTTCGAACAGATTTTGAACACAAATGTTGCCTGCATCTTTTTTCACATTGAAAACTTCCTGAACTCAGTTCCGAACTGAGGACGATTCGAGGGGATTGGACAGCACATTGAAAACGGAAACCCGTTATTTTTATCGCAAGTGTGGAGCATTTGCAGCAGCAGCAAAATGCACGTGGGCTGCTCACCGAGAAGACCATCTTGGACTCGAGGTAGAGCGCGATGTTGTTGTTGCCGCTCTTCTCGGCGCTGTCGCACGGCGTCTGTTTCTGCGCATTCTCGGCGAACAACGGAGCGTCGCGCAGCACCAACAGCTGCAGCCATAGTAACCAATGTTTGAGTCATACACGTTTACACTGATCAAAACAGGACAGCGTCAGGAGTTTTCAGTGAACTTGACCGCACTGCCCAGCTCAACATTCCAGTTCACTGGTTCGTGCAAAGCGCACTTCTTTCAAAGAGAAAGCAACCAAGACCAGACGGACTCACCTCGACACACCTTCGGAGTCCGGAGGATGCAGCGTAGTGCAGCGCTGTGTTGTTTTGCTGCAAGGAATCAGAGTTCGCGCTACAACACCTGCCACTTCGTCGGTAGTTTCCCCCAACGATACCCAGCAACCAACATCTGAAGCACTGACTCCAGTCGTGGTCACACAAGGACTGCACTCACCTCGTCTCGAGCCTCCAGGTCCACTTTCTCTATCTCGCCGTCCTGCAGCGTCGCCCCGCGCCACTGCACGATCAGCTGGAGGCAGTCGTACCTGAGGAGGCAACACAGCAACACCCGTGAGACGGCTGTGCACACTGTGGGTCAAGTCCTGTGCTCCACCATTGACAACCAACGCTTGCTGCAGTTTCGACACATATCGCGGCTCGGTACAATGTTCATTCTTATTCATCTGGCAACATTTTAGATTTGACAGACAAGCACAGGATGCCGCACGAGAGCGACATTCGGTTGACCACGAACTCGTGCACAAAAAGTTCAACTTACTTTGCCAAAGATCGTGGCTGAGTTGGCGCACTAGCAGACCTTACCTTCTCTGCTGTTGGGTGAAGGTCTGCGCATTTTGAGCGACACACACACAGTGAAGAGATGTTTCATTGCGCGCATTCTTCTTGTTCGGATTCCCACCCAACTCGTAGAGAAATATCCTGCAGCCGAAACGTGACAAGTTAAAAGTCTGAAGACAGCACAAAGCTAACAGTTTCGTTGTATTTCGTTTCTGCTCAGCAACAGATTTTGTTGGCAGGTCCACTTTGTTTTGCACGATGTCAGTGCCCCCACCCACCTGAGTAGTGACTTCATGGCGTGTCTGGCAGCGAGATGGAGCGGCGTGTCGTGATTGTACGTGTCTCCGTACGACGTGTTGGGATCGAGGCCCTTGCGCAGGTCTGAACTTGTGTTGTACAAGTGCACCGCCGCATACTCGTCCCCGCTCTGCAGGTGCTTGCGGAACTTGGATGAACTGGACCCCATCCTGGCGGAGTGTTCGCCACGCCTAAAGCGCTGTCCTGTGTTGAAAACTTTGTGGATTGAACGATTGAACAAACGTGTTGTTGACCCGAGTCAAGGTCATGTGAGGAGTTCTGTCAAGCTGAAAACCTTGCACGGGAAGGTTGGTCGTTGGTCAAATTTGTGTGCACGGCTCACATAATCCCGCACCTCTGTTGTGAGACGGCACCAATCTTCGAACTGTCGGGGACAATGAAACCTCTGCAACTTTGAGCCAACAAGGTGGCATTGTTCAAGTCAAACAAAAGTCGCGTAGCAACACGGTTTGTTTTGGTTGTTCAAGACTCTTGCGAATACGAGTCAGTGCCAACGAGACGAGAGTTGTTGCTTCTTGTGGAAAAACAAAAACACGCTGCAATTGTCAACTGTGTCAGAAAAATATTCGTACCGAATCACGAGCGTACATTGCTCACCTGAACAGGCTGTTTGCCCACGGATCACAGATTCGCCACATGACCGTCCTGATCAGTGTCCGCACGTTTCAATCTCTACTGCAACACGGGAAGACAGGCATCCAAACCAAACGAAAACACCAGTTTGTTCACACAAGTTTCTTTCACTCTGGAATCTTCACACTTCTTTCAGCCAACGACTGGCCCTGTTCCCCACAAATAACCAGGCCAACCTTTCTGTTCCCTGCACTGACACAGTCAACAAATCTTTACAATTCCGAGCAAGGACAACCGTGTGACGAGACTACATCTCGAGTGAGATTTTATGGTCCAGACTGGAGGCGTCTGAAATCTGCCATGTGTGACAAGTCAGCTGTCAAACTGCCAATTTATCTTTTTCCAAACGTTCCTTCCAACAAGTCGTCTTTCAGAGGGATTCGAGGCAAGGTTCACGACATCACCGTGGCAGAGATTTTGGCCCGGCAGCTCGAGTCCATTCGCGTCGGGATTTTCACACCATATCCGGAATGGCTGTCTGATCATTCATTCTCCACAATGCTTTCCAATTGTGGCACCTGGAAAAACACTGCTTCCCGCTTCCCTGGTGCACGCAGTGGCACTTATGGTGACTAGCTGCCTTACACATGAACCAATTTTTAATGTTCATTGGTCAACACGGATAGTTTTTGGACTCCATTCGGTTATTTGCCCTGCAAAGGTAGAAAAACAAAGGTACCTTGTTATATTTTCCTCGTCGTCCATGTTGAATATGAGACCGCCGCACCCTCTCACGGACACGCGGGGGGCTCCTGCGCAGCGGTGCTGACACCTACCGCAGCGAGCGCAATTTTTCCCGCGCACTCGCAGACCTTTGACATTGTAAATGTAGGATTGCAAATTCAGGAAAAATAAACACACGAAAACGAACACACGGGAGCACAGGAATATATTTTTATTCGCTGGTCAAAGTGTCAAGTACACTGCAAGACATTTCGTGAGGCGTCTCTGGTGTCTCCTGCTCCCGGGAAATGTTATCCCCCACCCCTCAAAGGTACACATCTGAGTACAATTTGAGCACCCTCTGGTGGTCACTTGATGAATCTTATCTTGTCACTCTCATCGCTTTCGGTTGGCGGCTTTGATTTCTTGCAAAAAGCCGAAGGCTCTGGACAGCCCTGGACCCTGGTTCTTGAGCCCGCGGCAAAAGTGGAGGGTGAGGATGTTGGAATGTCTGTCAGGGTGATGTATTAAATTGTGCATTCATACCCCAACCCTGCGTGGGCGCAACGGTGTGAAAGACACCAAGATTTTATTCAATGTCCATCACCACTGATGACCAGCGGGTGAGGACGATCATCATGCAGCATTTGAAGGACGTTGCACCCCAAGTGTTGCCACGTTCATGTAGATCTACTCGGTTGTAGTTCGCAAACTCGCTCAGTTGAAACCGCAAGCAATTTTCAAAAGCTTGATAAATTTTCCGAATGTTCAAGATCCGTCTTCAAAGGCCTTCAATCCGCGTCCTCCCATCTGCTCTCGTAGCGCTTCGGAATTAGAAAGAAAACAAAGGTTGTTGTGATATCCTCAAGTTGGTATCCTCTGGGATTCGCTCACAATTGGAACTTGTTGGACCAATCATCCACATCGTGCACCGTGCAAACATGCACGTCTCACCTTCGAGGATCGGTCGAGAGAGTCCGAAGAGAACATGGGTCGTTTGATGGCGTACTGAAAGAAATGGGAGAAAATAACAACATCGGCACCATGTTGGAATGAGCTCTTACCTATCAATCCATTGCGACTTCGTGTGATTCGTTCGGGTTACTCATTCGGGTGACTCATTCGGCTTGCTTCTGCCTCAAAGTAGGACCGACCAAGAAAAGTCCAGACTCATCAAGAAAACCAGCAACCCTCTCATACCATGTACCACGAGTATGGTTCATGAAAGCGTGTCCAAATGTTGAACCAGCTATTTTGAATATTTGGCTCTACAAATTTGTTCTTTTGAAACCTCAGGCCTTTTTTTGATCTGGAATACAACAAATAGGCAATTCAATCTAAATTTGTACTGAAACCTGGCCCACAGTGCACGCACCAGAAATTTGACTGCAATGACAACAGGTGATCATTCGGCTTGAGCGCCGCTCCAGCCACCAAGGAAAGGTCCACATGTGCAGAACACATGTCTGTTGTTCACTCACCACTTTCTTGTGGTCAATATGGTCCAGTTGAGGCTGGAAGTCTTTCAGAGACTCTGCTTCCAGGACGCGTGAGTAGAAAGGATCAACAGGATCTTCATCTTGGTTCCGTCTCCGCCGACTCTGGTCTTGGGGAGGCAGATCATCCAGTCTAATCTGCTCGTTCTCCTCCCACACAAAAGCCTAAAGTGCGGAATTTTCGGAAAACATTGTCCACAGTCATTCCCCTCATGAGGTTCTCGTTGGTGCATTGAACTTTTTGGCCACTTGCAATGGAAAAGGAAATTGGAGTGTCTTGTTTTTGGAGTGCAGCAACAAATTTTTTGATCAAGCTTCCCCAAAATATTCACCTTGTTAGTGTGAGGCTGGTCTCTTGGCTTGGCAGGAGGCTTCCCGTTGGTCCTGGCCTGGCCCTGGTGAGAGCGGAACGTGGTGGAGCCCTGATCAAGACGGCTTCCAGTGGCGTTCGGTCTCGAGACGGATGAGGACCGGGAGCTGCGGGCGGAGTCTGCGGAGCGCCGCGGACCCGGATCCTGGGCTCCTCTTCCCCTCCCAGTAGCGCCTGCGACGAACGACTGACCTTCGTCCGCCTCGAAGCGCTCGTGGAACAGGATGTCCTGTGCGCTCAACCTGCAAGGTGTGCACCAACATGAAAATCTGAGGAGCATCCCAGATCTTGTCAGATGTGGTGCCACACTCTTGTCACCAACAGCTCAGCCACTCCTGCTTACCCATCAGTGTCTTTGCTCCCAGTGCCTCTGTCTCCCCTGCACAACAGTAGGCTCAGCAGAACTATGACCAGAATGATGAGGATGCCACCTCCAACGGCACAAATGAAGATGAGATAGTTCTGATGGAAACAGTTGGTCGAACTGATCTGAAGAGTGTTATCTTCACAACTGCAACGTAAACAAGCACCAGTGTTGGGTTTGTCATGTTCAGATGAGGTTAACGGATTGGCACACGTGGATTATTGCTTCTGGGATGCATGCTTGGCTGACGCAAAATGGATTGATTGGCTCAACACCTCTCAACATTCCTGTCAATTTTGTTGCTGTTGTCGCAATTATTTGTTCTGTCCGTGCAAGAAGGATACTCAAAGCTTATGTCTCCAGAAAAGGAAATAAAGCAATCTTTGGTGTGCAAAGTTTACCCGCAGTTTGCGTCTCCGAGCTCGTTGATGAAGCAGACACCGTAGTCGCTGTCACACTCTTCTGCCTTTTGAACGCACTTGTTGTCACAAGTCGCCCCGTACTGCACGTTGGGCCCTGCAGAATCTCTTTGGGCACACTCATGACCAAACGTACAAATCTCTTCGTCTGGGTTGTCCTCGACAAAAGCACACAAGTTTGTGGCGTATTTGTCCAGATCGTTCTGAGCTGAAAGAACATTGCAGTTGTGCGTGGGCAGGTTCACGGCTTTGCCGCAACATTCGAATGCAAAACAAAGCAATTGATTTGTGCTGGTGTCACAAGTGAAACAACGCCCTGACCTAAAGTGAACCTGGTGACACTGCATCATCACACACACCAAACAAGTGCAACAATGAGCCAGTTTTAGCCAATTTCAGAATTTCAGCCTGGGTTTCCATTCTAAGTTCCTCAGTTCTGACTTCTCCAAAATTGAGAAAGTTTCGTGGTGGTTTGCCTTCTCACGAAAATTTGGTGACCCAGGATTGTATTGTCTTGTTTGTCCACAAGATTTGAATTGAACCAGAGAGACCCTATTCAAGAGAATCACAGCACAAACGAAATTAACATCCCTCGTTCTTCTTGGCCATACATGTACAGAACAACTGAAACAAGAAAACACAACGTACCACTCTGTAATTCCTGTTGCGCTTCAGTTCTGAGATACTCCTCATCAACGGAGCCACCACTGATGCGAGATGATCTGAGTTCATTAAACACAGTTCCGTTGATTTCGTTGATCAGGTCCGTTTTATTCTGCAGAGCGGTTCCCAAATCGAAGCTGGCTGTGAAGCGCACAATTGAGCTGGCCTCTTCATTGAGAAAATGTGGAACATTGTCGTTGACGAGACTGATCGTGTCGGTCGATCTGAAAGGAAACAACGGATTTGCTGACCCCCCTGCATTTTCTTGTTTCTGGGCAATTGGCGAATTCTCTCATTTTCCAACTGAAAACACAACAGCCGATTGAAAGCAACACTCACTCGTAACTCGCAATGGTTATTCTTTTTAAGCCGAAGTTCTCAGTGGTCGAGAATGCAGTTTGAAGCTGAAAGTACGTGCAACAGTTCATTGTTTTATTGGTCAGATGATCACTTGACCGCACATGATCTGCAGACAAGAACACCTGTGTTTCCCGTGTGAAACAACAGTTAGATCGTTTTGACAACACTTGCCGACACTTACCGTCGCAGTGTCGTTTTCGTTGTCGCAATTCGGCGCGCAGGAGCTGTTGAACTGCAGGGACAGACTCATCTCGTATTCTTCATCCGCTGCATGTGAGACAATTATATTTTTTTCCTCCTGCGACTCCTGGGAGGCAGGTGACCCGAAGTGCCATGTTCAGAGGATTCTGGCTTCGGGTGTGGTGATCGGGACGCGACGACAGGGACCCACGAGAATAGAAGACTGACACAGACAAGGTAAAGGCCAAAATGAAGTGGTGGGTGAAGGCCCTCGTTCAGGCTGCCAGTTTTCAGTCAGTGTCTGTGCAGAAGTGATGCTTCTGACAAGAAAATGGCAACGAAGGTTCCAGAAGTCACGAAATGTGGTTCGGTTCGCATGGTCAGGGTCAGGGTCATGGCTATTTTGGGGATGGGTTGCACACTTCCAGTGTATGCAACCAGATGGAAACCTCAATGGAGAATGAATAGTCTGGCTGGTGGTGACTGCTGTTTCCCTCTGCTTCACAACCATTCCAGAACAAATTCCTTTTTCCCCAACAAGATCGATATCACGAAATCTCACGAACAGATGTCTGGAGGCAGGGAAGGCAGCTCTCCATCTCCATCTCCATCTCCGTCTCCGTCACCGTCTCCGTCGCCGTCTCCGTCCCCACTCGAACTGCCCATGTCCGCCATGTTCCAGGAGTCCTCTATGACGCCCAGCACTGCGACGCCCTGCTTCCCTGCTCTCCCCGCCCTGCTGGCCGTCTGCCACGCATCAGCTCCAAGGACCGCAGTTCCGATGGACAGCAACGCAAGGAAAACTGAAAAAGAACAAACCAAGAGCAATTCGAAACGACCAAGGATTTGAGACACTGCGCAATGAGAAGGCCCAATTGTACTTCCTCCTGTGAACTTTCATTGTTTGTTGGGAGAACTAGTAATTTTAATTCTTGAGTAAAATTGCTCACATTTTCCAAAATTTTATCTATGGATGGAAATTCTGCTTCACAAGCATGAAATAGATTGTCTCAGACAAATTATTTTCAAGTGAGCAAGATAACTCTTGTTTGTAACCTGACACACAGAAATTGGTGCTTATGGAAGCAAATTTGATTGAGGTTGTGGTGCCGGTACGACAACGTTCCTCAGATTATTTTTTCCAAATGTGACCAAACAAAGAACAAAGAAATGAAGATTGATGCGTACAAGTATGGAAACGGACTCTGCCAGGGGTTTTCACAAAAGCAACAAAATTGCCACATTTTTTTCAGAAACGTACTTCTCTGCGTGCCCAACATGTTGTGACTTACCAGCAGTTGTTTTGTACGGATTCATTGTCCTCAAAACGTACGTCACCGCCTGAACTGGTGAAACATTGGTCTGTCCCTTCAAGAAATCTGCAGATGATCTTGTATCATGTCTGTTGATTCACTCTGGACAAGTCCACGCAAGCACTTCGTTCTAGGCTTGTGTCAGGTATGCTTCATTGGAGAATTTCTCATATCCGTGCGCGGTCTGTACTCCGGTGTGGTTATGAACTAATAAATGCTTGGAGTCCAGATCACTTCCCCCCACACCACAGAAAGTGCGATTATCTCTCCTCTTGACCTTTGACTGCATCATTTGTTGTCACGCACTGCGGAGACTCCCCTTCTGTTCAGACACTGACCATGGCCAGACTCACCACACACCTTGGAAAAAGTGACTCATCCGTGAGTCCATCAGGTCATTCCCAAAACTGACTTGTGGCCAACAGTTTCATCCCGAAAACTGGAGCTTTGCTACTTTCAAATTCCCAAGCTGAGGAAACGCTGAACCAGGTTGCGAACTGTGCGAGTGACGTGCGCGAAAACAGACATTATCTTTTTGAATAACCTGCAGTAAAAATATTCGACTCCACCCAAACTTGTGTCGAGCCCGTGTGAATTTCTTTGGCAAACAAGCCATAAACTGCCTGAGCAGCAAGTAAACAAAGCGAACTGAGATCGGTCCAGGTGTCGTGAAAACTCATTTCTGTAAATCATGGTCATACACACGAGAAAACGGAAACAAGCACGCTCGCACTCAAGCGACAACGGTCGATGTCGCAGATCCATGGTCACAGTACGAGGGAATGCTCAGTTGGTCAAGCATCGATCTGTAGACAGGGACTGAGGCAGAGCTCAAGACCTCATGGACTCGTGGGTTTCCGTGAGGGAACTTCCGCCCGACTTCTGTTCTCAGCATGTAGTGAATTTGAGCTCGGTGGGACCCAACTGAATCTTTTCAGACCACAATTGTAGTTGTCGTTTCAGATTGACAAAGTCTTCAACTGCATTGTAGGTCTTTTGCTCGTTTAGATCACCGCACCATGTCTGTCTGTCCAAAGTCATTTACGCTGCCAAAACGTCGGTTCTCAAACGGCGCAAACGATTCGTGCTGTGTCTGCCATGATGTGTTCTGCACATGCATGTGTGTTTCCAACAAGGTGAAAATTAATTGTACAAGAGCATTTTTGTTCCCGGGTGAAGGAATGCTCCTCCAGCTGATAAGTTGTGTCTTCAGAGTCCACGGGCGTCCAATCCTGTCCACAAACTACGCCATTCGGACAGATCAGTTCTTGTTGAGGTCTCGTGGCTTTTGGACGGGTGGAGTCGCTTTGATACCGCGGTTGTTTGAGTCCTTATCAGTGAAGTGGTGTCGTTTGAGAACTCGAACAGATGTACAGCGGTGTTTTGGACACTTGACAGAACTACCGGGTCACGCTATGAATCCCGTACGCACAACAGAAATGTCCAAGCAGCTGTCTGGATCAAGCATGACGAGTTTTTATGTTTTCATCAGTAGTCTGCTGTTTATCCTCTTTGATGAACGCCACCTTCCAGAAACCCAAGACTTGATTCTTGGACGAAATTTCCCCCTCTGTGAAGGACACTTCTGTCGTCCTCGAGATGGTGTCTTCGGCCAAATTTCAGCCTCGATGAGAAAAAACTCACTTTTTGGAGGCCCAATTGAGATCATCTTGAGAACACAAAAAGACAAACCAGAAGAAGTTCCATGGTCCCACCTCAACTGTTGCAAGGGGTTACAAGAACCTGTCTCTCTAACTTGGACAATAGACGAACAACAAACGTCAAACTCGACAAAGCAAACTGTTTTCAACGGAGAAAGAAGTCAATCCAGCAGCTGCATGCGCGAGAAGAAAAATAGACAGCAGTCAATACGAATATTGACTGCAGGGCTCACTTTTGGGCCCTCAAAAACATTGTTCAATGGGCCTCCCAACACAGAATCAAAGTTTTTTTCCTGGACTGGTCAAATCAGCCAAAACACTGCATGACATTCTCAAGAAAAGTGTTCTTGACACTGACGCCATCGTCCAAAACAACTGCTCGCAGAAGCATGCATGGAAATGTGTTCCAAATGTTTGCTTCGATTTGAAACCTTTCGATCCCATTGTCGTCAAACTCCTTCCCCCCCCCCGCTCGTATACTCGGACATGAGATCTGGTTGACGAAAAACGTGTTCCTATATATATGTGTAGTCCACACATGTATGCACGTGAAATTATCTGCAATCCCGTGCACTGTTGTGAAAGTTTTGCCAGTGGCAATGATGTGAAGATAATCCACCAAGAGCTGGCAGAAATCTGTTCTGTCAGGTCTGTTAAGTTCTATGTTTGCACGATCTGTACCAGAACCGTCCAGCCGGATACGCACAGACCGCCCATGAGATCGGGCCGTTACTTTCACACAACATGAATCCATGCTTGGAACAAAACCTCACACACCAGGTCAGGCTGTCCAACCTGCAAGTACCGTTCTCCTTTTGGCTTGCACAAGAAAGCAGGGTATTAAACACAGGCGCGTTCAAAAGTTTTACGTCCTGAAGGACTTACCCAAAGGATGCATGGGCTCAAACCCCCCAAATGTTGCAAGACCTGTCTCGGGGTGGGTGCGGGCAAAAGTAGGGCCAACCCACATTTCAGGTGGGCCCCACCACCGACCCAAAAAATCTGTCTGTGGGTTGGAAGGATTCCCAATAAAGCACAGGCAGCTTTGGGCTGCACAACACATTTTGGTTGGCACAGCACAACTCCTGGCCAAAACGTCTAGCTGGGATATACCGATGCGGTTTGATCGTAGCCGAAACGCACACTTCCAGGAGAGTCATACAATTGCTAGTCTTGGTGGAGAACCCAAGTTTAAGGTCTGAAAACCTTCTGACGTAAAACGTGTTGTCTCCAGGAGACAAGATGAAAAGTGTGCTGTGTCATGTCTATATCTACGAGGCAACACATCTACAGAAAACTTCAAAACTTTCCGGCACTTGTTACAAACGAGTTACCGCCTGCGTTGTGCAACAGGAAGGCCTTGATCCAGATTTATTGGCACAATTGAGACAGACAGAATCTTGGGCTGAAAGAGTGCTTCCGTCAATTGAAGAATGTGAAATCGTCTGCACATGCAGCTCTGTTTGAACTGGGATCCATGCAGTCATTATGTATACGCGGTGTGTTCCCACTCACTCGTTCAGTACATCGCAACGCTTGCCCATTCTGATGAGTGTTGATGAGTGTCAATGAGCGGTGATGAGTGGGTACCCAACAATTCAGTATGTACCAACACCTCCACAGTTCAAGTGAGTTTTGTGCTCTCAAACACAGGGATTTCTTCTGAATTTTGTCTTCCTAAATGTTGGGTTCACAAAATGCTGGCCTTCGGATTGAACACAAAGTCCGAACATTCTTCTGGGATAATGTCCGCTGAATTCAGCAGTGTCATTGGTTCGCAAAGTGCGCATGTTAGGGAGCGCAAATTTATTTCTTCGTCACCCTAGGAAGGAGAATGATGTTCGCAACCGACAAGTTGGTGAGCTAATTCAGGTGATTCGTGCCAACGCATGGACATGCAGATTCCACGTGGGGAAGGAGCCACACACGGAGGTTCAGTGAGGCTTAAATTTTCACAAGTGTGCAAGGTGCCCTGTTTGCCAACTCGGTGGCAAATGACAACGAAAATTTGAGAATGACCTCGTTTGGCTGTTACCACAATCTGTCCACTTGTTTGGTTCATCTGTGCCACCAACCTGGAAATTGGGGTACGTCAGTGGAGACCAGACGAAGCTGCTAAACATTTCGTGTCCGTGGTTTGTATGAGGGTGAAATGTGCTTGCAAGTGCAGTGACACTTCAATGACACTGCGACGAACACAAAACTCCTTCATCGAATTGATCCAGCGAGCCCAGGTTTCTTGCCCTTGGTCGGAAACTCACTTTAACTTTGACGTCGTTTTGTTGTTTCGCGATAAGGGCAAGTTATGAGAGCGACTTTGAGCTGTTGGCAATGGTTACCAAGCCCGGCACCCAAAGTTTTTCGCAGTGTGACCCAATGACTAGTGCAGTCATTTGAGGTACGCCTTCGTCGATCTGGTTGCACCAGAACCGGAATAAAAAATTCCTCACAGCTCAAAACGTTGCACATTTTGTTCGTTGCAACGCCATCAAAACCTTTCAATCGTATTCGAGTGTGTGGTGCAGATTGACGTGTGTGACAGAACAGCTTCACGGATTCAGTGAGCCTGAACCGAACGACGCGTTCTACGAGTTCTTTTCGCGGTCAGACCGAGCTGCTTCACCCGTGAAGCGACCACCTTCGCACGGAGCTGTTGCAAAGTTTCACTTGCGCAAGTACATTTGGCTGCAGAGAATACGTCAGCAATTGGGAGCTGAACCAAAGTTGTTTTCATTCTGTTCCTCAGATTCATCCACACTGGACAATTCGAGTTTTGCCAGCGTAAGAGGACTTGGAGATGAGAGTCAGATGTGCTAGTTTGGAATGAATCTCTGGGCGGTGTGTTCATAAAAGAACTCAAGTCCACAACAAACTATCAAACTTTTGAAGCCGCAACAAAAAAGCAACGTGCTTTGCACTTCCGACGCAGGAGGTTCACTAAGTTCAGGTAGCTTCAACTCAAAACGCGCTGCTCTGGACAAAACACACATTGATCTGTATCTCAGAGGAAATTACACCTCTCTACAATTTTAGTGCTTCTGGGGCAGAGATGAGCACGTGGGTTCACACAGAGGCAGGACCTGGTGCTGGCCTGTGAAGACGTCAGCTTCGTGCAAGCAACACAAAATCGAAAGTTTCTTTTTTTTCGCTGTTTTATTGCTCAGCGTTAGTTTACGCAGACAATTTTCCTGTACAGCGCAAAATTCCGCTTCTGTGTCACTGGATTTGACAATTGATTGAGCAAAGGACAAGGTGACGCAATTCTCGGAACTTCCTGAAGAAGAAACTGTGAACCAAACCAACAGTTGTTACTTGGCGATCGAACCGGAAACAATCTGGTAAAAATATTACCAGAATCTTCAGAGGCTCTAAAGTGACGAAGATGGAGGTGGATCTACAAGTTGAGAAAGAGGTTCCGTACCGGGTAGACTGGATGACGACGCTGGCGCCCCCTATCGACGGGAACCTCACCGGAAACGACTCAGTCAACGGGACGCTCCAAGGAATCATGCCCAATTACAAATTCTACCAGGTACTCAGAGCTTTTCTCTTCCTTTGCACAGACACTGGCCTTCCCTTGGAGAATGGTCAAAACCAACAGTGCGTTGTTTTTGGAGCGTCACGGGCGGGGCCACAATTAAGAAACGTTTCATGTTCTTTCTGTCAATTTCGTTGCGCAATACGAGGTTCGCTTTTTATTTGACCGATCCACCGCACTCAGAAACTATCGGAGATTTATGGCTATTGGGAAACATATTCTTCAGTTGCCCAACAGTACAATGCAAATACT
>JAAUXT010016373.1_pt1 | contig 33020 bp, 27 predicted proteins | sample 7278171 | NCBI WGS metagenome assembly JAAUXT01 (sample SAMN14350112, study PRJNA611818) | marine sediment metagenome | isolation source: surface marine sediment (1.8m) | place: French Polynesia: Moorea | collected 2018-08
AGATCCGTTTGAGCCGGGTTCAACCATGAAAATCTTTAGCGCGGCAGCCGCCATTGAATCCGGCCATATCAAGGCCCATGATATTTTTTTCTGTGAAAACGGTGCCTACAAAATCGGACGCAATGTGGTCCACGACATCAAAAAGCATGGCTGGCTATCATTGCAACAGATCATAAAATATTCAAGCAATATCGGCGCAGTCAAAATCAGTGAGAAGCTTGGCCGCAAACGGCTTCACAAAATGTATCGCAATTTTGGCTTCGGCGCTAAAACCGGAATCGATTCTCCCGGCGAAACCGCCGGCAGCCTGATGCCGTATAAAAACTGGACCACCGTGGACACCGGCGCCATATCTTTTGGCTATGGTGTGGCGGTATCGGCCCTGCAACTTATCACAGCGGCGTCTGCCATTGCCAACGACGGTGTTTTAATGAAGCCCTATTTTGTCCAGGCCATCACCGATCAAAACAGTGAGCCCCTTAAGCAGTTTCAGCCGCAGATCGTCAGGCGGGTGGTCTCTGATCGCACCGCACGTACCGTCAGAGCCATCATGAAAACGGTCACCACCGAGGGTGGGACCGGCGTCAATGCGGCCCTCGATGGTTATACGGTCTGCGGCAAAACCGGCACGGCACGCAAGCTGGACAAAGACGGGACCTATTCAAAGAGCAACTATATCGCCTCTTTTATCGGGTTTACGCCGGCTGAAAAACCGCGGCTGGCGATCCTGGTCATCATCGATGAACCCCAGGGGAAATATTACGGCGGCATGGTTGCAGCGCCGGTATTTCGCAGGATTGCCCGCGAAACCTTAAATTATTTAAACATACCGCCCGAAGGCGGCGGAAAACAATTTGCGACTTCTCGTCGAATCGAGGCCCGAGGTTGAAATTTTCGAATCTGGTTAAGGCAGTCAAACCATTGTCAGTTGAGCATGCGGGTGCTGTAAAGGACAGCGATCCTCAGATCGAAGCGATTCATTATCGGTCTCAGGAAGTCCAGCCCGGCGGTTCGTTCGTTGCCATCAGTGGGCAATCAGCCGACGGGCATGATTTTATCGAAGATGCAATTAAACGCGGTGCGGTTGCCATCGTTTCGCAAAAAGCAATCGATTGCAAAGTCCCCCACGTGCGGGTGGCAGACACCCGGCAAGCGCTGGCGGATATCGCAGCTCACTTTTACGGCAATCCATCGGGGCAATTAACCGTCATCGGCATCACCGGTACCAACGGAAAAACCACCACTGCCTACCTGGTGGAAAGTATCCTGCAACAGGCCGGATTGGCGGTGGGTGTCATCGGAACCATTAATTATCGTTATGGCGGCGATACATTTGACAACCCGATCACCACACCCGAGTCGCTGGACCTGCAGCGAATTTTAAGTGACATGCTGCGCTGCGGGATCAGCCATGTGGTCATGGAAGCGTCATCACACGCCATTGATCTGCAGCGAATTCGGCGCTGCTGGTTTGATGTAGCGGTATTTATCAATTTGAGCCAGGACCATCTCGATTTTCACGGTGATATGCAGTCTTATTGGAAGAGCAAACAGCGTCTTTTTACCGACTATCTGGTTCAGGGGCCCAAAAGCGCGCAGGCAGTTGCCGTCATCAATGGCAACAATGCCAGCGGCAAAGAACTTGCCCAGATGGTGAGCGTGCCGGTCATCAGCACCGGTTTGGAATCAAATGACACCGTTCATGCTCAGAATGCGCATTGCGGTCGCAGCCGCATCAAAGGTGAAATCATGACCCCGAGGGGCACATTTGAATTTGAATCCCGCCTGGTCGGCGAACACAACCTTGAAAATATCCTGTGTGCGGCCGGCGTGGGCGCGGCATTGGAACTTTCAAATGCGCACATAAAATCCGGCATCGAGACAGTAACGACTATTCCGGGGCGTCTGGAATTGATTGAAAACAACATCGAGCGGTATGTGTACGTGGATTATGCCCATACACCTGACGCGCTGGAAAATGTGATCATGGCCCTCAAAGGGGTCATGCAAGCCAGAATCATCTGCGTGTTTGGCTGCGGCGGCGACAGAGATAAGGACAAACGCCCGCTGATGGGTGAAATTGCAGCCCGCCTCTGCGATCTGGCAGTGATCACATCGGACAATCCCCGCACAGAGGATCCGATGATCATTATAGATCACATTATGGACGGGGCTCAAAAAGCCCACGGACGGCATTATCAACGGGCTGACTTGAGCAATGGGTTTAAACAAAAAGGCTATGTGATCGAAGCGGACCGCAAACAGGCGATCCGATTGGGAATTGAAATGTCCAGCACCGGCGATACGGTGCTGATCGCCGGAAAGGGTCATGAAACCTATCAAATCTTGGGAACGACAACCGTTGATTTTGATGACCGGCTGGAGGCCCGAAATGCACTGGCTCAGCTGGCTGCCTGACGGCAATTGCAAGGTAACAGCCAACGGAATTTCAAAATTTAACAACCAAACCGGTATTGGGTAATGGCAACCACACAGGCAACACCATGGACATTAGCGGATATTCTGAAAGCCACCGGCGGCGACCTATTGTGTGGTGACCCAAGCCAGGGATTTGAGAACATCAGCATCGATTCGCGTGAGATATCATCCCGCGACTTGTTCGTTGCCATTGTCGGTGATGTCCACGATGGGCACACCTTTGCCAATGAAGTGGTTCAGCAGGGCATCGGCGGTCTGATGGTCAGCCGCGATAAAGCAGCGGATTTGCCGATTGCCGATTGGCAGGGCTCACACATCGCTTGCGTGGCGGTTGGCGACACCACCCGCGCGCTGGGTGACCTGGCTGCTTTTCACCGTTTACGATCCGGTATTCCAGTTGTGGCGATTACCGGTTCAAACGGCAAGACCACCACTCGCCAGATGACCGCTCAGGTGGTGGCTCAAAAATACAGCACCCTGGCAACCATCGGCAATTATAACAATCAGATCGGTGTGCCCCTGACCCTGCTGCGGCTGACAAGCGAATATGAGCAGGCCGTAGTGGAGCTGGGTACCAACAGCCCCGGTGAAATTGCACGTCTGACCCAGATCTGCTCCCCGGATATCGGTGTGGTTACCAATGTCGGCCCGGCACACCTTGAAGGTCTGGGGTCTATGGATGGCGTCATGCGCGAAAAAGAGCAGCTGATCCAACATCTGAATACCGGAGGCAAGGCGGTGTTAAATGCCGATGACCGCAGAGTCTCTAAGATGGCAGACCACACAGACAGAGAGGTTGTTTTTTTCGGTTTGTCCAAGAACGCTGAGATTCGGGCCAGCGCGGTAAACGAAAAAACAAGCGGCATTTCCTTCAGCCTGCATTTGCCTGAGGAGCAGTTGATGGTGGACCTGAGTGTCCCGGGACAATTCATGGTCCTCAATGCACTGGCTGCTGCCGCGGTGGGCAACTTGCTGGCGTTGTCGGCAGATGACATCAAGGCCGGTTTAGAGAGCTTTCAACCTGTGTGGGGCCGAATGGATATTTTTCAAACGGCAAACGGCATCCATATCATCGACGACACTTATAATGCCAATCCGGAATCGATGAAGGCTGCTATTACGACTTTGAGGACCTTGCGACGCAATAGCCGCAGTCTATTTGTGGCCGGTGATATGCTGGAGCTGGGAGACCAGGCGGAATCGCTGCACAAACAGGTAGGCGCCTGGGCAGCGGCCGCCAACATCGACAAGCTGCTCGTCACCGGAGAATTTGCTGGCGCTGTGGTTGTCGGTGCCATGGGTGCCAAAATGAAACCAGCTGATATATTTGCCGGGACCCGTGAGGAGATCCTCGACACCCTCAAGCAATCGCTGAAACCCGGTGATTGGGTTCTGGTCAAAGGGTCCCGCGGCGCCCGCATGGACACCATTGTTAAAGGTTTGAAAGATTGGACGAAGATTAAGCCGGAGGCTTAATCTTAATGGTTATTGGTTAATGGTTATTTGTTATTAGGGAGGGCGACTTTCAGCCACAAAAAGGATTCAAATAACCAATAACGAATAACCAATAACCAAGGTAGGCTGCTGCTGCCTGCTCGCCATCGCTGTTGACTGTCCCGCTCTCAAGCATACGCAGATTGCGGCGGACGGGCGAGGCGGGCGGGTAGCACTCTAAAGAAAGTGCCTAAAATGCCTAAAATTTGTAAGTGCCACATTTTGATCCTGGCGACAAGCCACTTGAACTGACCGAACAAAATCATGGGCGCGGCTTTCAGCCGCGATGGGACCCAAATAACCAATAACCAATAACAAATAACGAGCTTATGCTGTATCACCTGCTATATCCGTTACATACGACGCTGTCGGTTTTCAATGTATTTCGCTACATTACCTTTCGGACCATTTATGCCAGCCTGACGGCGTTTTTGATCTGTTTTCTGCTCGGCCCCTGGATTATTCGCAAGCTCAGCGGCATGCAGGTGAAGCAATACATTCGTGACGACGGACCTGAAAGCCACCTGTCCAAGGCCGGCACACCCACCATGGGCGGTCTGTTGATTGTGTTCTCCAGCGTGGTCTCAACGCTTTTGTGGAGTGATCTGACCAATTATTTTGTCTGGATTATGCTGTTTGTGATTGTCGGCTACGGCCTGGTGGGCTTTGTAGACGACTATCTGATGCAAGTAAAGAAACGCAGCAAGGGCCTGTCGGTGCGCAAAAAATTCGGACTGCAAATTGCCCTGGCCATCATCACCGGCGTGCTGGTTTACGCCAGCCCGAACTTTTCCACCGAGGTCACCATACCGTTTTTAAAAAAGCTCTCGCCGGACCTGGGCTGGGGCTACATATTTTTCGCTGCTCTGGTGATTGTGGCGGCTTCCAATGCCGTTAATTTAACCGACGGGCTCGATGGTTTGGCCATTGGCCCGGTGATCATTGCCGCCACCACCTATATGTTTTTTGCCTATGTTGCCGGCCATATCAAGATTTCTGAGTACCTGCAGATCAATTACGTGGCCGGCAGCGGTGAAGTGGCCATCATTTGCGGTACCCTGGCCGGTGCCGGTATGGGCTTTTTGTGGTTCAATGCCTATCCGGCCCAGATCTTCATGGGCGACGTCGGTTCGTTGTCACTCGGCGCGGCCCTGGGCGCAATGGCCGTTATCACCAAACAGGAAATCCTGCTGGTGCTGGTAGGTGGTTTGTTTGTGATCGAAGCTTTATCGGTCATTTTTCAGGTCAGTTTTTTCAAGATGACCAGCGGGCGTCGAATTTTCAAAATGGCGCCGCTGCATCACCACTTTGAGCTGAAAGGCTGGCCGGAGCCCAAGGTCATCGTAAGGTTTTGGATCATTGCTATTGCGCTGGCGCTGCTGGCAATGAGTACGCTCAAGCTGAGATAACCATTAAGCATTGGAGTGCTGGAGTATTGGAGTAATGGAGTAATGCGATAAAAAAACATTGGAGTAGTGCAGAAATAGGAGTCCACCACTCCAACACTCCACTACTCCATTACTCCGGTAAATTACAGGCAGGATTTTAGATACACCGACTGGATTGTTTGGACATTATTGATGGAATTAGCCGGTAAAAAAATCTTGATTGTCGGCATTGGCCGCACCGGCCTTGCGGCAGCCCGTTTTCTGCACCAACAGGGTGCCCAGATAGCGGCCACAGACACCGCCGCTGAAACGGAGCTGGGTGATGGGATCAAAGAACTGCGTCAGATGGGCATTGATGTTGAACTGGGGCCCCACCGCAGCGCTGTTTTTCAAAAATCGGATCTGATTGTCATTAGCCCGGGCGTTTCACATACCATTGAACCGGTCGCACGGGCCAGAGCTCAGGGCGTTCCGGTCGTCGGTGAGGTGGAGTTGGCCGCCCGGTTTATCCGAGCCCCCATCGTGGCGGTGACCGGTACCAATGGCAAAACCACAACCACTGAGCTATTGGGCCAGATACTGCAAAATTCCGGTTTTTCAACCTTTGTGGGCGGTAATATTGGCAATCCTCTGATCGAATATGTCAGCAGCGGTCAAAATGAGCAGCTCGTTGTGGCTGAAATCAGCAGTTTTCAGCTAGACACCATTGATCGTTTTCGGCCCAGCATCAGCGTGCTGTTGAATATCACGGCGGACCATCTGGACCGCTACCCGGATTTTGAGGCCTATGCGGATTCAAAGATGCGGATTTTTGAAAACCAGCAGGCCGGTGACGTTGCCGTCCTCAATGGTTCAGATGCGCTGATTCGCGCCAAAACGAAGCACATTAAAAGCCAGCGGTTGTTTTTTCCAGCGTTAGAGGCAGATGAACAGGGCGCTGTCTTAAACGGAAGGCGCATCATTTTGAATCTGGCTAAAGTAAAGCCAATCGAATCCAAAATCGACTCGACCGAGCCTTCGACCCGAGCTCAGGCCAAGACGCTCGTCGCTGGCCGAATTCACACGGACTTGGATATCACCGCAACCGCTCTGATTGGTCGGCACAATCATGAAAATGTGTGTGCGGCCAGTTTGGCCGCGTTGGCGGCCGGAGCAACCAGAGAAGGGATTCAACAAACCCTGGACACCTTCAAAGGCCTGCCCCACCGGCTCGAACATGTGGCCACCATCGATGAGGTTTTATTTTACAATGATTCGAAGGCCACCAATGTGGACGGTGTGCTGCGAGCGCTGGACTGCTTTTCCAAACCGGTGTTGCTGCTGATGGGCGGCCGTGACAAGGGTGGTAATTTCAAGGCACTTGAAAACGCTTTACGCAGGTCCGTCAAAGAACTGATTGTTATGGGCGAAGCAGCCGGCCGCATCAAAAAAGCCCTCGGCCGGCTGGCGCCGACAAAGACCGCAGATTCAATGTCCGCTGCAGTGGCAACAGCTTTTGAAGATGCAGACCCGCATGATGTGGTTTTACTATCGCCGGGATGTGCCAGTTTTGACTGGTACAGCAGCTATGCCAAACGGGGAGATGATTTCCGCCAAGCGGTTAATAAATTACAAAGTAAAGCCAAAAGGCCTAGTGAGATGGATTGAATCCTTTGGTCTGAATCACCAAACCGGTAACGGGCTCATCGGGCCAACCGGCTAAACCTGATAACAATGACAAAAAAACAACACCATAGCCAAACCGCTTTTTATGACGTCCAGCTCTTATTTCCAGTGCTTTTCCTGGTGGGCGTCGGCATCGTTATGGTGTACAGCGCCAGTTCGGCTCTGGCACTCAAAAAATTCGGCAGCGACTTTTTTTTCTTGAAAAAACAGGCGCTGTTCGCTCTGGCCGGCTTGATCATCCTGGTGGCCGGGCGGCATTTCCCGTATCGATATTACCGCCCGCTGGCTTACCCGCTGGTTGGGCTTTCTCTGGCGCTGCTGGCGTTGATTCATTTTACCGATCTGGGGCTCACTGCCGGTGGGTCCACCCGCTGGATGCGCTTAGGCAGTTTTTCGTTTCAACCATCTGAATTTGCCCGCATCGCTTTGGTTATCTATCTGGCTTACTCTATGGAAAAAAAGTCAGATCAGATCAAACAATTTTCAATCGGCTTTGTACCGCATGTCCTGGTGCTGGGCGGTTTTGTGGCCCTGATATTTATTCAGCCCGACTTTGGCACTGTCTTTATTCTGGGAGCGCTAACCTGGATCATGCTGTTTATCGGTGGTGTTCGATTTTATCAGCTTTTTGCCACGATGCTGGTCATTTTACCGGTGGCATATCTGTTTTTAATCAACGCCGAGTATCGCGCCAAACGCATCTTGGGCTTTCTTAACCCCTGGGAGCATTCAAGCGATGAGGGCTACCAGATTGTGCACTCGCTGATGGCATTCGGGACCGGTGGGCTCTGGGGAACCGGAATCGGCAAGGGCTATCAAAAGCTTTTCTATCTGCCGGAGCCGCATACGGATTTTATATTTTCGGTGATTGGCGAAGAGCTGGGGCTGCTGGGGGTTGCCATCATCATCGGCCTGTATGCCTGGATCATCATACGCGGCGTGGCCATTGCGCGCAGCGCACCGGATTTATTCGGCGCTTACCTGGCAGTGGGGCTGACGGTCGCCATGGGACTTCAAATCGTGGTCAATATGGGCGTGGCCCTCGGGCTGCTGCCCACCAAGGGTTTGACCTTGCCCCTGCTCAGTTACGGGGGCACGTCGCTGCTGCTCAATATGGCCTCCATAGGCATATTGATGAATATCAGCGCAGCCAGCAAGTTATAGGTTATTGGTTATCTGTTATTTGTTGTTTTTTGAAAAACGGACGATATGCCGGGCGAACAGTCACCAGGTTCGGTTCTAATAACAAATAACGAATAACATTCGAAGGGCGTAAGAAATGGGCATTACAGGATCAACAGGTTCCGAAAGTAAAGCCCTTCGAATTGTAATTGCCGGTGGGGGCACCGGCGGTCATTTGTTTCCGGGTTTGGCCATCGCCCAGGAGTTTATGGCACGCAATAAAGACAATACGGTTGTGTTTGTCAGCACAGGAAATCCATTGGAGCGCTCGGTATTGAGCCAGACAGATTTCAGACTTGAATCCGTAACAGCCGAAGGCATTAAGGGCCGCGGCATGTGGAACCAGGCCAAATCGGCGTTGAAAATACCCAAAGGAATTATCGAAGCATTGCGCATTTTAAAAAGCGTCAATCCGGACCTCACTCTGGGGCTCGGCAGCTATTCAGCGGGCCCTGTGGTGGTGGGCGCATGGCTGTTGCGCACCAAAATCGTGCTGCATGAACAAAATATTTTGCCCGGCATTACCAACCGGATCTTAGCGCGGTTTGCCGATCGAATTTATGTGTCTTTTGATGATACCAAAGCGCAATTTGCGCCGCATAAGATACGGCTGACCGGCAATCCGGTGCGCAAAGAGCTGTTAAACCATCATAATGGTGAGGCCGTCGCCCCCGGAGACGATAAGTTTTGCGTGTTGATCGTCGGTGGCAGCCAGGGAGCCCACCGCATCAACACCACCATGATTGAGGCCCTGAGCCATTTAACCCAAAAAGAGGGGCTGTACTTCATTCATCAGACCGGTTCAGGCGATGAACAGATGGTCGCCGAAGCCTACGAGCGTGAAAATGTAGCGGCTAAAGTGCAGTCTTTTTTCAGGCAAATGGGCCCGCTGTATCGGCAGGCGGATCTGATCATCTGCCGGGCCGGCGCCACAACGGTAGCCGAGGTAACGGCCATGGGCAAAGCGGTTATTTTTATCCCCTTCCCTTTTGCGGCTGATGACCATCAGACGCTGAATGCCGCCACGCTGGTCGCTAAAGGGGCTGCTGAAATGGTTCATGAGAAAGAGTTGCAGGCCGATGCCCTGGCCCAAAAAATCGAATTTTATGCATCCAGCCCGCAGGCCCTTGAGGCAATGGCCCTGAAGGCCGGCCGGTTGGGTCATCCGGATGCCGCACAACACATCGTGGATGATTGCTATCAATTGCTCAAATCGTCAAATGGGTAATTCGTTCAATGGAAAAATTGTCAGGTTTCATGGTTTTACTGTTCTTAACATAGAGACCTAAACTTGGAAATCCTGTGTATCTGAAGAAATACCATATTCATTTTGTCGGCATCGGCGGCATTGGCATGAGCGGAATTGCCGAGTTGCTGCTGAACCTGGGCTACAAAGTGTCGGGCTCAGATCTGCAAAGCTCCGATATTACCGCACGTTTAAACACACTGGGCGGAACGATATATAAGGGGCATGCGGCCGAGAATATCAAGGGTGCCGATGTGGTCGTGGTTTCCTCAGCCATTGACACGGATAACCCGGAGGTCGAGGCGGCCAGTCAGGCATCGATTCCGGTCATTCCGCGGGCTGAAATGCTCGCCGAGCTGATGCGTTTAAAATACAGCATTGCGATTGCCGGCGCTCACGGCAAGACATCCACCACCTCAATTGTGGCCTCGGTGCTGGCCCAGGGTGGCCTGGACCCCACGGTGGTGATCGGTGGCAAACTGAAAAGTATCGGCTCCAATGCCGTACTGGGTGAAGGTGACTTTATCGTCGCCGAGGCAGATGAAAGTGACGGCTCATTTTTAAAATTTTCACCCACCATCGCCGTGGTCACCAATATCGACAAGGAACATCTGGATTTTTACGCGGATCTGGATGCGATTAAGGACGTTTTCTTGAACTTTATGGATCGCATACCCTTTTACGGCCTGGCGGTTTTGTGCTTGGACAATGAACCCATACAGGAGCTGATCCCTCAGTTGAAAAAACGCTATACGACCTACGGCATGAGCTCCCAGGCGGATTTTCAGATACGGGATGTCGAATTCAGTCAGCAAAAAAGCCGTTTTACGGTTTATCACCACGGCGAAAAAATGGGCATGATCGATCTGAACCTGCCCGGCATCCATAATATCTATAATGCCACCGCCAGCATCGCCGTCGGCACCGAACTCGATGTGAGTTTTGACCACATCAAAACCGCCCTGGAGACCGTTGAGGGGGTTCAGCGGCGGTTGGAAATCAAAGGCGAAACAAATGGCATCACGGTTATCGATGACTACGGCCATCACCCCACAGAGATCAAAGTCACTCTGGAAGCCATTGAAGAAAACTGGCCGGACCGGCGCAAGGTGGTCGTGTTTCAACCCCATCGCTACAGCCGGACCCAGGCCCTTTTTGATGAATTCAGTCGGGCGTTTTACCAATCCGACGTTCTGGTGGTGATGCCAATATACGCCGCCAGCGAAAAACCAATCGAAGGGGTGAACTCTGAGAAACTCTGTGAGGAAATCAAAGCTCACGGCCACAAAGAAGTCGTTTATATCGATGGCTTAAAACCGGCGCTTGCTTTTCTGAAAAAAAACCTGCTGCCGGGGGATGTGCTGCTAACACTGGGTGCCGGCGACGTGTATAAAGTCGGTGAAAAGTATCTAAAAAAATAAAAAGTCGGTTTCAAGGTTCACCGGTTCAAGAAACCAATAACAAATAACTGACAACAAATAACCATGGGACGAAAACCACGCAAAAACTATCGTAAAGGCGCCAAAAAAAAACGCCGATTTGTATTTTTGCGCCGGCTGGCAATGGGCTTTTATGTGGTTGCTGGTGTTGCGGCTCTGCTGGCGACCAGCTGTTTATTTGTGCTGATCCACGATGTCATCACGCAATGTGACTATTTCAAAGCCCAACGCTTGAAAATAGAAGGCGGGCAACGTCTGAGCGCCAAACAGATTATTGCAGCCGCCGACGTAAAAAAGGGGGTCAATATCTTGTCGGTCAACCTGGCAATGACCCGCAAACGTCTGATGGCGCATCCCTGGATCGCGGAGGCCGAAATCCGGCGTGAAATCCCTTCCGGGCTTTACATCCGCGTTCGTGAGCATACACCATTGGCGATCGTCAAACTGGATCGTAAGTACCTGATGAACGAGCAGGGTCAGGTATTTAAAGAATGGACGGCTGCGGATCCGGCCAATTTACCGCAAGTCACTGGATTAAAGATGAGCGACTTGCGCAGTGCCGGCCGCATGGCGACAGCAACCAAACAACAACCGACCGCCTCTGAGCGGCTCTCCGCATCGCAGAGCTCGCTCAATAGGCCTTTTGAGGCGGTGATGCAGGTTCTGCTGATGGGCAAACAGACGCGCGGTATTCTCACCAACCGCCAGATCAAGCACATACTGGTGGATCGCGAAGTCGGGATAACCCTCAAAGTCTTTAAAAAAATGAAAACCGTCGTTCTGGGGTATCACCATTATCCACTTAAATTTCGTATGTTCCAAAATATTTTGACCTATGGCAAAAAGCGGCGAAGTTTTCCGGATTTCAATCGCATAGATCTCAACAATGTTAACCGCATCGTGGTCAATCCCGTCATCCAGATTCCGAGCGGGGACCACAAGGAGGTATGAAATGCAGGGAGATGTAATAGTCGGTCTTGATATCGGAACCACCAAAATTTGTTCGGTCGTTGGCGAAGTATCCGGAAACTCAGCCAACATCATCGGCATCGGCACTAACCCCTCAATCGGATTGCGCAAAGGGGTCGTGGTCAATATCGAATCGACAGTCGAATCCATAAAAAAAGCTGTGGAGGAAGCTGAATTGATGGCCGGCTGTGAAATTTCGGCGGTTTATGCCGGCATTGCCGGTGGCCATATTACCGGCTTTAACAGCCGGGGAATCGTTGCCGTTAAAGGCAATGAGATCGGCGAGCAGGATGTCGATCGGGTTATCGATGCGGCCCGTGCGGTGGCCATCCCCATGGATCGCGAGGTGATTCACGTCTTGCCGCAGGAATATATGGTGGATGATGAGCGCGGCATTCAAAATCCGGTCGGCATGTCCGGCGTGCGGTTGGAGGCCAAAATTCATATTGTCACCGGAGCAGTGGCATCCGCCCATAACATCGTCAAATGCGCCAACCGATCCGGCCTGGATGTATGCGATATCGTTTTGGAGTCACTGGCATCGGGCGAGGCCGTCTTGACCGCTGAGGAAAAAGAGCTGGGTGTCGCCCTACTGGACCTGGGTGGCGGGACAACGGATCTGGCGATCTTTTCCCAGAACAATATCAAGCACACCTTTGTTTTGGCACTGGGCGGCAATAATCTGACCAATGACATCGCCATCGGGTTGCGCGCACCCCATGCCGAAGCTGAAAAAATCAAAAAGAAATACGGCAGTTGCGTCTCCAAAAACATCAATCCTGAAGAAACCATCGAAGTGCCCGGCATGGGCGGCCGCGAGCCCCGCAAATTATCTCGCCAAATTCTGGGTGAGATCTTGGAACCCCGCATGGAGGAGATCTTCCAGCTGGTACAACGCGAAATCGTGCGCTCCGGAATGGAGAATATGATCCCATCCGGGGTCGTCATCACCGGCGGGACGGCGCTTTTAGAAGGTGTCAATGAAATTGCCGAATCGATTTTCAATCTTCCCTGCCGGATCGGCAAACCGCGTGCTATCACGGGCCTGGTGGATGTCGTCAACAACCCCATGTACGCGACCGGCGTGGGGCTGGTGCTATATGGAGCAAGCAACCAGGACTCTAGCAAATTCAGAATTCGGGATAAAAATATTTTTAACCGCGTCATGACCCGCATGAAACGCTGGTTCAATGATGTGGTCTAAATTTTGGTTAACCGGTTGCCGGTTGAGCCGGCTAAGCCGGTTGAAGATAGATTCTAATAACCCATAACCTTTAACCCAACTTTATGGAGGAAAAAAATGTTTACCTATGTGGACCAAGAAAAATCAGCAAAAATTAAGGTAATTGGAGTCGGCGGTGCGGGCGGTAACGCCATCAACAATATGATTGCATCTCATTTGCAAGGTGTTAAGTTTATTGCCGCCAATACCGACAGTCAAGCGCTTGAAATGTCCATGGCACCGGTCAAAATTCAAATCGGCGAACAACTGACCGAAGGGCTTGGAGCGGGCGCAAACCCCCAGATTGGCCGCGATGCGGCGCTTGAAAGTGAAGAGGCCCTGCGAGCGGCGCTGGTCGACAGCCACATGGTGTTTATCACCGCCGGATTTGGCGGTGGAACCGGAACCGGAGCTGCACCGGTTATTGCCGAAATCTGTAAGGATTTAGGCGCTTTAACGGTAGCAGTGGTCACCAAGCCATTTGCGTTTGAGGGCAAAAAACGAACCATGCTGGCTGAGGATGGTATCGACAGCTTGAAAAGAGTCGTCGACACCGCCATCAGTATACCCAATGATCGGTTGCGCGGTCTGGCGCCCAAGAAAGCCAAACTGATGGATATGTTTTTAAAAGCCGATGAAATCCTGTTGCACTCGGTCAAGGGCATCACCGACCTGATTATGATGCCCGGACTGGTCAATCTGGATTTTGCAGATGTGAGAACCACGATGTCCAAAGCCGGACTGGCCATTATGGGCATCGGGATTTCCTCCGGTGAAAACCGCGCGGTCGAGGCCGCCGAACGCGCCATGTCGCACCCCTTGCTGGAAGATTTGCCCATTGCCGGGGCCAAGGGCGTGCTGATGAATATCACCAGCACCAGCGATATGGAATTTGAGGAAGTGGCCGAAGCCTCCGAAAGGATCCACGACGAAGTCGGCGATGATGCCGACATCTTCTGGGGCACCTCCATCGACGACAGCCTGGATGATGAAATGCGCGTCACCGTTATTGCAACCGGCATCGGCGCTGAACCGGAAATGCAGCAGATGCCCAGCAATGCGGTTGAGCTGCCGTTAAGAGGCAAAGTACGCGATATTACACCGGATGACCTGGAAAGAGACATCATTGATTACGAAGAGCCCACTTTTATCCGCCAGCAAAAGGCCGTGGGGGAATCCAGCGGGGCCCTCTACCGCGGTCCCCAGGGGCTGAGCGTGGAGGATTCCGAGTTGGACGTGCCGACTTTTATGAGACGCAAGGCGGATTAGGGCACCGATTTCCGTTGTCCGTTGAAGGTCAAGGTTAGGCGAAATCAATTGATTTGAGCAGGAGCTGACGTTAGCTTAAATTGAACCATTGCACCGCCCGGCAATCGTTCTTGATGCGGCGAGCTAGGTCCTTTATAAGGACCACAGATTGAATATTGACTGTGCGTCAAAATGCCGCATGTTAAGCGTATGGTCCACATAGGTCGTAACAGCAGCTCCTGATGTGGGGAAACATCGCCAGCAAGGTGAACTCAAATCACCGTCGATTTAGGTCACTAACCCCCTGAGACGGACAACGGACAAACTCATGGCAGCAAGGCCTCCAAAATCCAAAAAGCGCCCGCAGGATACCGAGATCGGCGCCATACACAAATCCTGGCGCGGGCGCGTCCGTTTTGCCCTCGTCTATCCGAATCGTTACCATGTGGGCATGTCCAACCTGGGTTTTCAAAGTGTCTACCGTCTGTTAAATACATATGACCATGTCGTCTGCGAACGGGCCTTTCTGCCGGAGCCTTCCCGCAAGACACCCTCGATCATCAAAACCGTCGAATCCGGAAAACGTTTGACTGATACCGATGTCATTGCTTTTTCGCTGTCTTTTGAAAATGATTATCCCCATATTCTGTCCATTCTTGAAAATATCGGTCTGCCCTTGCAAGCCGATCAGAGAAGTGACCAACATCCGCTGCTGATCGCCGGCGGTGTTGCCAGTTTCTTAAATCCGGAGCCGATAGCGGCTTTTTTTGACTGTTTCTTTATCGGTGAGGCTGAGGCGATTATTCCGCGTTTTCTGGAGGCTTTCGAACCCGGAAACAAGCGGCGTCGCATGCTCAAGAAAATTGCCTCCGATGTCCCGGGTGCATATGTCCCGGCATTCTACGAGGTCGATTATCACCCTGACGGCACGATCGCTGCATTTCATTCCCAAAAAGCCGCTCCACCTTCCGTAAAACGGATGTACCTAAAAGACCTGGCCCAAACTGCCACCTGCAGCACCATATTAACGCCGGATACGGCCTTTGAGCAGACCCATCTGGTGGAGGTCGCCCGCGGCTGCCCCCACGGTTGTCGGTTTTGCGCCGCCGGATATATCTATCGCCCCCCGCGTTTCAGGCCGATTTCAGCGCTGACCGAAGATATCGATCAGGGAATATCCCAAACAGACCGCATCGGTCTGGTGGGAGCTGCTGTTTCCGATCTTCCGGGATTGAGTGACTTGTGCGGCCAATACCTGGACCAAGATTTGCGCATATCGTTCAGCTCTCTGAGGGCCGACGGTTTATCTCCGCAGTTATTGTCGGTTCTCAAGCACAGTGATGCCAAAACCGCCACCATTGCGCCGGATGCCGGCTCTGAGCGCATGCGCAAGGTGATTAATAAAGGCATCACCGAAGACGCCATTCTGGCGGCTGTCGATAACCTGGTAGCCCACGGCATTCCGAATCTCAAATTGTATTTTATGATCGGTCTGCCCACCGAGACCAACGATGATGTCGAGGCCATCATCCATTTGAGCAAACGCATCAAGCACCGTTTCTTGAAAGCCAGCCGAGCCCAAAACCGAATCGGTGACATCACCATCAGCTTAAACTGCTTTGTCCCCAAACCCTTTACCCCATTTCAATGGGTGGCCATGGCGGAAACCGGCGATCTGAAAAAAAAGATCGCCAAAATTAAAAACGAATTAAAAAAAGTCCCCAATTTGCGGGTCCATTCGGACATACCGCGCTGGGCCTACATCCAGGCGCTTTTTTCCCGGGGCGATCGCAGGGTTGCCGATATCCTTTCTCTGGCGCACACCCATAAGGGCAACTGGGCCCGTACCCTCAAAGTCGTATCGGTCAACCCGGATTTTTATGTTCTGCGCGAGCGCGACCTCGATGAGCACCTGCCCTGGGATTTTTTGGATCAGGGAATCAAAAAATCCTATCTGCAAACCGAATATCGGCGTGCCACCAGCGCCAAACCCTCTCCAACTTGCCGCGTCGATACCTGCCAGATTTGCGGAATTTGTAACCAGCCATCAGATGACAGAGGTCAGAGGTCAGAGGTCTGAATCTGGGTGTTTACAGTCCTGAAAGGTTACACTATGGTAAACAACCAAGTACGAGGACGATGGGTGCATAATACTTTCGTCCTCGTCGTCGTCCTCGTCCTCGTCCTCGAATAATCAACCGATCTGCCATCTTGTACCCTCCAACCCATAACTCCTGATGAAGTAACCTCCCCGATCGTCAAGAATATGGATAATATTGCAAAAAAATGATGAAACATACTTGAAAATATGAGCCTGAGATGATAATTAAAACCCTTTTTTAAACGGAACCAAATGTCGAACCGATATGTTGCACTGTGGTCGATTTGATACAGCAGGAGAATCGGCAAGGAGATGCGATGATTGCAAGTATTTTTTTTATGTTGGGCCTGGGAATGGTTTGCGCTGCAATTTTAACAGCGGCATCCCGTGTTTTTTATGTATATGAAGATCCGCGCATTGCCCGTGTGGAAGCCACTTTTTCAGGTGCCAATTGTGGCGGTTGCGGTTATGCCGGGTGTTCCGCTGCAGCTGTCGCTGTTGTCGCAGGCGAAGCGGACCCCAGTGTTTGTATCGTCGGCGGCCCTGAATCGGCTGCCAATGCCGCCGCTGTTATGGGAGTGGAAGTCGGTCTGGCTGAGCCCCCAAAATCCTATAACCCTTGCAGCGGGGGCGAACGCGCTGCAGACAAATTTGTCTATCTGGGGGTCAATACCTGCCGAGCCCAGGCAGTTTTATCCGGCGGCCAACGGGCTTGCACTGTCGGATGCATTGGACTGGGCGACTGCATCGACGCCTGCCAGTTCAATGCGCTCAAAATGGGCCCCCACGGATACCCGGAGGTGATTGAAGAAAAATGTGTCGGTTGCGGCGCTTGCGAAACGGTTTGCCCCAAATATGTCATGAAGGTTAAAACCATGTCTGAGCGCCTGATGCATTTTAATCGCAGCAGCGATCGGCTGGCGCCCTGCCGTCAGACCTGTCCCGCTGAAATCGACATACCCCAATATATCGCCCAGATTCGTGAGGGCGACTATGAGGGCGCTGTCAATACTATCCGAGAGCGAAACCCGTTTCTGTTGTCCTGTGGGCGGGTATGCCCGCACCCCTGCGAAGAAAACTGCCGCCGGGGAATTGAAGATGAACCGGTGTCCATTAATCAGTTGAAGCGCTTTGTCGCTGATTATGAAATGAATTCCGGCGATCGCCTACCGATACCGACAGCCCCCGATACGCGCAAGCGCGTTGCAGTTATCGGCGGTGGGCCGGCTGGACTCACCTGTGCCTTTTTTCTCAGGCGCCTGGGCCATCAGGTCAATATTTTTGAAGCTATGCCCAAAATGGGGGGCATGCTGCGCTATGGTATACCTGAATATCGCCTGCCCAAAGCGGTCCTGGATTGGGAAATCGAAAGCATTCTCGATTTGGGCGTCGATTTTCACACCAATGTGAAATTCGGTCATGATTTTGACCTCAGCTCTTTGGTCGCATCCGGCTTTGATGCCATTTTCATGGGCATCGGCGCCTGGAAGGATGCCAGCTTGCGGGTGGAGGGAGAAGATCTCAAAGGCTGCTATACCGGAATTGATTTTCTGTCGCGCCTGGCCAGTGGCGAAAAGCTTCCCATTGGCAAAACAGCCGCGATTATCGGCGGGGGCAATACGGCCATCGACTGTACCCGCAATCTCATTCGTATGGGAGCCAAAAAGGTCTATATCGTTTATCGACGCACCCGCGGGGAGATGCCGGCCAATGAGGTCGAAATTGACGCGGCCGAGCATGAAGGGGTTGAGTTTCAATTTCTGGCGGCGCCAACGAAAATCATCGCTGATGATGACGGCCATGCCACCCATCTTGAGTATCTAAAGATGGAGCTCGGCGAACCCGACGCAAGCGGCAGGCGCCGGCCGGTGCCCATCGAAGGCTCTGAAACCCTGCTGCAAACCGATATGGTGATTACGGCCATCGGCCAATCCCCGGATGTTTCGTTTACCGAGCGCACGCAGAAACGCCTGGCAGATCTGAATACCACACGCTGGAATACCATCGATGTGGATCCGGACACCCTGCAGTCCAATATCCCGTATTTGTTTGCCGCCGGTGATGCCGCCACGGGTCCGTCTCTGGTGGTGTCAGCGATTGGCGGCGGACGAAGGGCTGCCCGCTCGATTCACCAGTTTATCATGGGGCAGGAAGTAAAAGCCCAAAATAATGAATTAAACAGTGATCTGATCGCCGAAACCCTATTTGACCAGGTAGACGGGATTGTCAAAAATACCAGAGCGCCGATGCCGGAGCTGGAGGTGCAGGAGCGCATCCATTCTTTTATTGAAGTCGATCAGGTGCTGTCACGAGATGCCGCCGCGGGTGAAAGCAATCGCTGTCTTTCATGCTGTCTGACATGCTATGACCCGGACGGAGCGGTAAGCACCCCTCCGCACCCGACAACAAAAAACAAATTGGGGGAGGCAGCCTAAGAAGGTTCAGGGTTTAAAGGTTCAAAGGTTATGCGTTGGTGTTTGGTGTTGCGAACTCAAACACGGCAACTAGCTTTTGGTTACTGGCTTAGATATAGTGACGAAAGACCGATAGCCAGCTAGTTACCAGAAGCGGAGCGGCCAGCGGTCAGAACTGCTCAACCCGGAACCCCTGAACCCTGAACGCTGAATCTATAAAACTAGGAACAGCTAATACAAAATATAAAAGCAATCAAATTAAAAAAAATTGAAAGCATCGAACACGGAATGAGGAGGACCTCATGGGTGGTCTGGACTTTTTAAAGAAGGTCGACATCTTCAAGGGATTCAATCAGGATCAGTTAAATGCTGCCGGTAAAAGCGGGCAGGAAAAGCAATATCTCTTTGAAGAAAAACTGTTTGCCGAAGGGGATGATGCCGACCGCATCTGGCTGGTCGTTGATGGACAGGTCCACCTTCGATTTGATTTGCCGGGCCGCCCCACTTCGGAGCAAAACACTGTTTTCGCGATATCTGCTGCGCAGACGCTGGGCTGGTCAAGTTTCGTACCGCCTTTCAAGTATGCGCTTTCCGCTTATAGTGCCACCAAAACCTGCAAAATCCTGCAAATCCAGAAAGATCACCTCCTGGAATGTTTTGAGGCAGATCCCCGCATGGGGCTGATGTTCATGACAAATGTGGCTACCATCGCCAGCCAGCATTTTGATCAACTCCAAGAATCGGCCACTGTCTCGCCGGTGTCGAAGGTTAAAATTACAGTTCACATGTCCACCTGTGGCATTGCCGCCGGTGCGCGCCAGGTGATGAGCGCCTTGATGGAAGAAATTTCCAAATCAAATCGACAAGATATTGAGGTGGCCAGTGCCGGATGCATTGGTCATTGCAAAAATGAGCCTAACATTACAGTTGAATTCGGCAGCAGTGAGCCGGTCATATATCAAAAAATGACTCCCGAGAAGATGCGTCAGGTATTTGAAAAGCATATTCTAGGGGGTGATGTTCAGACCGATTTTGTATTGGTCCAATAACAAAGGGGGCTTTTATGGTCGATCTCGATTTTTTGGAAGATGTGGATGCGTTTTCAGACCTGGATGATGATCAGCTGGCAACCGTACAGGAATGCTGCGAAGTCGCAAAATTTAAACGCGGCGAAACCATCTTTGCGGCCGGACAAGTCCCTGAATATTTTTGGCTCGTGCTTGACGGTGAGGTGAATCTGATCTGGGATGCCCCCGAAGGACCGGCAATGCCCGAAGACACCATCTCGACCCTGACCGAAGGGATGCCTTTCGGCTGGTCTAGTCTGGTGCCGCCCAACAAGTACCGCCTTTCTGCCCACTGCGCTTCGCGAAGCTGCAAGACGATCAAAATCTCGCGAGACCGACTGCTGCAACTGTTCGAAGATGACGCCCAGCTGGGATACCGCGTTATGGCAAAGGTCATGATTGTCGTCGGCCAACGATTTCACCAGCTTCAAGATGAAGTCGCCCGTCGCAGGGGCTATGATATTATTAATCGGTGGTAAACACAGGCGCTTATTCAAGTGGTGTTAAAAGGTGTTTAGGGGGACCAATTAAACGAATCTTAACTTCCAATTGGAATGTTGGCGTGCTGGCGTAGTGGAATATTGGAATAATCGGAATGAGCTAAAATTATTCGAATTTCCATCGCGCCATGAGGCCATGACGTCATCACGCCGTTTTGGCAGCGCTATCATCTCTCATAACTATCTAAAAATTTTATATTTAGCTGGATTCACACTTTACCAGAAATTTCTTGAAAGCTAGTCGACATTATGGTAGTCGGTGCATGGCTTTCTGGCATGCAGTTGACAGGCAACACAAACACGATACGGAAATCATATGTTTTCAAAAAAAGAAATGAAACTGGCAGGTGCATTGGCCATATGTTTATTGGTCATCGGTGTGATTAGCTACGCCGCCTTTCCGCTCAAGGCGCCGGAAGAGCCGCTGCGTTTGATGTATACGGTTGCGGCGGGCAATGTCCTGTTCAACCATAAAACACACGCATCCATAGAAGGTTACGGGCTGTCGTGTTTTGACTGCCACCATCATCCCCCAGAGGACGATTCGGCGCTTGTTGCCTGTGGTGCATGTCATTTGCCCCCAGCAGAAGAAACTGAGGTCAATGAAACTTGTCTGGATTGTCATGATGAATCTGATTTCGAAGATACGGAAATGCTGACGCGGGGCGACGCATTCCATGACCAGTGTATCAAATGTCACCAGGATTTTGAAGCCGGTCCGGTAGAGTGTACCGGCTGTCATGCACTATAAAAACTGGATTGAGAGAAAAACCAATTGAGAAACCAAAAAAGGTTAAATCATGATTAAAAAAGCATTTTTGGGTTTATCCACACCGCAAATTAATTATGAAACCCTGCCTGCTCAGCTTCCGGGAACGGAAAAACTTCCGGCCCCCAAAACCATCACCCTGTATCACCCCAAAAATGATGATTACAAAACCCCGTCGGCACTGGCCATCGGCGATTCAGTCAAAACCGGTCAAAAGTTAGCCCTTTATCCGGATGAGAAGCACTATGTGATTTCTCCGATCAGCGGTAGGATAGCCGCCCTTTCACCTTATGCGGGTGATTTCGGCAAAGATTATATGGCCATCAGCATTGCACGGGATGAAGCCGAAACGTTTGACGACACCTTCCAGCAAAAAAAGCAAACGCCGTCTTTTGAGCTGCTTAGCGACTATCTGGTCGGTGTCCCGGGCGCACCACCGATCGCCAAGCTTGCCAATTCAAACGGCAACATCAAAACCATTGTCATCAGGGGACTGGACCCTGACCCGATGGTGGATACCAGTCAGTATATCGCTCAATCCCGCATGAAGGATCTCACAAAGGGGATTCAGATCCTCAAAGAAGTGACCGACGTGCAGGATTTTGTTTTATTTACTGCCGGTGAAACGGTGCAAGGGTATGGTCATATCGGCGCCCGGGTCGCCGGGGTCAAAACACAATATCCGGCCGCCTTAGAGCCCATGGTGGTGAAAGAGGTTCTCGGACAGGTTCTGCCGGCCGGGCAGACCTGTGAGGATTTGGGAGCCTGTTTTATCAATGCCGAGGCAGTGATCTCTATTGGCAGTGCCTTTGAAACCGGGCACATTCCGACCGACAAGACCTTAACATTCATTAAAAAAGACGGTACCTACAGAATCATTGAAACCTGCATTGGCACCCCAATCCGTCATATCCTGGAAGCCTATGATGAAACGGTTAACGAATTTGACCGCATTATTCTCGGCGGTCCGATGACCGGTTCGGCGGTTTATGCGTTGGATCATCCTGTTCAGTCGGACACCGATGCCGTAATTGTGGTGGACCGCAACGCGGCTGCCTATGCTTCAGATTATCCGTGTATCAACTGCGGTGAATGTATCCGGATTTGCCCGGCGAAGATTCAGGTCAACATGCTGGTTCGATTTCTGGAAGCCAACCAATATGAAGAGGCCGCCGACAACTACGATTTATATTCGTGTATCGATTGCGGCCTTTGCAGCTATGTATGCGTATCCCAAATCCCGATTTTGCAGTATATCAAGTTGGCAAAATACGAGCTGGAACGCGCAAAAACGTTGGAGGCAGCGAATGCTTGAGAAAAGAGACATGCTTGAGCAGCAATTACCCCTAGGACAGAAAAAATTAATCGTATCCCATGCCCCGTTCTTTCATAGCGGGCGTTCGATAACCGAGCGCAGTTATCATACCATGCTGGCCGCCCTGCCGGCGCTTTTGCTGGGCTTATACCACTATGGCATGCAGGCATTGGGTGTGGTCTGCCTAGCGATCTCCTCAGCGATCATCTGGGAGCTGGCCATTAACCTGGTGACCAAAAGAACCATCACCATCGGCGACGGAAACGCCGCCTGGCTGGGAATGCTGTTTGCCATGCTCGTTCCGGCCACCATGCCCTGGTGGGCGGTCATCACCGGCACGTTCATTGTGGTCGTTGTTGGCAAGCAAATATTTGGCGGTATTGGCAGCAACGCCTTTCATCCGGTCGCGCTGGCACTGGCAATGATGATGCTCTCATGGGGAAGCCTGTTGGACTTTGATGCCGCCCTGCTCAATTACGATCTCGAATTTGCCACCGTTTACCCGCTGGCGGCTGTAAAATATTACGGCGCCGCCTCGGCGGACAACTTCAACCTGGTGGATCTTCTCATGGGACGGCAGCTGGGCGGTCCCGGCGCGACCTTTGGTCTGGGTCTTATCATCGGCGGCGTCTACCTGATGCTGAGAGGCTTTATCCGCTGGGAAATATCCCTCACCTTCCTGGCCGGTGTCTATTTAACAGCCACCGTCTTTAATCTGTTCAATCCGGCCCAGTTTGCGCCGCCGGCCTTTCACCTGCTAACCGGCTATACCTTAATCGGCGCTTTTTTCCTGGCCACCGAAGATTCGTCTTCACCCGTCAATTTCATACCCATGCTGATTTATGGCGCCGTTGGTGGGATTATGACCGTGCTGATCCGCAATATCGGCGCCTGGGTGGATGGGGTTATTCTGGCCATTCTGGTCATCAATCTGATTAGCCCCCTGCTGGATAAAATCCGACCCCCGGCACTTGGAAAGGTTGAATAAGATGCGTGAAATGATAAAAATGCTGCTTGTCCTGACAATTCTGGCCACCTTATCCGGAGGGCTGCTGGCCGCCATACGCGATAACACCAAGGATCGCATTGAAAACCAGGTCCTTGAATTTGTCAAAGGTCCGGCCATCCGATCCATTTTGGAAGGGGCCACCAACGACCCCATCGTAGATCGCTTTCTACTTAAGGTCGATGAAATCGAGCACACCTTTTTTGTGGGTGTTTTTGACGGCGAGCCGCGCGCCATTACTTTTGAAACCTCCGGTAAAGGTTATGGCGGCGATGTGGGTTTGATGGTCGGTATTGACGTCTCGAACAATCAGATCATGGGGGTGGGCGTAACCACCCACGCTGAAACGCCGGGCATGGGTGCCAAAGCCAAAACTGATCCAAGCTTTGCAGCCCAGTTCAAAGAGCTGCCGTTGGGAGAACCGGTCAACGTCACCTCTGACGGCGGCAGCATTAATGCCATCAGCGGCGCCACGATTACATCCCGCGCGGTGACTTCGGCAACCAATGATGCCTTGAAAATATTTGAAAAAGCGAAACCCCAGCTAACCGCAAAGCTGAACGAATTTAAATAATAGGAGCAATGGATGGCCCGATCAATTGTACAGGAATTTACCAAAGGCTTATGGGATGAAGTTCCGCCGTTTCGTTTAGTCCTGGGCCTGTGCCCGGTGCTGGCCGTAACCAAAACCGTTGAAAACGGTATCGGAATGGGTGTTGCCACCACCTTTGTGCTGGTGTGCTCCAACGTGCTGGTATCCATGCTGCGCAAAGTCATCCCGGCCAAGGTCCGAATCGCCTGCTATATTGTCATTATTGCCACATTTGTGACCGTTGTAGAGCTGGTCATGCAGGCCTTTGCCTATCCACTATTTCTGAAACTGGGCATTTTTATCCCGCTCATTGTTGTTAATTGTGTGGTGCTGGGTCGTTCAGAAGCCTTTGCCTCTAAAAACGGTGTGGTTCGATCCCTGCTGGATGGTCTGGGGATCGGCATCGGCTTTACGCTTTCACTTGCGGCGTTGGCGGCTGTACGCGAACTTTTGGGCACCGGTTACCTGACATTATGGAAGGACTGGGGCCTGGTTTACAATACCTTTGGTCCGGCTTACAAGCCGTTTACGTTTATGGTCGAAGCGCCGGGTGCATTTGTCGCGCTGGGTTTGATGCTTTGTCTGATGAATCTGGTGGGTAAAAAATAGGAGATGACGATGGGCGATTTAATCGTTCTGGCAATCAGCTGTATCTTGATCAACAATATTGTGCTGGCCCAGTTTTTGGGTAACTGCCCGTTTCTGGGGACTTCCAAGAAAATGGAAACTGCCGTCGGCATGGCCATGGCGGTGGTGTTCGTGCTCGTTATGGCCGGCGTCATCACCTGGCTTACCGATAGATATTTCCTGAAAGCATTGGGTCTTGAATACCTGCGAACCGTGTCATTTATCCTGGTGATTGCCTCGCTGGTGCAATTTGTCGAAATGTTCCTTAAAAAAAGCATCCCGGGTCTGTATGCCGGCCTCGGCATTTTCCTGCCCCTGATCACAACCAACTGCGCTGTTATGGGCGCTTGCCTGATCAACATCAATGAAGAATACAATTTCCTCGAGGCGCTGGTCGCCTCTTTCAGCTACGCCGTCGGTTTCGGCCTGGCGCTCATCATGTTTGCCGGCGTACGCGAGCGCATTCTTTTAGCCCGGGTTCCGCGCCCACTTCAGGACACCGCCATTGCCCTGGTCACCGCCGGAGTTCTGTCACTCACCTTCATGGCCTTCAGGGGGATGGTATAACCGTTCAAGGTTCAGAGGTTCAGGGTTCAATGGTTAAGGCCCTTGACCTTTGCCCTCTGGTTACTGACATTCGTTCGTGTTGCTCAGTCCTCAGCACTCAGTCCTCAGTCCTCTGAAATCTGACCTCTGACCTCTGACTTCTGACATCTGCCATCCGAATTGACACTTGTGCATGACCGTTCTTATATTTTGACATATCTATTATTACCTCAAATCAACTTCTATAGGAGAACAACTGATGTTGTACAACAAAATCATGGTCCCGCTGGATGGTTCGGAGCTGGCGGAATGTGTCATGCCGCATGTGGAGGCCATTACAACCGGATGTAAAATCACCAATGTGGTATTTGTCCGCGTGGTAAATCCAATTCAATTGCCGGCCAGTGTGCCGGCCAGAGGCGAATTCGGCTTTGGTGAGGAAGAGCGATTGCAGCTGCAGAAGCAGCACACGCAAGCGGCCGAAGCCTATTTAAAAAGGATGGTGGCAAACACCCGTCTTGATGGTGTGGTTCCTAATTATGAGGTATTGGAGGGCATGGTTGCCGATACGCTGGCGCACTGGGCAGAGAAAAATGAGGTTGACCTGATTGTCATCGCCAGCCATGGCCGTTCGGGTGTCAGCCGCTGGATAATGGGCAGCGTGGCCGACCGCTTGCTGCGCTCTGCCTGTGTTCCGGTTTTGATGATCCGCGCCCCGGGCTGTGTTCCGGGTATCTAAAATAAGGTTCAAAGGTTCAGCGTTCTGCGTTCTGGGTTATGAGCCTTTGAACCTCCGAACCGTTGAAACCAGAACCTTTGAACCCTGAACCTCTGAACCTTGGAACTTTATATATCATATAGGTAGTGACACACATTACAGCCCTTCGGCGGATCCGGCATGGCTTCCCGGGCCTGGCGCATCACCTTCACACGGTTGCTGCCCGAAGAACCGAGCAGACCGTTCATGATGATATTATCGAATTTTTCAACCCTTTCCTGGAATATCTGCCGGTAGAATTGACAGCTCTCTGTCTCCCATAAATCCATTAAATCGTCCTGCGGCAGCTTGCCATAGTGGACCGAAGGAATGGTGACTTCTTCTCCCAAGAATGTGGTCGGTCCGCCGAGTGCAAGATTGATACAGGGCGCCACCGTGCCGTCGTATCGAATAAACAGGGAATCGCGCGGATCCTGCTCGCATACAGCCAGTTCCTCAGGTGTAAAAGCGAAGGCCGTCGTTTCGATGTCTAATTTTTTTGCCAGGCGCCGGGCTTTATCCAACGATTTTTGCAGACGCCGGATTTCTTTGGTTTCCTCGGAGGCAAAAAGGCCAAAGCCTTTTCCCTCCTGATCGCGAATGACATCACATTGCTTGAAATTGATCTGATCCACCCCCAGACGATCCGCCAATTTCACGATATCTTCCATCTGGTGCGCGTTTATGTCCATGATAACAAAATTGAGCATGGTTTTGGGCACCTTGTTGCTGCGCAGCCTGGAGATGTTGGCCACGTTTTCACAAACTCGATTAAAATTAGACCCCACCCGGATTTGGTTGTACATCTCGGCATCAGCCCCATCCATGGAAATACAAATCCAGTTAATGCCGGCAGCCAGAATTTTCTTAAGTTTGTCCTCTTTGAGCAGCAGCCCGTTGGACAAAAAACCGGTTTCACATCCAGCCTGAGCAGCATCTGCAATCCATTCGGGCAGATGGGGTTGGAGCAGGGGCTCACCGCCACCGGTGAAATCAACCGATTGCACCCGATTTAAATAAGGCTTTATTGCCGCCCAAATTTCCGGGGTCATGATACCGCGATTCTGGGATTTTTTGGCGATCTCTCTCCAGGGGCACATGACGCACTTCAGATTACAGGCAATCGCCGATTCCACCTGAAAGAGTCGCCAAGGCCGTTTCTTAAGCGATTTCTTTTCAAGCACCTGATCGCGCAATGATGACAGGCGGCGATCAACATAATTCGGCCAGATGAGCGCCGCCGTTGAAAACCACTTGCCGGCCCGTTCCAGCCAGACTTCGCCCGGCGGGCCGGCAGCGGCTTCAACAACTTTTTGAGCAATTCGAAAGCGAGGCTCGCCGCAGATGTCATGCGGACAGAGCCCCGGTCGTTCTTCTTCCCTGAAAGCATGTTCTTCAAAGGCAGTGGCTACCGTGCCCGGATAAATATTGATAACATCAATCCCTTGGGGGTCAAGTTCCAGGCGCATGGTATTGGCCATAACAGCCAATGCCGACTTGCTGCCGCCATAGACCCCTACCGTTGGAATGGGCACCCGGCCGGCACAGGATAAAATATTGACCACCCGACCGCTGCCCCTTTTTTGCATCTGCGGCAACAGGGTTTTAATCAGCACCAGAGGCGAAACCGTATTGACCTCGAAAAGATGGCGAATGTTTTCTTCGCTGGTCTCTTCCATCAGGGCAAAATAGCCGACACCGGCATTGTTGATCAGAACATCAATATGACCGAGCACCGCACTGGCTTCTTGCGCCAGCCGGGTCGCCTCTCCGGGTTGAGACAGGTCGGCGGTAATAGCGCGTGCATTTTCTTTTTGCGGCAATTGTGAAATCAGCTCATCCAACGCCTTTTCCGATCGAGAAGAGACCACCAACTGCGCTCCCCTGTCAGCCAGCAATTTCGCTATGGCAGAGCCCAGGCCGCCGCTGGCACCGGTGACAAGAACATTTTTGCCGTCAAAAGAGTATGGCGTCATAGTGGTTTATCCGAAAGCATCGATCTTGAAATATACTATTGACCAAGGAAAATACGATAACCATCTCGCTCATTAAAAGCAAGTAAACGAATAACAATGGGACCCTATGTAGCGGTTGACATTAGACAGGGTTCTCTATATCTTGCTCGCCATGACAAATTACCGCACCATCTGGAAGCATGAGGATCACCAGGCCGATAAAGTCGCCAGAATTCTTCTGGCGGATAAAAAAGTAGCCGTGAACTGGAAAATGTTGCTGCTGCCCGTTTATCTGTATCAGCGTTTCAAATATAAGCAGAGACTGCGTTTTACCTGCAAAAATATTCTATTTACCAAACGGCTTGCTTTTGAAGCAGCAAAAAATATTGACCAGGGCAAAGATTATGCCTGGGAGTTCCGCCAGATTGAAATCAAGACCAAAGACGTCTTGAACAAAGAAAAAAAAGGCTTTTACACCGAAAAAATCAGGCGCCGCCAATTACCCGAAATCGAGCTGCTCATCAACCATTACCGGGATCTTTTCAAATCACAACAAACAACATATGCCGGCATCATAAAAGAACAATTTCCCTCAAAAGGTCAGTATCTGAGCTTTTTAACCTCCCTGCAAAAACTGGAAGATGACGTCATTCAGGCTTCCATTACCACCATGCGTAAAGGAACCAAAACAGATCGCAGACGTTGGTTTCAGAGAGTGAAAGAGGCCACTAATAATATCCGCCTGGCAGAAGCCGATCAGATTTATTCTTAAATCAGATGGTTTCTGGTGTTTATATACATAAGGTTTCTGGTGTCAGGTGTCAGGGTCGGTTAGAAGGGCTGACACCTGACACCCGAAACCTGACACCTTAATTTTTGAACCTAAAGCTTTTTCGACAATTTGCTAAGGTCAGTATCCGATCTGAGTTGAATGTGCACCGTGCGATGTTTTAAAAAGGCCTGACCGCCCCATTTTTCCTTAAAGCGTCGGATACCGCGGTTAACGCCCAGCCCCAGGTTGATGGCCTGCATTCCCTTCGATTGCGCCAGCCGCACCATTTCGTCAAACAGAAGATCAGAAGCACCCGGCACACTCATTTTTGCAGAGCGAAAATTAAATTGGTAAAAGGCATAGTGAGCCGAACCCAGATCGACAATGGAAAACGCAGCCAGCCGACCCGACTTACGGGCCTCAAGCAAGTAAGCCGATGGTGACCGCTTCATATAGGCTGACACCTGTTTAAAGACCTTCACAAGGGCCGCGGATAACTTTTGCCCACCGATAAATTCTTTGATGATCTTTTTGTGTTCCCTGCCAAATTGACCCGCTTCTATTTGCAGTTCCCTTGCAGCGCGCCGCACCATGTAGGCCACATCCGGGTGCGGTGGCTTTAAGGGCAGGTCAAGGCGATAGTAGTGATCTGCCGGCTGGGGCTCATCGCCTGGCGGCAAACCGGACAGGTCTTCGGCAACCAGCGTGATGGCATCCGGGTTGAACCGCTCACAGACCACCGGGTATACCTGTGAGAGCTTCTCAGGAGGGTCTGCCAGGGGATATCCGATAAGAATGAGATGGTTTCGCTGCCGATAACACAGGTAGCCCTGAACATAAAAAGGCGTGCCGCCGGAGACTGCCGTCGCGTACTGGATTAAATGCTCCGGCACATATGCGTGTTGGAAAATATGCTCCTGTTCGTTACGATTTAGCATCTCATGGCTGGGATGGGGGTGAATATAGGTTGTTAACTTCTGCCGCGCGCATGTTTTCGGTGATCGATTCAATTTTGGCGGCCGTCTGGGTATCGGCCTTGCTGCCCAGCGTCCGGTGCGCGGCGTCAATGACCGCTTTTTCAGCCGATTGCAGTGTTGTCAAAAAGGATGAATAATCCGCTGCCGTTTGATAGGCGTGTGTCACCAGGGCGGCATGATCCATGCCGGGTGCGCTTAAGAGCGCGGTGTAATGGTCAATGAGCAACTCCACTTCACTCAGTTGCTGCTGGCGAATATCATCAGAATAAATACCGTTCGGTACCGAGGCCACCAGTTCTTTCGTCTTGGAATCGATCTGTGCCATAACCGCTGTTTTGGGGGCGTCTTTTTTTTTCATGTCCAGGGCTGCATCCAGCGCCATCTTCTTGGTAAACATCTGGTTCTGGATAAAAATCTCCCTGGAATGCTTCAATTTAACATAATTGAGGATAAAAATGACCGGAATCAAGATTTCCCAGACCGTCAGCTGTTTCGGTTTGATCAATGAAAGCGCCAGTGTCCGGGCCCTGGATTCCTCTTTTTCCAGGATGATTTTATATTTTTTGTGATAATCCTCAGTCAATGTCTCTCCGCTGGGTTAAGATATGTTATAAATGGTTAAGCCTCAAATCATGACTTCGGCAAAATTAACAAGTGCCTAAAATGCCTAAAATGAGCTAAAGTGACTAAAATTGCAGTGTCGCTATGCTCCATCTTTTCTATTAAATCCCTGTCTTTCGTTCTGTGACAGTTATCGAGGTCGGTCATGTCGTTTTCTGGAAGGCGCTATGTTGATAAGATACCTTATCAGATGGTAGCGGCCTGGTATTTGGGATGTTTAGCATCTAAAATTTTGGTTATGCGAAAATGTTAATATCATCCCAAATATCAGGCCACAGGCAATTTGCCATTCATAGCGCCTGGAAGAAAATGATATGAACGACTTTATCTTTTACCATGATTCGATAACACTGAATTAGAAAACTTCTTCAATTATCTTTGCCCGCCTCTCTTCAAGCTGCTTTTGTTCAGCCAAGATCTTCTCTTTGAGTTTCTCGTTTTCGCCCTTTTTGGCAAGCAGCTCGCGATCCACCTCGGCTTCCGCAGCCGTTAATTCCTCAAAGAATGTCTGCAGGTTCTCCTGGTTTTGGTAAGCGGCTTTCATCAAAGCATAAACACTTAAGCCGTCCTCTTTTAGCAGCATGCCGTAGTGGTCAGCCAGCAATTTAATAGCGCCCACCTGGGCTTGCAGCAGCCCCGTGGAATACAAATCAAGGGAATTTAACCACACCCGGGTGTCGTTTTCAATGTGTTCGAACACATCAGCTTCAGGTTCACCCTGGGCAAGTGCCTGAGCGGCATCAACGGCCAATTTTCGGGGAAAAAGGAAATTCTCGGTATATTTTTTCAGGGCGCTGCCGCGACGCAGGAAATCAATGATGAACATGCCCGGAATGATATAATGCCAGACGGTCAGCGGCCGGGTCACGATAACACCCAGGGTCACTTCGCGGGCCAGTTTTTCTTCTGCTATCAGGATCATCTTGGGTTTTTCCATAGGGCAATATCCTTCAGTGGCCGGTTATGGGAATAAAGCTTTATAGCGGTTGTTAAATATGCGTTGCGATGAGCAAACGTTTTATTTCTACAATAGCTTATACCGCAATTCCATTTATCTGTAAAATTCTATGGAGAGCGGTGAAAATCACCTGAAACGACTTGTCAAATCCCAAAAAAAACACTAGAAACGGAAACCATTTTTGAATTTGCGATAGATGAGTGCTGTTAGTGGCGCTGACAATTTTGAGCGACACAAAAAGAAAGGCGCTCTTCAGAAAAGAGCGCCTTTAAATGTCTATATCTCAATTTAGTGTTTAGTCCGGCAGAATCGGCGGAGTGATAAAAGTGCCAGACCACAGTACCCAGGAAATAAACAGAGTCCAAATAGCATTTGCGGTCTGAGATAACCAGTAGGCAATGGCCGGTCGTCCGCCGCCGACAGTCACCAACTCTTTAAAGTCGGTTTCCAATCCAATGGCCACAAAGCACATTGCAAAAAACCAGCTGCGATAGCTCTTGCAAGCTTTGGAGACGGCCTTGGCCGCTTTTTTGCCCATCGAAGGCTCGATGATAAAAGAAACCACCAGAGAAGCCACCATAAATCCGACCACGAATTTGGGGAAGCGGTACCACACCTCGCTGAAACCGGGCTTCTCAACGCCCTCTTTTTTCTCCAGCGACATGGTCGCCCATATGGCCATTAGAAAGGCCACCAGGCCGATCATCACATTCTGGGCCATCTTTACCATGGCGGCGGCTTCAACTGCCGCTTGGCTTGGATTGCCGGCCTTGTCGCGCAGGATTTCACCGGCGGCAATCACCGCGCCGGTGTTGTCGATCACACCGCCAAGCCAGGCGCCCCCTTGATTGGTCGGCAGATCCAGCCATGCCGCAATCGGCGGCATCACCAGAATCAGGACCACCGCGCATACCAGGACCCAGGCCACCATGTAGCTCACCTCTTTGGGATCACCCTGGACGGCGCCGCCGGCGGCAATACTGGCGGAAACACCGCAAATGGCGTTGGCCGTTGCAATAATGCTGCTGAAGCGCTCCGACACCTTGAATTTGCGGCAGATCCAGTAGGTGCCGAACCACACCACTGTTGCCACCAGTACCGCCTGCATCACGCCGAAAACACCGGCTTTCAGAACCACCGAAAACATGATGGTGGCTCCCATGCACACCAGACCGATTTTAACAAAAAATTCGGTCTGGCCGGCAGCTTTGAGCATTTTGGGCACCTTGAATATGTTGCTGATGATCAGGCCGAAAGCCAGGGCGAATAGGACATAAGAAATACCCCACTTTTTGATAAACGCCTGCTTGGATATCACCATGGACACGACGGTGATGGCAAAAATGACGGTAAAGCCCGGGATGTAATTCTTCAAATCATATTTCATGAAGATGCCGCCGATAAATGTCAGAATCCCCATGGTAAGGCATAAAACGATCGCCGTCCCTACGGTCGACCACCCTTTGGGGAAGGCTGCTGTCAGGCTGGTCCATGTGGCGATTTTGGGCGTTGCCGGGAGCACACCCCAGACAGCTAACAGCAAAATAAACCAGCCAATGAAACAGGCCCACCAATCTTCATTTTGCAGTAGCGGGGTCCTGTTGTTTCCGTTGCTCATTTTATTTGCCTCCTTCTTCTTGGTTAGTTGGGTTGCAAACAAACATTCCAAACTGAGTGTCAATGTTTTCGAAAAGGCTCTGTTCTAATTAACTCAACCTGAAAATGTCCGGTGCTTCACCTCCTTTCAGCCT
>JAAUXT010084300.1_pt1 | contig 33018 bp, 26 predicted proteins | sample 7278171 | NCBI WGS metagenome assembly JAAUXT01 (sample SAMN14350112, study PRJNA611818) | marine sediment metagenome | isolation source: surface marine sediment (1.8m) | place: French Polynesia: Moorea | collected 2018-08
CACAAATGATGTCCACTTGATGCACCAGAGTCTCCTCTTCAGATTGGGCTCAAAAAATCCCAACTGTCACCATGTCTCACGAAGATGAGCTTGGATTTAAAGGAAGAATGACGTCATACGTTTGAACGTTTATTGTCCGAAGTCAAGAGAGAGTGCATTATGGAACATGTTTGTTCTCAACTTCTTGGCCGTTTTGTGGATCATGCGTGGAAAGGTGCAGGAGTCCTGAAAATGATCTCGAAGGCTTTTTGCCACACAAGACGTGAACGGGTTCCAGACGAAGTTCGCAAGCTGGCACGTCACTGTACCTGACATCACTATTTCACGCTATCTGACACCCTGCTCGTCACAAACTCAACCAGTAGAAACAACGTCGAAGAAACTCAAAACACAGATGCTTTCACACGAAAGACCTTCCACGCAACAACAAATCCGGCACCTGCGCTGCATAGTTCTGTTTCTCAAAATGGACCTCAGCAAATTGACCTCGGGGACTGGGCCGCAGCTGGTTGATAACAATTGCCCTCAACACGACGTTTCTCCTCCTCGCGGTCAGGACGACACGTGTTCCCAACTTCCGGTTGTCAGCACGTCATCAAGATTGCTAACTTTCCGAGGCGGGGATCAAGGTCTGGGGGCAAAATGCTGAAAATCATTTCAAGATGTTCTGTGGATTAGACCAGACATTAATCAGGGCTGGTTTTCAACATCCCTCAGGATCGCTGGGGCTTCTGGGGAACTGCAATGAGATTGCACTCGAGAAACAACTGGAAACACACTCAAGCTTGAATTCAACTGAGGAATTGAAGAGCACAATGGCACCAGCACACCGTGTTTGTTCAGGGTGAACGGTGTCGATTGTAGTGCAGCTCGGTCTGTCATTCTCCGCTCTGAGCACGAGCCACGGTTCCACGTCTCTCCTGCTGGTTGAATTAAAAGCAGGACCACGCCACGCGCACATTCAGCGGGATCTTCAACGGGTGATTTTTGAACCAAGTCACTCACCATTTCGTAGGTGAGACCCATGCCACTTTTGTCCCTGGGCTGCCTCCGCTTGAGGCTCTGTTTCTTCTCGGGAGTCGCGTTGTCCGTCCCGGACGACGTGCTGATGAGCGCGCCGAACCTCGTGTTCACATTCATCTCGTCTTGTCTCAATGCTCAACTGGAAGTCTTTTGGGGCTGTCCAAGGTATTTTCTGGGACAATGTGCATCAAACCTGCATCCGAAGTGCAGTCTTGGCAACAGTGAAGCAATTTTCCTCTCTGGTTAATCCATCCTAAATTCCAAATTTTATGGAACCTGTCCGTGACATATGAATGCGAAGTGCATCAATTTTCCAATTTCCAGGCTTGAAAGCGAAAACCACTTGGCGGACGAACACGCTAAGATTCACACAGACATGAGCTGTACTCAACCGTAGCTTCGCACTGGCTGCATCTGGTCCGGGCAAGTTGTAGTCCCCTCCGACTTTCCATTATAAACTTGTGTTGTAAGTGTGTAGCTTTACCATAGCCTGACTGACTGACTGACTCCACGGCACCTGGATGCACACAGGCCAGGTGGTTTGTGTGTTTCCTTGCGTCATGACTGACGGTATCATCCAAATGTCAACATGGTTTACAACGGCTCTTTCTGAGCTGCAGTGAAGGGGACGCCAGGTACAGAACCTGCGGTGGGGCCGGTGCGTTTCTCTTCACACACATGCTGAACAATCTGTGATATTCCTTTGACGCCTCTGTTACAACTGACAATACCATGAAACCAAAAGAACAACGACTGTGATTCAACACGACTGTGATTCAACATGGAAACACAAACGTAAACACCATTGGGGATTCATGTGGAGTACTCTTTGCGGTTTGAGTGATAACGAGATCTCTCCTGGCGTCAGCGTCCCAAGCACAAAGTCTTCCTTCAAACGGAACTAGCAATTGATGGCATAATGGAGTGGCACGAGGAGGAAAATGCTTCAAAAATTAATGTGCTCCCCCGTGACTACTCACAGACTACTATTCCCTGTTATGTCTGACGGAGAACAGGGAAATGACCTCACGACAAAGACGTCACGACATTAGTTAACGACCACCAGTTCCTGGCATAAAACAGGCCCTGGAACATTTTGCCGTCAATTTTCTGCGTGCGATGAAGGTCACTTGTACTGGTCACTTCAGAATGTAGAGTCACTGAAGGCTGTTTCACATTGCAATGACAGAGAAGTACGTCAGTAGAATGCAGTGCGTAAACCTGGAAACTAATCATAGCTTGAAGCGTTATGAATCACGATATTCCCGTGAGAAGCGGGAGATCATTTAACGCGTGTTCATATGCGTTGGTATTCCATCTTTTCAAACGCATCAAGTTCGTTGTTTCTCTGGGCATTCACACAGGAAACCTTTTACCGTTTACACGCACCGCTTGCATAATGCAGAAGCATTGCACCTGCTTAAGTCGAACGAAGACAGATGTTTTGGTGTTCTACTTGTGTCACGCGCACAAAACAAACGTTGGTACAGCGGTTTCCCTGGCTGAAACGTCCATTCCAATTTGAACAGACCTCCATCTCCGACCCAAAAAGTCCCTCTCACTGGTGGAGCGTTCACACCTCAGAGACCAGGGGCCTTCAGATCGATGACACACCAACACCAGCAAGAGCCCCAACTCGCGACGTTTTTGCGTCTTTGCAAACCTGAGCTTGAGGATTCCGTGTTGTTGAAAACTGGGTTCAAAGTCTCCCAGATCACAAAGCCCCCGTGAGGAGCTGGAACCTGCCTCATCACCAATGATCACAGAAGCTCATTCATTTTCATCAAGACAATTGCCAAGAAGTGTTACATGTGTGCAACACAGGCAATTGAGCTGGAGCTCACCAACATCCTTTGCAAAAGGACTGGATTTGCTTTTTTCTGAGTGTGTTGCGAGTCCTCTGTTGCGCGTGCGCACTGATCTCGCGGTTGTCTCCAACCGAATCCACTGACACTGCTGATTCGACAAATCCAGAAACCGTGCCATCGTGTCAGCTGAATCCCTCAATGTCGTTTGGTGTAACGAGGCATCAAAAAAACTAATTGCACATTTGCGGTGCGTAAAAGGGAGTCATGCATGTAAATGTTTGCCACAAAGGGGCACTTTCTGCCATCAAAATCAATTATTTACGTTTACCCATTACGTTTCCAACGTTACGTAGGTCCGACACAAATAGAAATGGATGATTATTGGTGTAAACCTCAGCTTCATTCTCCACTGAACAGCGGTAAATACACATTTTTCGTATTAATGTTACAAGCGTTTCATGCCTGCATGACACCGTTTGCCATTAACCTGTCCAAAACAAATGGACTGGGAAAAAGGCTTGTTGATAGCAAAGTGCCAAAGCGAAACACCAGGTTGTTATCGGTCCACATGGGACATGAATATTCACCTGTTCTCGGCAGAACCATGCACGTTTGCACAAACACAAAAATGTGTTCCCCTATGTTCTAGTGGTCCAAAGTGCAGGAGCTGCGCATGCACACAACAAACCTAGGTTCGTTTGTATTTTTCTCCTGCTTTCGCCGTCCATTCCAAGAAAGAATGTGACAAAGCGGTGCGAGACCACAATGCCACACATCTACAACAGCATTAATTAATTGGTGGACAGGAGAAGGTTTATTGTCCAATATTGTCGGGCGATTGTGACAAGCCTGGTAATCTTCATCCCTGCACTGTATTTGTTGTGCAAACGAGCAACGAAGTTCCTTGTGCTTTGCTGTGTGCTGTGTACCACTTGGGTGCAGAGCTGCCAAGTTCTCCATTCCAAACGCACATCAAACTCTGGTGCTCTCGCAGAAATGTACATGGCTGAAGTCAATACCAGACACCGATGTTTCTTTCCGCGACATGTTGTGTGTGTGTGTGTGTGTGTGTGTGTGTGTGTGTGTGTGTTCTGTTTCAATGTTTGGTCAGAAAAAAAATCCGTTCCCACCTGGCTTAGTCAGGCGGATTGTGGTTGGTTTCCCTTCAATTTGTTCAAGCGTTCGTTTGTGAGGTGACACAAATGTAAACAAGATTCAGACTGAACACAATTTCTGTTGTTGCTTCAATTGTGTTTGACAATTTCAGGAAAAGAATGAAGTGACAAAACGCTGGTTGCTGTGTCCATAGTCCTTTTGAATCAAGTGAAGCATCAAGCGAAGGCAAGTCAACGCACGGTCACTTACTCACCATTTGGAAGTTTGCTGAAATGTTTGGGTAGGATACTTTCCTCTTCGCTATCTTCATCCTTCTCCTCCCGAAGACATTCTCCACCCCGGCCGCCAAGGACTCGATCACACCTTGGAACTGAGGAACGGAGTCCATGTCCGGCTGTGCTTCCATTTGAAACGCTTATTTTGCTGGTCTACATGTCGTGACTATTAAACATCAGACCATGCTCTCTTCTCTTTCAGTATTTGTGTTTCCAATAGCATGGTAATTGTGGTAAAAATTGCCAACTGACGTATTGAATGTACTGAGCAGCCGCCAAGCCCTGGCTGGTTTCAAAAGAGCATTGTTGCACGCAAAATACAGACAGGGTCCTTCCTTCACATGATCCTTCTTCCAAACTAATGTGGCAGGTGATGAATATCCAAGTGGTTGTCTGCAGCACTGCTTTGGGCAGCGAAGGCACGCTCCGAATTAAAGTGTTTCCCGGAGCGTTGACAGTTTCCGAGGAGCGCACGTGGTTATGGGCCCCGATTCTGCAGTGACAGGCTGTTGTTGTCTCTCTCGCCCTGCGTCGTGAGCTCTGCAGCTCCAAGTCACTATCGCGCCCCAGTTGATTTTGCAGGAGTCACTGACTTCAAATCTATGAAGCTCCAATTGGCATCTTCAACATCTCGTTTGTCTTGCTCTCTCGGTCCACGGTGGAGCGAGGTTTCATTGGCGGCTTTCACAGGAGAGGAAGGTCCTCTGAGCATGCGGATGTTGTCCTGCCTCCAGTGAATGAATTTATGAGAACCAGAGTGTTTCGTCTAAAATGTATTCAGAATGACCACAAACGTATCTGTCACACCGTCGAACCAGCCCTGGGACTCTGCGAGGATGATGCATTATGCATCTCACTTGGGGCTGCACAAAGTGGTGATGAGACTCCACAAAACAACGTGTCCCCATCCGGAGTTTTGAGCTTTGCGATGAAGCCACAAAAGACCTGGCGCAACTTTAATCACAGCGACCTGCTGCTAAATTGTGTTTCATGTTTCACAGCATCAGCTGCATGGCTCAATGTCACGCGCCAGACCCGGGAAATCAGGTAGAACCAAAAAAGCACTTGCTCTTCCTTGTGGTTCTTGCAGCTTCAGACACACTCAAGTCCCATCATCTGGCTTTCAAATTCCAACAGCACTTTGGCAGATCATTGGCAGCTCGTTCATTTCTCCAACTGCCGGAGGGGCTCATTGCAAAACGAACGTGAGGAAAGGCCTGGTGCATTTCAGATTTCTGCATCTTTTAAAACAAGACTTCCTTTTTCAGTTTCCCATTATGTTCAGACAATGGAGTTGGCAACGGGGAGAGGCACTTCATGAAAATTTAAATTAAGCTCCAAACACGTTCAGAATCACACAGCACAAAAGTGGCTTTGTCTGAGAACCTCGTGACGAATCCATCTCGCTACTTTCAACAATTCAACAACAAGAAAAGGACGGAACACCACAATGCCAAATGAGAAAAAGTTTTTTGGAGTTCCAAATAAGTTGAATTTTTTTGCGTAAAGTCTCAACATTGATGTGTTTTGATGTTGCCAAAGTAGATTTCTAAATTCACAAAAGTTTACCTGAAAACACATGTCATGCAGAACTGCATGGAATCTGAAAACAACGCGCACAGATCTCTGCGGTGAAGACAACCTGTTTGTGAAGGTCACGAAGCCGCTTTTGAAGAGAGATTCTGCTCCAATCAGCTCAAGGAAAATTGACCTGGGTTTTGAGCTTATTCAGCTGCTGCTGTGTCACTGAAGCTGTGATGATCGGCGGAGACCTCAGTTATTTCCACATAGTTAAAGCGGCAATGCTGGCTTTATCTGCAAGATTTCAGATCATTTTTCTCCTCAAAATGTTCCAGCGAGGCAGACCCTCGGGTGGTCCCACAAAGAGGACACAAGTCCTGACGTTAGGGTGGAAACAACAATGGTTGTTGCTGGTTCCACTGTCTTTGATCTGAAAACCAACCCTGTGATCAGTAATTGGAAGATTTTGCGTTTCGTCCAGGAGAGTTGCGCTTTGACTTTTCCTTGTGTCAAGAAAGTCGAGTGTCTGCCCTCTGCCCGCCTCACTTTTCAATTCAGAAATTGACTCCTGACATCGAGCCTGCAGGTCTGCGGACCGCCCTGGAGCCCTGCCCTGGAGTCGACGCATCATCAGAACAATGCTGCAGCATCGAAACAGCTTCGTCGGTGAAGCTTCACTGTGCCTGTGGTAAAGACGAACAGACGTTCTGCTGCAGGTTGAAAACCATCCATTGAATTTTCGTCTCACTGAACAGGAAGATTGGTTCTTTCAAACAAGGTCATTTCTGAAGGTGAGAGAGACAGATATGATTCCGTCCAATTGGGCAGACCGACACTTTCCAATTTATCTTGAAGACTGATTTTCCACAGACAAGCCGTTTTTTGCCGTTGATCGATGGCCACTAAAGTAGATTGAATCAGGAATTTTCAAGACCAGAATATCTTTTGTGATGCAATCTTCTTTTTCACATCAATGAAGTGAAGCAAACATCCACGAGGATCATCAAGAAGTATTTAGCACTCAGATTTTGTGCCACGTTTTTGGTGCACATTTTGCAGGTCTTTTTTTAAAATTGGGGTTCTGGTTGAGATTACGGCTTTCAAAGGAACCACCATGCGGGGTACGAGTAAGTATTCCTCATCCACACCGCGTTTTTCGAATGGACGGTTTTCCAGAAACAGAAGCTCTGGTGGGGTTCCGTGACAGACATGGTCTCAGACGAGTGGATTCATTCATGTCAATGTCACAACCAGTGACATCGCCTGATAGGTCGCTCTTCCACACAACAACCTGACATTTTCACACATGTGCAGCCGGAACACGCTCCTCCCCGCACTCTTCGTTTCACTGAAGGAGCGAAAATTGTGTCCTGACTTGTTGGAATCTCCTGTGTGAAAGAAGAAGAGAACCAACGAACAAGGAACCAAAAACCTCGAACGGTCTCTGTTCTTTTTGTGCGTTCCTTCGGTTCGTGTCGTGTGATTGGACTGCCTGCTATCAGTTTCTTGCAGCTTCATCTTGCCAACTTTTATCCACTGAAATTCCATCCCTTCTGTGCATTGTGCTCTGTTTTAATATATTCAGGAAAGAAAACATCGAGGAGATCAAAATGCACATTTTATGCAAAGCAATCAGGCAGATTGCATGATCACAACAGAAGTGGTTTTCCGAATTCATTGATCCTGGCACTCGGGCGATAAGGAACTGAGGATGTGCGTGCGCAAAGAGGACACTGAACAAGTCTATTTTCTATCTGTTGCCCCAAGTGCCTTGGAGAAAAGCTGCTGGTGAAAAGAAACAAAGAAGCATCTGCGACTGCGACTGCACAGTTTCTTCTGTGTTGTTGAGTCTTTGTGTTTGTGACAAAACGCCACATCTGTGTGCGCTGGTGTCAGGTTCCCATCGCGGTTTCCCACTGATGTGTTGTCACAAGCAAACCGGCCATTGAGAACTCGCAACCTACCCACGGATGGCCTCTAATTTGGCGACTGTGACATCCTCCGGAGAGCAATCAGACAACAGCTTTGTCCTCCCCACCGCAGCTGACCAACATGTAAATGAATTTGAACCAACAGAACTTGTTGCGTGGCAGAGTGCGTGCCCTGTCCTGTTGCTGTTCATTTACGATGCCAGGGAGCTCACTCCCAAAAACTTTTCACCGGTTTTGTTTCCTCTGAGGCCAAACAAACAAGTTTGCACACACACACACACACACACACACACACACACACTCACAAACACACACAGTTTGACTCGAAAGGCCAATCTTCTCCGAACTTGAAATAGAGTCCAGGAACACTCGTGACTGTCATTCACAAAGTTTGACCTCACTCAACCCGTTTTGGAAAATGTACTCGTACTTTCAAGAAGTTTGTAGAAAAGAAGCGAGTACTCACCAAGCTCTCGATGCTGAGTCCGGAGAGTCTCCTGTTGTGCTGGTAGCGCTTGATGTACTTGGACCCGAACGTTCCGTCGCTGTCCGCATGAGATATACTATCCTGCTGCGAGTGTAAAAACAGGGATCGGTTCGGATTCATGTTTCATAGTTCTGAGCCCGTCAAAGTCCCTGTCTTATTTCGTTCTGATTGGTGAGTGAATTTTCATCCAGAGTCAGTCCGATGGACCTTTGTGTGGAAAGCTGCTTGATGTCACTGTGGTCTGTGAAGGACACTTCTGCCTCGCCTGACTTTAAACTTCTCTCTGAGAAAACCTGGTGTTGGTTGGATGTGTACTGGCTGTGCAACTTGAGAGAAAGTGATCGTTCTCTACTATTGTTTCCCTTGGGTTTTCTGTTTGTCCTATCAGCACAACAGAGGAACCTTGAAAAGAAAAGAAACAATAGCAAATGTAGATGCCAAGCAAAATGTGCCGTATGCAGAACCAACAACAGATACGAATGTAAAAATTACACTGACGTTTGACATTCAAAACACACAATCACATTGGCGCTCTCTCCAGTGCCAGTGAATAAATCCACTTCATAATCATTTCCGTCCATAACACTAGCGAATCAAATGTAGCAATCTACATCTACGCACATCTGAATAAAATCAACGCGCCCCACCACTCATGCAAGACTCAAAAGCGCAGATGGTTCCGCGACAATCAGTTTAAAATCTACCCATCTACTGTTCCATTTCAGCTGACAACGCATCTTCTTGTCATCTTATCTTTCCGAATCAAAAATATCTACTGGAAACCAAAAAACCTCAAAGATAAAAAGTGAGACGAGGAATAAAATATTGAAGAAGCCCTTGTGTGTAAAATGAGCTTCCATCAAAGTGAGGGGAGGTAGACTGGCTGGAAGCCTACTCACCCTTGACTCGATCAGCGGATAGTGCGCAGCCACGTTCATGTCGAGGGGCGACGTTGTCTCAAGCTCTGCATAAGGAAACTTCTGACGGCAGCAGCATTCCCAGCAGCTGAACCACTGTTTGTCTTTGCACAGAGATCGCCAGAGTTCAAAGGTCTGACTGCACCACGGTCCTCGGCGAAATTATCCTCAGTTTCGTATCCACAACCATGCAAAACCTTGTCCTTGCACAGCACCAGCTATTCCCCAAACGCTCTTGATGTATGTTGTCAAAACAACACAACTTTTTAGATGCGAAATATTGCAACTGTGTGTATTCCAAACAAAGCAGTGTTTATTTATGAATCCGCTGCAGTCCCAGTGGTCCCAATGGCCCCGCTTTGAGGGAGCCACGAACTGTTATTCCGGCCAGCATCCTCGTCTATATCTGTAGGCAAGCAGAGATACATCATCGGTGGCGACCTAGGCCATTGTTTCAAATTAATTTCGCAAGCTGCGTGCACTTACATACAATTAGCTTTCCGCTGAGTGCGCCTCGCAGAATCCGGAGGAGGCAGTTATGACCCCCTGGCACTGCTCCATTAAAACACTTTCATGGGGATGTATGCATAAATTTCCAGCTCCTTTGCAGTCCAACCTTCAATCTTTGCTTCCTTCTCAGTGGTTCCTTGTCGCAGCAGATAAACACTTGATCATCACTCACTGCACAGTCAGTTCAGAACCACTCCCAAACAATCCAACTTCTTGGTTCTAACTGGATGTTTCCTGCAGTCTTTCTCCCAACTGTCCGAAACGATACCAAGTCAAAGAGCACCAAGAACACAGGCTCTCCATCCTTCATCCGTGAAATCTAACGACGTTGTTGGGCACAAAAACATCGTCAACTGCGAGCTTCTGAGGAGCACAGCCCTTGTCGTTGCGTTTGCTTCATTGGGCCTGTGAAATTATCCTGCATTATTCTGTCAAAGGGAAGTATATGTCATTACAGGCGGAGGTTCCTTGAGGGGCCCGTGGATAGGATCAGTGCATGTAGCGGAGCGGCGGGTGTCACTGCGCTGCACTCACATCATTGGCTTCCGGCCCGCATCGGCGGAAGCGTCGTCCTCTGGAAGCCGCTTCCTTCCAACGGTGTCTACAAAGAACAACAAAACAAGACAAGGAATTAGGAATTTGTTGCTTCAGAGATAGTTGAGGCGCAGGTCGTTGAACTGCGCGTTCGAGTGCCAAAGTCAAACCCTTGAAGTTGCAGTAGTTCACGTAAAGTTTTTTGTTTTCAAGCAAAACCATTTTTGCTGACACAGAAAACTATCTACGAGTATCAGCAGGACAGAAACACACAAACAAAAAAAGGAAATGGGAAACCACTGATACTGGCCACGCCACAAAATGCTGACTTGCACTTTGTGTTCGTGAGACCCTGGTGTTCATTTGACCACTGTTCGCAACCTGACTTGAGTCTTGTTCTGCAGTCTATCAGCGTCTGTGGGTCATACACCTGTGTGGCTGGCAGGAGGACATCACTGAAACATGACAGTCCTCACCCACCCTATTTGGGATTCTTCACCTGACTTCTTGGTCATGTTCCGTGTTGACAAAGGGACAGGGTCATGCATTCAACACCTGTACGTTGACAAATGCAGACTTTTTTCACCCATCGAGACCAGCATTTGTGCTTCGTAAACAGTATTCAAAACAGTTTTCAATCATCAAAACAGTTCACAATCACTCCTGGTTTGTGTTTTGATTCAGCGTGAATACACAAGGTTTTCTTTGACTTTTCCTTCCTTCCAAGATAAAACAGCGGACAAACAGGTGAAGCAGCCCGGGCCTTCAGTTTGTTTTTGTGCCTCGAGAGCTACGCCGCTCCAAAGGAATGGGCCAGCCAATTTTGAAAACAGAAAGAACACTCTTTATTCAACGAGGTCCACATTCGTTTGTAGATGCAAATTGCACCCAATGCACTGGAAAACTCACGAAATTACACGGACAGCGGTGCCCGAAACCGGAGGAGAGGGTCTGCAGTTGTGATGAGCAAGGCCCATACGACCCTCGCCAACCCCACTTTTGGTTCCTGACCTCTTGTTGTGTTTCTATGCTGTCGCTCTGCGTTGCCTACTTCATTGATAACCAGGACTGCCTTGCCAAGTTAATTCAGGTACAAATTTGCACCAAGGGGATCAAACAAGCAGGGGCTGCCTGTGCGATTTCACGGATCAACAACGTCTGAAACAAGATTTGTGGCCCGACAGTCACACTGCTGCATGTATTTTTCTCTTTGTGTGTTGAGGAAAGTGGGCTGATGCATTTTGTTCTGTGCAGTTCATCGTGGAGCCAAACTTGTGCTGGAGGATCAGATCACAGCCAGAAGCCGTATCAGTCGGAGTCTGGTTCGCACCAACGTGTTCTCACGCAAACAATACCGGAATAGCTCGCTTGTCTCATCCCAAGATTTGACTGATCCTGCAGGAAATGCAGAAGCGGGGGCTCATCCCTAAATCCCAAATTCGTGTGAGAGCAAGCTCACCAGACAACTCAATCTGCGCTTACGCACCTCTTGCTGACTTGCATACTCTTTTTCTCCACTCTCTCTTTCTCTCTCTCTCTCTCTCTCTCTCTCTCTCTCTCTCACTCGCTTTCTGTGACTGGCTCTTGCTCTCGCTCTCTCATTGTCTCTGTTTTGGTCCCATTCTCTCTCTCCTCTGTCTCTCCCTTCCCCTCTGTTCCATTCTCTCTCCTTCTTTTTCTGTCTGCCTCTCTTCCTCTCTCCTCCGCTCTCTGAGCTCTGCAACTGGCACCTGAGATTCTGTTTCAGCAAAAGGAAAGCAAAAACCAGTTGTGAAACACTCGACCATTGAACGCTTCTCATCGTTTCCATCCCACTTGATTTCCCAAGTGTCGCTGCCGCTTGGATTTTGTTTTGTTTTTTTCTCGTACTCCTGTGCAGCACATGATTTTCTCAGTTCGTGTGCAGCTGGTTCTACATTTACCTTTTCACTGACGCGTTTGTCGAGAACCCGCGGTTGGGGTGCAGCCAACCACGAAAAGCCATTTGACGAAGTTATCAGACAACTCCAGAATACATTTTTGCGGCGTGAATTTGTTTTACGAGGGTTTTTCATGTCAAACCGCATTTGGAAACAACACCAAAAATAGTCGCCAAAACACCGGAAGCATGTTTTGGCGAGTAATTTGAGACTCGGCTCCACAGGAAGCTGAGTGCTGTCACAGGACCACTTCAATCAACAACTGAAAATTTTATGTTCGCAAACCGAGAATGGGCGCAGCCAGCGAGACAAACGAACGTTGTGTCGCTCCAGCTGTGGAAAACCAAATAAGTCAAGCAAAAACCAGAGGCCCAGCAAAAGCACTGGTGGTCTAAATTTTTGATCAGCTGCTGAAAGCACAAGTTGAGAAAGGTGGACAAACATGTTCCTTTTGTTGCATGGGTTGTCAGGTGTGAACGCGGTTCTCACACAGGAGTCACACTGTCCATCCCACATTCATCATGGGATCTGAAGATTCTCTTGTGTGTCATGCCTGCTTCTCTATCAGGGCAGTTGGCGAAAGGTAGGCAAGGGTTCTGGTTCTGGCTGTGTTCTCATTTTCTGGAATGGTTCAAAACACGAGAGATGGGGTGGCAATCTTGTCTCCAAGAGTCCACATCTGAAGACGGCAGTCTGTCTATTGTTATTCAGTCACAATTGACGCAATCAGGCGTTGTTGCCAAACACTAATTAAGAGTCTTTCTTGGCACAGCTCGACTGCGGAAAGTGTCTCATTTGACATGCGTATTGAAAGAAACGAAGATTGGCACTTCCTCTCTGGATGTTGACCCAGTTTTGAATCTATCGCTGTTCAATGCGGCTTTGTTCTTGTTCGTCATGAACCGATCTACTGTCGCCGACTGGATTTCAAAAGTCAATACGAGTCCTTCTGATGATGGTGACAGATTGGTTGTGCATGTCTGAGCCTGTGGTGCCTCAGGATTTTCAACAGAGAAAAACTCATTCAGCCCAGATGCGGTAGTCTTCCCATCCCCCTTTTCTTTCAGTTCAGACGACAGAGTGAAAATGCAGTACAGGGATGAAGGTGCTTTTCATGCAACATTTCTTCAAAACTAAACTGCCATGATGTCAGTTTGTGACGGAGGAACTTGATCCAAACAGTGGTTCGTCAGGAGTGCAACCATGGTGTGGGGAATGCAACCACGACGAGAAGGTGTCGTGTGCGGTGCATCAAAAATTCATTGCGTTCTGCAGAGGAGTTGAACACTTGTTATCGAACATGCCAGCAGCTAACCTGTGTTCGAATGCTCAAGTGCACGCCAAAACAGAACAACAGACCATATGTTGCACTTCTTTGAACACAACTTTGCGGTGAGAAGCATCGTTTGTCGCACAAATGCTCACTGCGTCAAGCGATCTCAGTGAAGCGGAATGAAACTCAAAAGACGCCAGGGCAGTTCAGACTGCGAGAGGACAGAACGACGGTGGAGCAGCTGGGTACTTTGAGTGCAGGTGGAGGAGGCGTTCTGGCTCCAGAAAATGTGTTTGGGTCAGACTGTCCCTCTAGGTCGTTGCTGGCTTGTTCTACTTTATGAAACTGGGTGAGGCATTCTGCAACCAACGCTGGTGCCAGGTCCTGCACATTGACCTGGTGGAGCATTCGGAAGAGGCACTGGAACCCTGAAACGGCTGCAACGAGTTTGTTCGAACAGGTTCATGTGTAAGTGGTCCTTCTGGTACTTTCCGTCTGAAATGATCGTACCCACAAAGATTGACTTTGTTGCTGATCATAATTGTGCGTTCCCGAATTTCACAGAATCTACTGCAAGGACTGTGGTGATGGTAAAGGTGCAGATCGAGTAATGTGTGAGTGAGAGTCTGTTCTGCTGAGAAAACCAATACATATCCTGATGCTGTTGACTGTGACAAATCACAAGATCAACTTGTACTTAGAAGTTGCATTATCGGGTCAGTACATCCAATTCTGAGAAGAATGTTGCAGACAGAAAAAGACTAGAGTAATAATAGACTCGACTGTATGGATATACATCACCAGCAAATAGCAGGGATAAAAGTGTAAATGCCCAGATGTAAGGAAGCAGCTGTGGGTCCGAGTGAGTACTCAGAGCACAGAGTGCGATCTCCTCTGGTTGACTTAACAGCTTGGCACAAAAAGTCTGCATTGGTTATCGGACTGCTGCACTGACTCGGTTGACTGTCACAGATGTGTGACAGCCAGACTTGCGAGAGCTAAGTAAGCTCAGACGACTACTGAAGCATATTTACTTTCCGGTGATCACACTTTAAGGGACAGAACACAACTCTGATGATTTCAAAATGTTCTGGCTGGGAATGTAATAAAATTACGAAGACAATTTATCAACGTCAATTCATTTTGCCAAATCCAATCAGTGCAATGTGGATCCTCGTGTTTCATGGTGGTTTCAAAGCAGCGCAATGCACATCGCTTGAGCCACACTGAAACCTCAGGCGTCAGTTCTTTCGGACCAACGGCACCATGGCCCCCTCCAAAAACCTGCCCCGACCCTGTGGTCGTCTGCACCTCAACTTTGTGCTCAGTTTTGTGTTTTCTTCTGAAGAGACCGAAGTTGGCCTCCCAGCCTTGGGTGGTTCTCTGGGTTGGAGCCCCCAACAGTTCAGTTGGCTTTCCAGGGGTGAGACCCCGCCCCTTCCCGGTCCCAGTCCTAGATCTGCCAAAGATTTCTGATGTTCCGGATCTTTTTCTTGAAAAATACTTCACAACACAGGTGAACGTCCAGCAAAGAGAATACTGATATTTTTAATGAAAAATATAACCATCCAACAGAAGTACCAGAAACACTGAAGGGCAATGGAAGTGGTCAACAAACAAATACGCCAAATTAGACTCTATCTTCAAGAAAACGGCAAGACGACATTGCAAAGCAGCTTTGCCTTTCTGAAAACCTTGGCCTTCGCACCGAATTTAGACGAGCAGCAACGCGAACTCTTGTCGAAGTCGGCATTAGTTTTCATGAACTTCCACTTTCCCAAAAGGAACTGCTCGGCGCAACGCAAATTGGTTCATTTCGCCAAAAACAGCTGGAGAAACACCACTGTTGAAAGCCTGTGGAGTCTGAGAAATGGAGCACTGTGAGCCAGCCAGATCTATTGGCAGCCGAAATGGTTGAACCTGTTCACCCTCCAGTTCATGTGTAACGCAGAACTCATCACAGACAGAAAATCATTCTGGTTTTTCAATAATTTTGATTTGCACTGAACATGACACAAGTTGTATACAATTCCTTGTGCCGTACTGTTTGATCAGGATGCACACAGTTTTTAGCTGTGTGCCGAGATTTTAAAACGTTTGTGATGTTACCAACACCTGCAAGGCCCAGACTCAGCAGTTTGAATGCTGTCCAGTGAGTGGTGATTCAATCTTTCCAGTCTGAAGAGTTCAATGCTTCAAAAAACTTTTCTCCCTTCGGCCAAACAGATCCCGGCAAAAACACAGCATTCAAAATCTCTTCTGTTCCGAGGCGGTGGAGACGGTTCGTGCTGTTGCATGGACTCTCCACATAAATCAAAGGAATCGGTCTTGATTCATCTTTCTTTTGAGACTGCGTGTCTGAAACTGGATGTTGTAGCAGAAAACTTGACTCTCAGGAAGCCAATGCAAGCATATCATGTGGTCCAAACGAGAACTGTAACGTATCTCTTAATGATGAGAGAGTCACGCGTCGAGGTCACCCCAATGGCGACATCGGCGGAGTGACTCCGTGGACAAACCAGTCCAATCAGAGTGTTGTCCTGAGGAATCGGCCGGGGACGGTCTTGCCTCGCACTAAACTGTACTTACCGCATGCATGGGAGCTTTGTCCATTTTCTCCATTTTGAATTGGAACAGAAGCCATGTCATGTCACACTTGGTGAGCCCTGGCATTGCCATCGTTCTGATCACATCAAATTCTCGTCTGTTGGTTGCGATCACTTCAGCTGCCAAAGTTGCATGATGGAACCAACTTCTCACAGTTGTGAGTGCTGCTGAGCACCGCTTTTCAGGGACCACAAAGAGCCACTTGCATCGCTCAGTATCTCGGGATGAAGCAATGTGGAGTCCCGTGCACATTGCAGCGAGCAGTGCAATCCGCCTGATACAGCACACTCGCATTCGCCTGTATTTTGCAGGAGCAATCTCATTACCGGCAAAAGGAAATAAAACAAAGACACTTGGGTCCCTAAAGTATAACCAGCCTGTCATGTTATGAATATGAAAGAGGTGAAACAGCAGATTGGAATGAAAATCACACATGAGCAAGAAAATGTTTCTCCAAGCGAAGCTCTTTTGCACTGCAAGAAAACAATGGAGGTACACAACCACGAATCTGCAGGTGGATACAACTCTGGGAAGAGACACGGATGGTGGTAATCTTCCCCTGACCCTCAGTCTCGAAGTGTCAGCATCAGGAGGAGCTTGGGCTGTTGGGGATTTGTCTCAATTCAGCTCCATTCAGCCATGTCAGCCCTCGTCTTTGCGTCCGCAGTGTCTCCCTGACAACGCCCTGACAACGCTCGCTTCTCTTCTCGGACCACAATCCATCCACATCTTGAACCTCCTTGCTGGGCCAAAGCTTTTGGAGTTGCTTGCCAGAATTCCGTGATCATTGTATGGAAAATGGTGGTGACATTGCTGTGAGTGCCTGCAGAGGCTGTTGTCATTTGCTGTATGGACGAGAATTTCGCATAAAAATGAGTCCCTGAGGCAGTTTAGGTTTTGTCAATTGATGTGAGAGGCAGCCACTCAAGCTCAGTCTACATGGGACGGCTACAATTCTCAGGTTCCAAACGTGCTTCGGGGACCCAAATGATCTGCGTATTGTGTTTTCGGAGCTGGGCTTGTTGCTCAAACATCAAAAATGCTGATCAGAAGAAGAACTGCATTTTGGCTCCGAAGAAACAGAACGCTTTTGTTGCGAGAGCTGCACAAGATGAAGGGAGTAGCGCAGTGTTCAGCCTGTTTCACAGGAGTAAGTATGTTTTATTCAGTGTGACGTACAAGGCACATGAGCTGCTCTAAATTGGCTCAATTACGGATAAAACATTCTCACAAGACAGATCCATTGCGCTTAGTTTGATGATCAAAATGAAACGAGGAAGTCTAAATTGCAACCAGAAAACCAGCAGGAAACGTCACCTTGATTCTTTCCTTCTGCTTTTGAAACTTCTCAACTCTGAGGAAGATTGTTTGGTGAAAACAGAGCGAACACAACGTTTGAAGTGGCATTGCCTCTGCATTCCAAATTTCCTTGTGTGCACTCCCACTGAATCACGGCCCCAATGCAAAGGTATTCATCATTACAGACCACTGAATTTGCGGAGGGCATCCCTCGCGCTGCAGTTGGTTTCGATCTGACATTCATCACTCCCAGCTGCCCCTGACCAAGTTTTGACTATCAAAGCGGAGACTGAACGCCGAGACCACGAATATTGCTGTTTCCACACCATGGTTCGATCAATGAGGCTTTTCCAAAAACACTCAGAACGTCGCTGTGGAGGAAATCTCAAAGCTGGTGGCTCTTTCGTAACTTTTTGTGCATTTCTCTTTGCTTCAATGTTTTGCACATGTTCACAAGATATCGGCACTTTGGACAGCTCCCACTCACCCCTTCACCACCACGGAAAAAAACATAAATTTGTCAATGTCAATACATCTCGTCTGGATCACTGCCATCGCGCCATGGAGAAAGATCCTTCTTTCTGAGGTGCATAGGAGTGTTGGACTTCAGCAGAGATTCCGTTGAGCCGTGTGCGTCATTGAAGGAGTCCAGAGCACGATGGAGGCATCAACTTCAATCTCGTCAGCTGATTGGTACCAAGAAAACGCATCTTGTGATGCATTGTTTTGCGATCAAAGACTGCAGAAATGTGTTGCATAAGTGGCTGATGCACACTTTTTATGGTGATCTGGGGCTCAAAAAGTTTGATTATTATCGTGATGAAAACATTGCCGTCACACAATCTTAGCACACCATTGGGTTCTGAAATTTACACTCAGCTCTCCATGGCCAGAACATGAAAGAGGTCCTGTCCACTTTTTGTAAAACAAAAGGGCGTTCGTGTCAATGCACATTTGTATTCTCAGCATGTTCCTGCGAAATGGCCTTGTATCAAGCTTTATGTGGATGGCAATTTTTCTGGAGCCATTACTTGTACATTGCTGCTCGGTTGCAGGCCGAAGGTCATCTCACATTCAGGTGCATGCGTGCTTGCACGAAGTTGCTTTCAGAATTTTTGTAGTCCCACACATTGTGATCCTTTGTTCTTTGCGCGCTTTGTTTTGGGAGACCCGGGGCAGCAGAAGACGAGGCGACCCCTCCTCGAGTGGTCCGAGACAATTGCGTGGCCTTCGCCTTCCACTTGTCTCCGTATCAGCGGAGATCTCCAGACTGAACGTGCTCATCTATCTGTCGCGCTTCTTCCTCGCCTTGTCATGCAACATTAATGACCAGCGTGGCTGTGTACGTGGAAAAGCGTCCCCGAAATAGAACCAAAAACCTCCGCATCCGAGTCCATCACTTAGGTGGATTTGTTTTTCAGCTGTGACTGTGGAGGAGAAATCGCTGTTATCCGAGGTGGCGCGTCTTTGTTTCGTTTCAATTATCCTGTCAGAAAACCTGGGTGATGGCAGAGACACGGAGACGCTGACCGTCACACGATCCCATAATGGCGACGTGATGGTGGAAAAATGCTTTGAACAAAAGGCAGTCTTTTGTGCCACTTTGTGTTAACATGACTCCATTCGTGACACTGCAAAGTGACAATCGATAGAAAATGGAACTTGTTTCAAGGTGTCGATTACAAACTGCTTTGAAAAAGTCTTCGTGCTTCCATTTTTTTCTTCGGTTGAAAGACGTACAAAACACCACCTTCTTTGCGTACGTGTAATTTCTTTCCCATACAATCCTCCCACTCAGTTGTTCACACAAACACAATCAACATTGATCCAATGCAACCATGAGACTCTGAAGAGCAATTGCAACTAATCACTCCCACGGTCCTTGTGTCTCGCAACCACTGAGAGCCAATGAAAATTTCATCAAGGTTAATAACAGCATTAGATATTTTTGTACATGCAACAGTGAAATCTATCTGGAGATTTCCTGTGTTGTCAACCTGAATATCATCAGGTTGTTGAAAAACGTGTTCTAGTAATCCCAGCTTGGCTTTTTTTCCGGCGGTGCTGTCTGCGAACAGAATGTCAATCTTGAGGAAGACAAACTGGTGTCTCCACGAGGAAGACCAGCGTCACATCGTCAACTCGAATTGCCTCAATATCCTGGCGCAGCGGGAAAACAACTCGTTGACTTCAATTGACTGCAAGTTAGATTGGAGCAGAAGGTGCGGTGTCATCCTGACAATTTCCTTGAACAGCAGAAGAACAAAAACAAGGCATCTAGTGTTGCACATTTGGTTGTTTCTCGGGGCTTTAGTCTGGGCAAAAGGGACGAGAGAAGACGCAACGGAGCTCGCAATGAAGGACGATGCGTGTGGGGTCAACACAACCTCCACCTCAGGATTGACTAAGCCAATTCCAAGTCCATCTCTTGCCCTGCAGATTCCTTCAAGATGGCCCAAGGAGGCTCTGCACAGGCTAAGTACGTGACGCAATGACACCCCAAGCAGCTTTCACACTGAACATGAAGTTTCCAATTTGGCTTACCTCCATGCTAAATGGCTGCCTGTTAACTTGTCTGGCCAATAGCCTTGCTTCGTGAGTTCACTGAATGGATTTTGCATCAGCAGCGGTTGGTTTCCCCAACACGAATCTTGTGCGATGTCCCTTCTGGGCAATAGCAATAGTGGTTGAAACCAACTTTTTTTTCAAATGTAGCATCTTGGACATGGTGTCCCATGTCCCATCACGTCACTCACTTCACATCACAGAGATGCACAGGGGCGTGCAGGGGACGCACGGGGGCTCCGTGCCCGCAGTTCCCTACGTACTGTTTCCTGTTTTGTGTGCCAGCGCACCTGCGGTCATTGCCCTCCCTCCTCGTCGACTGTTCGGAAAGCTTTCTTCTTCGGAGTCTCTGGAGAAGCCTCCAAATCAGATGATGGACCGCGCCTTGCATGAGACACGACGCGGTCGTTATGTTGCGCGCCGCTCTTAATTCCCAGTCTCGTTAAGTCGAATTAACTCAGCATTACCCCAGGTTCTCCTAAATTAATTAAATCCAACTTGATTGGCTCGTCAAACATCTGATATGATCACAATCAGTAAACAGGCTGCGCGCTGCCTGGTGCGAATGTCAAGCCTTTCATGTTGAACAAGTCACTTTGTTCACCTGATGAGTTGTGGGCAAGGCAGGGCAGGTTGGTGGGGGATCAGTGGATGGGTTTCGGAACTGGCAGCTGTGAGTACTGTGGTTTCCCTCTGGATCGCACCTTGCACAGCGAAATGAAATTGACTTTGAGCTTTGAGTGATGAAAACAATGATTAGAGTAGTTTGCGACCAAAACAAACACACGAAGATTTGTGTTGAATCGATGTGTTCTGAGAGCGGAGAGCATTTCGGTGCACTCCTGGAGATACTTGGTTTTGAGATGTAGTTTGTTTCATGTTTTACGTCAGTCAGGAAAAAGATTCTCACGCACCGTACTTCAATGCCGCCAATTCTGTTTGTTCCTGCAACTTTGACAAAAACCACGCTCACCTTGGAATAATTCAGTTTGGTTCCTTGCGCACTCTCGCTTGGTTGTTCTTTCAGGACATTCTTTACATGTTGTCAACTCAAAATTCTCTTTTATCTGCCAAGGAACCCTTTTCACATGCAAATTTCTCTGCAATAAAAACCAAAAGCGTCTGGAGCGAAGACAGACTGGCAGCAGTTTAAAGGATATGGCGATCGCCTATTCCCCGTTAACCAGTCATTCTGCTCTGGACCGAAAGATCGCCGTTACCTCCTCCTCTGGGGTTTCTTGGAAAGAAATCAGTCGAACATTGCGCCTCGGGCCTTGGGACAAGATACTCCAATTAGGGCTGGCCGTCCTTTGTAGGTGATAGCTTGATTGCCTGACCTGTATCTGTGGACACTGCCTACAGTGTTTCCTCCTCCAATCGATATCACTGAACGTTCATTACAACGAGCGAGCGGTCAGGAAGGTTTGTTCAGGCCTCGTGTTACTTTGGTCTCAGCTTGGGCAAATACGTAGGACGCTCCTGATGGCTTCTTGTTGTTCTGACTGATTTCGTGTTTAATTCATTTACTTGCAAGGAGACACTGCCGCCAGCAACCTTCCGGAAAGGAAATCTATCCAACTCTGTGGCGCTGTTAGGAAATCCGTGTTCTGTCTTCTTTTCTTTTCGTGTACTGCAAGTTTATCAGTCTGTGTGAGACCGCCTTGATACGTGTCACTCCTCTTGGACTGGGAAGAAAACTTGAAAATCAAATGAAAACCAAATGAAACTCTCACCCCGTTGTGCATCTCAACAACTTCGGTATCACAGACTGTGCGCACCACCAATCTGAATGTTTTGTGTACTTGAACCAAAGAACCAAAAATGAAGTGTCTTGCTTGTTCACACAGCCACAAATCGTGGTTCAGTTTTCATGGGATCTCTCTCTGGAGTACGAAGAGTCTTTGTGTGACTTTCCCGACGTCTTCTGGAAAAATGTTTTCTCTCCAACAAGCTTTGTTGCTTCTGCAACGTCCGGAGAACAGAAGCACAAGGTGTGTTCACAATGCGTGCTTCCCCCTGTTTCTAGCCGCACTTGCCACGCAATGTCAGCGATGTTCAGGTGAAGTTTTGCTCAACTTTGCTTGGAGGCTTCCTAATTGACTTTCACCCTCATCAAAGCCTCAAACCACTCCCTGTCTTTCAGAAAACTGGAACACATTGTCCTTCAGGTCTTTGTTGTGCTCTTCTGCATCCCAATGGCCTTGTGCCCGAAAACAAGAGCAAGGCACCACAGCTTCCTATCTCTGCACAAATTTTCTCGCCAATGTGGTGCGTGTCATGAGAGCATTAAGCACGCAGCAGCAGGTGGAGGCGTGTTCCATTCTTCCCCAGCAGAAGGCTTCAAGGGCGACGGGTGCGTGTGTGCAAGAGTGACCGTTCACACCACAATTAACCTGACATCGACACGTTCACGCTGGAAGAAGCCTGCCGTCAGTTTCAGGCAGTCGATCTGGCTGCTTTCTTGCAGGATAAAGTGTTTTTTATCTTTCCACAATTTGGCCCTATCTTTGCTCAACTTGTCATCTTTGTTGACGTGAGACATAATCGATCGCGCGGTCGGGTCGTTCAATACTCATTACAGAAGAATCAACGATCTCTTCACTTTCCCTCACACCGCACTGTGATTCGGAGTGGTACCTGCCTGCCCGTGAGCAAATTCTTCCATTAAATCACAAGCTGCAAGAACTCTGCAGGTAAAACTTGGGGAAGACACTTCTGTCCACGGGCAGATGCGTCTTTTTGCCGTCATGTTTCATTGTTATGATTGTCTGGCACTTGTTCGAACAGAAGCTTATTGAGGGGTAGTCTGGTCCGCAAAAATAAGGTGAAAGGTTTCAGTGTGTTTTTACGAAGAATGGCAAACGTCAGTGTGAACGAGTTTCCAAAGAAGGCTTATGTTTCTGTGCATGTCTTATGATTTCATTTCTCTCTCAATTTCCAGACATTATATGTGAAACAAAGTGTCAGTGATCCGCCATCATGTCTATTTCTAAGTCCCTTGCGGCTTCAGAGCTGTTCGTGTCTTCTCAAGGCAATGGGAACAGCAATTGGAGTCAACGAACACGCATCTGTAGATGGGATTTGTTGATCGAGATACGCGCTCACTTGGCACAATGTGAATTATGGTTTCTGACAAAGTAATCAGGTTCGAACCTGCAAATCCTAGCAAATCTGGATTGGACCTCAAAACCAGTGCAATCGTGATGGATTGCAATTCAGCACGTAGTGATGTCCCCGGCTCAATCACTCAAACCCTAATCACACAAAATCTACCAATATATATGCCAGCTTTTTGGGTCACTGCCATCCAATGTCGCCGATTTGCATTCAAAGAAAAGTTTTCCCTTTTTGGCAGCTTCGTCCCAAAATAGATTGGTTGGGGGGATGACGTGGCGTCATCTGTCTCGGCTCACTTATGAGGTTTCCTTCCCTGGCAGTTTCTTGCGGTGTAATTCAAAGGATCGTCAGGACGTCGGTTAATGTGTGTGTTTAATATCATACAGTCACCTCACCTCGGCTTGGTTGTCACAGCTCGCGCTTTTTGGACAACATTCCCTCTCATCGATTTGCACTCGTATATTTTATCGTAAATCTTTCCTTGGCTTTTAGGCCAGAAACATGACATGTGGAACGTGCAGAACCGACGTGTTGCCAGTTAAATGGGATATTTCTTTGATTTCGTGTTGCAAACTGAAAGCTGCCTGTGTGATGCAGGTTTCAGAAGCAGCCGTCAAATATGACCATGCGTGCAAGTGCAAAAAGCACACAGTCAAGAAGAAACACAAAACTCATTTTGACCAACACATCAACTCTCATTCTCCTCCTTCAATGCAGGTTGAACCCTTGTCACAACCTGTTTCTACATTCTGCCTTGAGATGCGCGTATCAGCGATGGATGTCATTTTCGCTGCAGAGCTGTCCACATCTCATCACATCTCTGTGTGTGGATGACGTAAATCAAGCCTTCAGCTTCATAAATTCTCTGTTTTTGTTCCATTGGGAAAATAATTTCTGGCGACTGTAATCAACCACACGGCGCTGTAATGTGCGCAGATACCGTAGATTCAGCTGTGACGAGTAAAAACACTTGCAACAAAAGGAAACCTTCCTAATCCACCGCCTTTGCTGCTTTTGTGGTTGCGCGTTTATTCCTCACAAACTTTTCCAACAATGGCTTCAAAGCCCAGGGTTCCTTTGTTGTCGTTACTTGTAAGTGATCAGTACTTCATAATTAGTTCCGATTTTGTCACACGCTGACACCTGATGAAAAGGAGTCCTTTGTGGTGACGGCCATTCCTTCTCCGGTTCTGGACGCAGCTTCACAGACAAAATCTCCAAGGTGACGAAGAAGCACCGAATCAGTGCCTTGAAAAATTCATCCTTCTGCTGCAACATTGATCAAGGCTCACGGGTATTTTTGCATCATGTGTGGAGTTGAATAATGCAAAGTGATGTTTAGGAGACGCCACATGCACTGGAAGACAGGACAGGCGTGGAGGCGGGCGTGGGTTGGCGTCAACGCCAATACGCCGCCAGCAACTGACGCCTGATGTTCAAGCAATCACGAAAAACACTCCTCGACAATCGGAAACAATTGGAATTGGCCTGTCACAGCTCTGTGGTGAAACAAATGAAACCAAAAGCAAGTGAAGCCTGAGAACCTGTCCTGGATGCATCAATGCGACTGAATGTTTCAGCTGGCGTGCTTCCTGCGATGTTCTGTCAGGGACAAATTAGAGATTAAATAAATGAAATCCAATACGATCTCATTTGGATTTCTTTGTGAAGTCAGCAATTAGGAAATGAAACATGTCTCTCCGCATGCAATTTGTACTTCTATTCGGGAATTAAATCCTTTCAGGTTCTCAATCACCACTCACGTCAACGCTTTGAAACAGAGAAGCGCTCTGCAGGAAGTCTCGTGCCTGCAGGCTGGCATGGGCGTGCTCCCTCACCCTCCGATTTTAAAGCCTGACCTGCATGGAGAACAGGTAATCGTGACATGGAACCTGAGTTAGAGGAAATGCGTGCTCAGAACCTTTCAGTCAATACCATTTCCAATGACACCAACCACACCGCTGCATGACGCATTTTCAGTCAATTCCAAAAGACGAGCAATGACTCACAAAAGAACAAATTCATGGCAAAATTGTTCAGTCCACTCTTGTGCCCAAGCGAGTGAATCTGAGGGGCTCCCAAGACGTGGGGCTCCTGACTTGCAAGAAAACATTTGAATCGTGTCGCAGGTGCTCTGAGTCGCCTTCGGGGCCCTGGTAGCACAGTGACTCTTTCCCCCAGACCCTGAAAGTGCTGGTCGGATCACACGAACCAAGGAAACGTGCGGGCCCGGGGGCTCTGCAGACCCACCTCCTGGGAAATCCGAAAAGCCATTCCACCCAAGTTTTGCTTTCGCGTCGTCTTGTGTTCATTGCTTTTCAGTGGGGTTTGACCCCCTTTTGGGTCTTGGTTCTCAAATCCCAGGTCGGCATCTGCACAACCAGTGTGTGCTGTCGTGAAGCCACAGGCAACATCAAGAGTTAAGCACTTGCTTGCACGGGTCTTGGAAAAATGTCATTGCTGTATCAAATTGCAAACCCCCAAGGTTGCAGCGCATGCCGGTCTGAGATGACTTATTCAAACATGGCGACGTATTGTGCTCACCGCAATGTAATTTTCTCCCTGCAAATTTTGGATAATTTGATACGTCTGTCCGAGGTCCCAGGGGACAACAGCTCCTGTGTCCTCCGAAACTGCACTCCCTGGATATATCTCTGGGGAGAGTCCCATATGAACATGCCCTGCTCAGGAAATTGAATCTTCTCTGTCACAGGCCAAAAGACAACAACAACCTGCGAGGAATCCTCACGTGAGAGGTCCCTGGACCGTGGATTGCGTGTCTCGAACGCAATGCACTGTTGAGCAGCTTGCGTCTCGGTTCAAAAATCGGTTTGATCAACACAGAGCAATTCTTTCATTTGCTCCCAATGTTGCGTTGAAGTGTGTCCTGCACAAACAAATGAAAACACAGGAGCGTCATGGAAATTTCCCGTGCTCGAGACAATAGTGGCTACGGCAAACTTTAGGCGGGTGCTGTATACGCAGAGGTCCAGATCCAGAGATTCGTTGTGTTTGAAGATTTGTCCAACTTTTGCATTGTTGCTTCAATGTCTCGTGAATAAAACATGGCCACAGATTGCAACATTTGACCTGTGAGGCATTTCTCCACGCGTCCATTCTGCATGAGGCCGTTGCTGGAGCTTCTGCAGTTCCAACAGCAAAGTTTCTGCTTGTTCACTTCCATATCAGGAGCGTTGTGCACAGAGTCTGTGCAGAGAAAACAACAAACCTTTCTGGTTAACTTTGCAAGGATTTCACCATCTGTACAAAACATTTGTCCTGCTCCAGAGAAAAAAGACCCAACGAGAACGCAATTTTTCCTTTTTCCATGGATAGGATTTGCAAACATGCAGACTTACCCAAATAGAATGGCGTACACCTCGAGTTATGCAATCCAAACAAACACGAGAAAAGCCTGAGAGAGTCCAAAGCTCTTGCAGTCCATCTGGGAAGCTTCCAGACGAATTAAATCCACAGATATTTAGCTTGCACTCTACGCATACGTCATATATCACAAAAACACACAACTACAGGCGGAGAGAGCCCTCTCAATGCAGGAGCGATGCAACCACATTCTATTGATTCACACCAGGCTTCACTCTGTCCCAGCCCAGTATCGTATGTATGTGCTGCAGCTTCTGTCAAGGCTGTGTGCTCACCGATCTGGCACCGCGTGGCTTCGCGAGTAAGTTTCCCATCTTTGGCAATGTTTGCAGAATCACATGATGAATGAGTAATTGCATCTCCAGAAGCAACAAACATGAACTGCTCAACTTAAAAAACATTCCGAACTCTACATAAAGTCTTTTCCTGGTGTCTTTTGTGTGTTGTGGAAAGAAAACAAATCCTGTGCACAGGTGCGTGCTGATCCGCCAATAGATGAGCATCGGGAGTGCAAAAATTTTGGACGCAACCAACCAAACAAAGTTTGACATTGAACAACAAATTCCCAAGGTTGACATAAATTGGTTTGCAACTGAACTGTAGTCACCAGACATGAGTCAAGCTGCTCTCATTTGAGTACAATACACAACAAGCGCCTGGCGGCAGATGTCACAGCACTGAGTCACAACAAGCACGAGTACATGCAGCTCTACGCTGCTGGGAAAAACACTCCGTGACCAATGTGTCGGGTCTTCACCCAATTAGTCCACCAAGGTTCCTTCCCCCTTTGCGTGATTTTCAGTTCCATTTCCCTTCGGAAGAATTCAGTACATTCCCTGATGGTTGACACGTGTGAGTGGCAGTGAAGAAGGATGAAATGGTCTGACCCAGGCGTCAACCTGAACGCAACTCAAAGTGAGGGGAGCAAAGCCTTGAGTCTCAGCCAAAACCCCATAGGTGTGCACAAATTGCAATGGGCCACAGGGAAACTGAAATAATTCCTCAAGCCGTGATGAATTGCAACGCGTTCAGACAGCGGAACCAGATCCAGGTCCGCAGTGACATCAAAAATTCCAAAAACAGAAACAAAATGCAGCACAAAATGCCAATTGATTGTTCTATTGTTCTGCCCTTCAATGAAATGAAACGTTCCTCGCAACAAAAATCCTAATGACGTACCGTTCCAGCATGTGTCAATCCACGAATCAGCTTTTTTCATGATACTGCTCAATTGACATCGCTGCCAATGTATTTTCCAAATAGTATTTTGGCTCGCAAAGAAAAAACTGATCGTCTTGTTTGCTGATGTTGATGCCACCTCAATTCAAACCCGACATCAAAGTTCTTCTGGGAAATTCATCCAGATCTTCCATTGAAATTTTAATCCTGTAGCCGGGAAGGTTTTTGACGTCCAAGAGTCATCGCTGTCAAATACTCGGGTGACGGAAATGGAACATGAAGACTTGTCACGTATAATTTCCAGATAAGAGTGCACTCGAAGTGAGGCCTGCTAATGCATTTGTCGAAAACATTTGTTCCTTACAAACTGAAGAATACCATTAGGGATTTGCCATTTTTAGTTCACCAAGGAAATGACAGTATTCCTCGGATAGAAAGGCATTCAGTGGGTTTGGATGGCAAAAGCCATCGACGCCGGCAGGTTACAGGCCAGATTCCAAGTGCAGTCGAAGTTGACATCGGCTGGCGGTGCTTATGGTGCCTCGGTGCCAAAAAGTATGACGCTCGCTGGCAAAGGTTGCATTTGTTGTTCAAGGTCCTGAGGGTTCTTGGTCATGTGGATGGGCACAGGAACAAGGGAAATTGTCGACTTGTCGTGCATGTGGAGAGGTCTATGGTGTGGCGTGCTTTCGCGCAGAGATTTGGCACACGTACGAGGCAAGTTATGGTGAAAACCGATCCGGCCGCGTATCTTTTGAATGGTTTGGATTTTTTTCATGCAAATTGACATGTGGAAGCCTGAAGATGATTCCTCTCAATTCCAGCAATGTCTGTGACCAGACAAAGATCGACCTTGATCTCAGAGACAGTTCAATTGGGTCACTTGTGCGAGGTCGGCGGATTTCTGCAAGGTTGGTTGTGCGCTCACTTCCGATGCATTCTTTCCACATTTTAGGCATGTTTCCATTGTTGGTCAGAATCCTCCTGTTCCTCATGGATCCAGTGGTCCCTGGTCGGCATACTGAGCAAAGAATTGCTTTGAAATTTCTTGTCAAGAGTGGGGAAATGCCCATCCAATGCTGGCAATCTTTGAACAGAGTGTTTGGCTCAGACACAATGTGCAAAACTCAGGTGCAACAATGGCACAAGCGATTCAGAAATGGGCAGGAGCAAATCAAGGACGAGCCACACCCAGGTCGACAGAGGACACTGAGGACACCAGAGAAAATCCAATTGGTCAAGGATCTTCTTGCTGATGATTCCAGACTCAGTGTCCGAGATTTGTCTGACCGGTGTGAGATGTCCACCTTTGCCATGCATCAGTTGCTCAAAAAAGATCTGAATTTGACAAGGAAATGTGCAAAGTTTGTGCCCAGAATTTTGACCAAAGAGCAAAAATGGGTGTGGATGACTGTCGCAGATGACAACATCAAACTCCTGTGTGAAAGTGAGGACCCAGAAAAATTCATGAAATCCATCATCACAGGAGATGAGACATGGGTGCCACTCCTTGATCCGGAAACCAAAAGAGAATCATCTTCTTGGCTCGCCCCTGGCCAAAGCAGGCCTCTGAAAGGAAAGATCACTGGTTCCTCGGGAAAGACAATGCTGACCATTTTCTTTGATTCTGAAGGCATCATCTTATGTGAGTTCCTTGGGAGGAGGGAAACCATCACCTCTGAAAGATACTGTCAAACCTTGAGTAATCTCAAAGAATGCATCAGGAAGAAACGACCACACCTTTGGCAGGGGAGGGCATTTCTCATTCACCATGACAATGCCTCCCCTCACACTTCTGACTTCACTGTGAAGAAAATGAACAAATGGGGGTTGAAAACCTTGGATCATCCACCTTATTCCCCCGACCTCGCACCCTGCGACTTCACCCTCTTCCCAAAGTTAAAGTCTCACTTGCGTGGTTGCAGATTTCCAACCATTGCTTCCATGCAGAAAGTGGTGAAGACCATTCTCGGCACCTTTGACAAGTCTTTCTTTGACGATGCAATCCATGAAATGGTGGCACATTGGCAAAAATGTTCACAAGTCAATGGAGAGTATTTCGAAGGAGATGGAATCCAAATTGACCCCCTGTTCACCAAAGGAAATGAGTCAAATGATGACAGCTCTTCTCTTGAATCAGACTGTGATGACGACATGTAGTTCCGCCAGTGTTCACAAGTTTATCATTTTGTTGTGGCTTTTTACTCAGTTTGCCACTTGTGTTTTCTCAAAATTTTATTGCATGCTTATTGGTCTTCATGTGCAGTTTGTTCAATAAAAGTTTGAACGCAATTGATGAAGAACATCTTCATTTTCCGCCGCCGGATCGGTTTTCACCATAACTTGCCTCGTACACGATAAAGAAACCGTCATTGATGGTTTCACAAACAATGAAACCGTGAAGAAATTATTGATGTTTTCCAGAAGCCTGTCATTTCCAGATGTCAAATGAGAGATTTGGATTTCAGACTGAGGCGCAGGTTTTCTGGATGCAGCAGCTCATTTGTATCTCCCGAGCATGAATCCAGAATCTCGGCGGAATTCTCGATGAGCGTCGTTCACAAACGAAGACTCATCTCCTGTACGATAACCCGAAACTCAGCTTGCATCTACGAACTGAGAAGCGAATCTCCAAATTAGGTAGACATCTCTTGGTTAATCAGATAAAATCACTGGAGAAATCATGATAAGTTTCCCGTGGAAAATATTCTAGGCATCGCTCTCAGATGAGATGTTTCGGTGCATAACCCACGCAAGGTACAAAGTCTCGGGTGGAGGAGGGGAGGCTCCACGGATGATCAACATATCAAGTGAATCTTGGCGTTTCTCCTCCTGCAGAGTTGTCTTTTGAGAGCTGCCTTCAAAAGCAGTCAGAAAACGGCTGGGACAAAACGCATTTCTCACAGGCATGAATTTCATGTCAGAATCGTGGTGGCGAGAAGATGGATTGGTATATGTGAGCTTCGTTTTCTGGTTGGGGCCAGACAGAAAGCCAGGTTCTGCTTGGAGGCCAAAAGAAGCTTCGGCAAAAAGGCATCGCTCTCTTTTCGAGCACCCGATCGGTGTGGAGCTAGCTTTCTCGTGAAACTGTGGCGAGCGTAAGAAGTGGCTGCTGTGCACAAAAATACAATTGCAACAAAAAAGGGCAAACCTTTTCGGAAATCTTTGTCCCTGTATGCTGTTGTGTCCTTGACTCAAACCAAATCAACCTGAACTTCAACCTCAATCAGAGCAGACGACGTGAACCTGGAACAAAAATAAGGGGTAATTCTCTTCCACTGATTATCTCATCACACAACATCAAATGGTGACTTCTGCGCTGTCTGTTTCGCACGTTGAATTTGATGTGGCGGTGTTGGTGCTGCTTTGGGCTGCTCGAACCACACCAGGCAGGACACAGGACAACAGGGCACCTCCAGTCACAGAGCTTCTTTACACCGAACAAAATTGCTTGTGAACAACCAAATATGGATACAAAACATTGCAGTCGTATCACACCTTCACTGACCTCCATTTGCATCCAAATACATCCAGAGTCTCTGACAGATCTGTCCAACAGAAATTGCACACACCACGTGGCACTTCAAAGTGGTTCGTACAGAGATCTATGAGGAGCAAAGCAAATGAAGGCGGAGTTCCGGTGACTCCACTGTCCCCCTTTTTCAAAAACTTTGCCAGGATTCCGGACACCGTACCTGAAGCCCATCTTGCACACAAAAATCATTGAAATCAAAGCGGACGATGGGGGTGAAGCTGTTGGTTCCCAAATCCGCCCCCATGTCGAGAACTGAGCTGGTCGGTGCACCCAGAGTGCGCCCAGAGTCGGCGGTATCGTCGGTGACACTGTGGCCCCATCAGAACGCATTTCTACATGTCTGTCGGGGAACTGCAGTCGGACAATGGGACAGGACCATGTTTTATTCATGACATGCGCTTTGTTGAGCTAAACCCACAGTGATAGTGAGAACCGTGGACTTTACGACTCGAAACCAACTGCTCAGACTCCAACAGATATTCTCAGGCTCAACAAGGAACCACTGGGCTCGGCGTTGGCCTGGGTCGTTTGGTGTCTTCTCCGGTTACAACCAATGGTGCTGCCCAGTTGGGACCAAGCGCTTCTGCAAACTGGCTCTTGCAGGTTGCACGCTGCAAATCGCAGATTTGCTGAGGTGTTGTGATGGAATTGACGCAGAAATACCCGAAAGAATAATTTTGGCAGTGCCCGCTTTTCTGACACAATGTTCAGCAGAAGGGGGAGGGGAACAAAGCAAGTTTTTTGCGCAACAGTATGCGCGTCTTCGACCATAAAACTCCAGTTTAAAAACAGCCAAAGTTTGGTGACCTTCCAAAAAATGAGGGCGGGGCCTGTGGGTCTCGTTGGTCCTGACAAACACAGGTTCTCTCGTTCCTCGCACTTTCCCTGAAAGGATCTGTCAGCCCTGAGCCTGCATAAAGTCTATTCCAAACTGGCTCTTCTTGCTCCACGTCAGTTGCATGCAGTGTACGTGAGCACATCACCAGATTCAGAGAAACAGGACAGACACGCAGAGAAACTCAAACATGGAGTTGTTGTCTTCTGAAAGTTGGCTGCGTATCGTGGCTCATACGTACGACCACAAACTGGATGTTGAAGCAGTGGTGTCATTTTCTTGGAAAAAGCTTAATTTACCCAAATTGCTCGGGAAGGCTACACTTAGCAGTAATTCGGAAACGGAAGGAACGCGTACAGATACACGAGGGAGCTTTCTGTCGCATTAGGCTTCAATTTTCCTTCATCAGCTCCGCACGAAAGATGGTGGCACATGTGGAGCAAGATTGCAGTGTGTTTGGAGACACGCAACAGATGAACACCTTTGGGTTCTATCACCAACACGCATTTTGCTCATAAATTTGACACGCAGCTTTTTGCCGGCAACAAAGGACCCCAGCTGCTGGAGGCAGGGACTCTGTAATCCAACTCAAAACTACGCGTACGATTTATTTGTGGCAACAAAATTGGATCAAGGCTACAACGTCCAAATACAAGTTTGGCTTTCGTTGTGTCCCCAGCTGACCAAATCGGGTTGGACATGTCAATGATGCAAAATACTGCAACATGCAAGAAGAGCATCGCTCACAGCTCTGTGTGCTTGGGTGGTTGTACGAGGTATGATCGACCCAAAATGAGTCAAGTACTTCCCTGCTATAGATCCGCAACCGATTTCCATGAGACTCACATGTTGCACAGAGGGGGTCATGAGTCAGTGTTGTGCAAGAGGACTTTGGCATGCGATCGATGTGAGTGCATTTTCTTGGTGCAAGAAGTGCATGATTGTCGACCTTCCGACAATTTTTCGGAGCAAAATGACAAACAGCAAGGCTGATCAACGTGCGGAAATCCATTTTTGTGTCAAATCTGGATAAACCAGAAGGCAGACTTTGGAGAAACTGACAGCTGTGCATGGTGCCAACACACTCAGCAAGTCTCAGGTGAACAAGTGGTTTGCCAAGTTTGCTGCAGGAGATGACAACATCAAGGATCAACCACGCAATGCCACACCCAGAACTGCCACA
>JAAUXT010043213.1_pt1 | contig 33004 bp, 30 predicted proteins | sample 7278171 | NCBI WGS metagenome assembly JAAUXT01 (sample SAMN14350112, study PRJNA611818) | marine sediment metagenome | isolation source: surface marine sediment (1.8m) | place: French Polynesia: Moorea | collected 2018-08
CCCCCCCCCCCCCCCCCCCCCCCCCCCCCCCCCCCCCCCCCCCCCCCCCCCCCCCCCCCCCCCCAACCCAACTTTGGTGCACAGGGTTCCCACTATATCCATTTCAGAGATGATCTCAAACATTTTTGCTTTCTTTTTGGGGAGTAACCTCCACTTCCATTGAGAAGTACAGACATGTTTGTGGCAATCTTTGAACAATGTTTGTGCACAACCAAGCTGTTTGCAACGAAACGGCGCAACAGTATTGTTTCCCACTTTTTGTTCGTGACTTTGAACGTCACTCTCTCACAGAATTGGTGGAAAAACAGTGGTGCATCGATGATGACCCTGTGGTTCACCGCAAATGATACCGCAGCGGTGCGCAAAGGTTGGGACAATAAATCTTGTCTGTCCCACTTTCACTAACTTTCAACGATGCACCAACACCACCAATTTTCTGGGGGCCCACAGCGTTTCTGTCTGTGGGGTTGAACCCCTTCCCTTGAAACTGTGGTTGTCTTGGAACATTTTTTGCAGGAACTTTTGCGACATCACCGGGTGTATCCAAAACAGCATCTCTGCAGAAGCAGCTGGGGACCATTCAAAGGTGTGCACCCACGCAAGCAGGAGGACCACTCGTACTCGTAACATGACACGAGTTTGAATAAATTTGCTGATCGGTGGTGGGTGGGGGTGCGTGAAGCATGGAGCACAGGTTGTGGGTTGGGAGTGAGGCCGGCGACAGCAACAGTGTGCAAGGATGAGTGATCGAAACCCATCACCAGACTCAACCAAACTTGGACAAACTCATTGGCTGAAACTCAATGCAAGAGAATGCGAGCAGCGCATCACAAACGGAGGGTACAGCAGAGCGGAAGTAACTGTTGTGAGGTGTGTTTTGCTGCAGCCCGGGTCAAATCCCCTGAACACCAATTTTCATCTTGACATCAGATCACAGCTCAGCCATCAGATCACAGCTCAGCCAGTACCAACTCGTATTTCGCTGGTCAGTGCTGACTGAGGTTGCCTCAGCACGATCGTCTGCCGACAGGGAATGCCAACCTCCCGGCCACTGGGGATGCACATGGGGATCCCAGTCTGGTGAATCCCCCCACCCCAAATGAGTTCGGCGTGTTGCCTTTTGAACGAGATGGTCACTCAATGAATGTGAACAACGCAGATCCGCGCCCAAAAGAAGACAGTGTACAACGAGAAAGCCACAGGCATTGAGTCGCGCTGTGAGGTCACCTCAGAGTAGATGCTGTGTGAGACAGGGGGGGGGGGTGTCCACGCAGTATCTCAAATTTTCAAAAGTGCAAAAAAAATTCTGAGTCAAACTCAGGAGTAGATGTGTGAGCAGGGGGCGGGGGTACACAGCAAGTTGCTGCATGACCCTCCCCCCGTCTCACACAGCATCTACTCTGAGGTGACCAAATTGGAGCAGAGAGCAGATGTGTGAGCCCAGGGAAGGGGTGGTGGAATCACAACAACGACAGATCAACCCTCATTGCAACAGTGCGACTACAAACACAACTGACAAGTACTCGTACGAGTCAATCCACACACACACAAACTGCCCTCCCTTCGCGATTCAGGCAGTGACAATGGAAAGCTTGCTTGCGCCATGGCGAACTCAAAGGTTAGCAGATTGAGGGCGCCAGTCGCTTATCAACACTTGTACTCGGGCCAAACCGACATCTGCTCGAGATATCATGCGCGCAGACTCGCGCACCGACAGATTTTTGCGCACATTTGCCACATTTTTTTTTTCATAAGAGGAACAAGCATTTCCTTCCCTCAAACAAGCATCTTTTTTGTTCCACGGTGACGAGACGCCAGAATACCGAGCAACTGAACTTTCCACAAATCCACGTACGGGTAACCCCTTGAAAAGTGCTGCTCTGATTGGGATCATTGGTTTGCGTGCGCGTGTGTGTGTGCGTACGTCCGAGTACGAGTCCGTGTGTGCAATGCCACTCCCTGAGCACAGCGAAATGGGGCAAGCAGTCCACTCGAACGAATACGAGGGCAGAGCTTTCTTGGCCACTTCAAGCGGGAGGGGGGGGGGGTGTCTCTCACTTTCTGCAGTTTGGGCGTGCGAGTACACGTCACAACTTCGATTTCCGGGCGTATCTCAGAACCAGAACATGCAGAGAAGCAAGAAGGGACAGGCAAGTTATTTCCCTTCAACCTGGATACACACTGCACATCGTGCAGGAGACGGCAACCTCGGGATCGACAACGGTGTTCTTGGAAGATGTCCAAACAAAATTGTGGCACTGGCACTGGCATTCTCAATTCTGCCAGTGCCACAATTTTGTTTGGACATCTTCCAAGAACACCGTTGTCGATCCCGAGGTTGCCGTCTCCTAGAATCGGACTGGGGAACATATAATTTTTGCGTCCACTTGTTCTGTCGTAAATTTGTCTCCACTTCTGTGAAACAATGGACGTTCGAGTGTTTCCACTGTTTTCATCTCGCTGCGCGTTATTTGGTCTTTTGACTCACCTCGGTCAAGAATAGAATCCAGATTCTAATTGGAAGACACAAACAATTCCCACCGGCTTTTCCTGTGGAGTGGCCATCCGGTCTGCAAATCCGGATTGTCTGGATTTGCTGAAGCCCGCCGGCTGCCCCCGCAAAACTGACCACACTTTCATTTGGACTCACATTATTCTAATTCGAACATATTCGCCTCTCTGTGTGAGCCCTCGACAGAATTTGATCCAGTTTTGTTGATCTGTCGAGCTTTTCCATTCATTCGGCGCCGTCTAGACAAGCAATGAATCATCATGATCATGCAGCACAGCTGAACCCAAACACAGAACGACTCTGGTTCAAATATCTTTGCAAGCGTTGATTTCAAAATCACGAGACCGTAATCAATGTACTCACCATTAGCGATATGAACAGCGACAAAAAACAGCAGAAACCACCGGGAAACCATGCTGAAATTCAATGCAATCTCCACATTTTTCGCCACAGCCACAGAAAGATGGCGACGTGCAGTTACGTGAAATTATGCAGTCCAGACAGATCGCATTTTGAAGCTGTTGCCATCCATTGACTTATCCAGTAATCTACACACAGCTGTCACGCATACTTTTCTAGCATCTGCGTCACTTTCAGGGCGGTCTAATTCGTTTTAACAAAAGTTTTAACGGCTTTTCCTGGCCGAGACAGTTTGACGGCCCGACACCGTGGCCTACTTTACGTCTGCTGCACTTGACCGTCTTTCTTCCGGGGAGTTGAGGGAAGTTGTTGTGAGTCAGGAAAATTTGTCAAGGATCAAATTTTCTGGATGAAAAGAAAGGAAATTCTCTCAATGAACAATAGAAGTCTACGCTAACCCAAAATATTGTTTTGTGTCGCCCTGAAATTGCAAATTCCAGTTTGAAAATACAGACATTTAAAAGTGAGGCCGTTGTGAATAATTTGGCGCCGACTGCCGAAAGGAAGTGAGTTTAGCAGACGAAACTCGTGAACTTCGTAGAGGTACAACCATTCATAACATGAAGTTTTTGAGGCTCCCTGGGACCAGAAGGTCCGTGAGATGTTTTTCAGACACGAGTTTTCCTTGGTAAGTAAGAGCTTGTTACAACATTTGGTGTGTAGACTGCTTGAATATTGCAGTGAACCCGGTTTGATGAGTTGCCGTAGATCTCAGTTCAGGGACAGAAAACAGTCGATCGAGATCAATGGATCTGGATCTAAATCTAGATCTGGAGTCTTCAAGTTGGTTGTCTTGTCTGGATCTCCCCTTGAACGTTGTTCGATCAAGGATGCAGATCTAGTCGCACAGTCCATCAAGAACGTGTATCTTGTGCTGTTTCAGGAAGCGACACACGTCCACTGAGCATCGAGTGACGGCCAGGGAAGACGAAACCATCGCCGAAGTCGAGCTGCCAGGCTTCACGTTCGGAGACCTGAGCAGGGCTGGTGAGTGAGTGCTCCACACGCTTCAGAATGTTGATGTCGAATTTTCTTTCGGAGTGAAAATATCTGGTCCGAATCCCAACTTGAACTTGTCACGCGTGCTGACTGCCAAGCATGGTCAGGGACCAGAAGCCTTCGAGCTTCAGGATTTTCGGACCCTGCTCCAATATACTCATTGCCTCGATCCCATCTCCCCTTTGTTCACCCTGCAACTCCTCCGCTGAGGATCGGCGTCTGTCACTTATGTGTGTGTGTGTGTGTGTGTGTGTGTGTGTGTGTGTGCTGCAACCTCTGATGCAGAGCTTTGGATGCTTCTTGTTTCCTGTTTCTCCTGTTTGCAGGAATCGTAGACGCTAGCCGAATTGGTGTTCACTGTGAATCCTGCAGAACGAACACGTTCAGTGCACTGATGACAAAAAGGGAAGATCCAGGACTTGAAGGTGAGTTTTCCCAAGCAATCGTTCAACTTTCCAAAATGGTTGCAGGCTGTGTGGCTGTGTGGATAGATATGTGCATGTAAGTCAGCTTGACAAACCACACATGTTGGCGGCATGCAGAATGTCACCACCACGAGGTGAGCAGCAAGGGGAGACCTGTGTCGGGTCAGACAAATGTGCGTCTGAATCGCGCGTTTGTGTTTTCTTTTTCCTTGGCACCCGGATGAAGCTGCAACAAAACACAAATCTCAAACTGTCCTTCACACTCCATTGTGTCCGTGTTTCTTCGCAGGATTGGCCAGAGTATTGACTCCGCAACAAGGCGTGGTACACATGTATTTTCTGAAGACTGCACAGTATTTCCTCAAAAACGAATTTTACAGAAAAGATCACCTCTACTTTCCAATCAGGTTTGTTCAAGAGACGAAATAGTTTCCCCAATTTGATTTTCTCAGAAGTACGAGTATGACTCGCGCATGTCTGTGTCTGACGTCTTTGCCAGGTGGAGACTTGGCGTCTGCAGTGTGGGAAGTACGTCCCTACAAATCCATCAACGGGCTGTCTCCACTCGCACAGAAAAGACTTTGCTGGAAGCAGTTACTCTGTCAATTCTCGTCGATCCGACAACCAGAAAGCCAACACCCTTTCCAGACGACTTCAGAAAAACCCTACGTGTGAGAAATAGCATCATCTCAGCAGAGCACATTCATGAGGGAAAAATAATGGGGGTCCTCCCGCGGATGCAGCATCGGGATGACCCAACTTTGATCTTGACCGGTGTAACGAAATGGCCAAATACCCCAAATGGTACATGGCCATTTCACCTTCAAACTGAAATGGGGAGATACGTGTCTGACTATTTCAGGCTCCCACCTGAAATGGCCAAACACCCGTGTCAGAAATTAGGGGTGTCTCCTCATTTCGTTCCACCGGTGTCCAACACTCGCAGGCTCGAAATTAGGCTCAAGAAAATGTTTGTTGATGGAGGGGACAGCTGAAACAACGAAATGATCAACGCCTATGGCACAGCATTCAGGGGTGTTTGATTTTTTGCGGGTTGGCCCCCCTCCCGGATCGGGGGGGGGGATTGCCATCCAACTCGAATCTTGTTTTCATGACCATACACTGGTTTCAGTTGAGACAAGAAACGCAGAACACGTTGTCTCATCACAACGGCTCTCAACAATTCGGCAACACAGTGATTCGGGGGGGCAGGTGTCCGAATTTCACGTTGAAGTATCGACGTAAGTTTCAGCGTCAATCTAGTTGGGGTGCGTGACAAATGATTGCAAGGCCGAAGACATCTTTGCAGGTTTTGAAGGAGCCTCGGTCCGTACCTCACTACACGGCACCAGAGGTGAGCTCGGACGCCGACGTGCACACGTACACGTGTCAGTGGAGCGACACGGACGTGCTGGGTCACGTGAACCAGGCGCAGTACGTGCGCATCTGTGTGGACGCTCTGAGCGCGCTCATGCTGACGGACTCGTCCCGTCTCGAGCGGTACGAGGCGATTCTGGGAGCGCGGGACCCGGCTGACGCAAAGCTGATGTCGCAGCAGATGCTGTACACGGCAGAGACACAACCAGGAGAAAACGTGGAGGTTCTGATGTGGCCCGGTGGGACCGGCCTAGACGAGCGAGTCGTCCATTTCTGTGTGACTGGTGCAAAGGGACCCAAGTTTTTCTTGACGTTACAGATGTGATGAATGACGAGTCAGGTTCAAGTAAACTGTTTCTTGGGCGAGTGCTCAAGTTGGCGATGTTTGTTCTGCAGCACTTTTAAGAGGTTGCCAGAGAGCTGCAACCCTTCCATGTCATGTGCTTTTCCGGGTGGGAAAACGTTCTCAGAGCCCACACTGCAGTTGGCGAGTACCAAGTGTCAGGTAGACCATCTTCTTAACTTTTTGACCACCTCACTAACAGAAGGACGGTCCACGCCAACCATAACTGTCAACTGACCAGTCAGTACAGAGGCCCGTGCAGAAGGTCAGTGAGGTGGAAAGTACCACGAATGTCAGATTGTGTGTTTTGCGAGTGCCTTGGATCAGTGTTTTTGTGGTTGGTACAAAGGTCAGAACACCAGGGTAATGGTTGGTTTTGTTGGGTGCGTTGGTCGGTATAGTCCGAGTCAAACCAAGTTTTGCAGAAACCACAACATACGCCAACCCTGCGTGCGTACCAACCGTACCTGCTGACCAGTCGCACCAACCGTGGGCGGAACGTCGGCCCAACTGTCACAGGCTGACGTGTTCGAAGCTGAGCAGGCTTGTCCGGGAGATAATATTTTCACCAACATCTCGCGTTTTATCTGTTGTTAGTTCAAGATGAACATTTATTTTGGCTGAAATCGTCTTGTGCAGCAATAAAAATTGAATGCAAAAGCACTTGTCTGCTCAAAATAATTTTTCAAATTTGTGTTCAACGTGGGCTGAGTCACGTGAAAATGTCTGCAAGAGAAGTTCTGGAGGTTGTAGTTCTTGCAAGACCAGAACAGACACTTGTGCAAATCTGAAGACGACACCACACAACAATTGTACAGGCTCCAAAACAGAAACGACCTCACATTCAACACAAAACAGTGGGAACTAAGAACGAACGTAAAACATCCTGGGACTGTGCAGCAAAACGGGGTGGCACGCGCACTATCAGCTGGAGGGCAGCGATTGTTGGGCGTCGGCAGAAGTTTGTGGGGTCGCGCTCTCCTGTGTTAAAGGCGTGATGTTGATAACTCCACCCAGCGCCATTTCTTGATTTACAGGCGTTATGTTGAAAACTTCCCCCAAAGCGACCAGTTGTAACTTGTCCTTGGACGCATTTGCTGTATTCTTTGATTGCGCCTTCGACTCTGGATCTTGTTCGTGACTGGGACTCTGTGTTTTCTGGTTGTAAATTGTTTCTTCCTGGGTTCCTTCCGTTTCAACACTGTTGGCGAGTTTCTCGTAGTTTCCGTTGATTTCTTCCGTCCTCTGACGTTCAGTGCGGTCCGTGTCGGTGTTGTCGTGTTGACTCAGACCTTTGATCGCTTCAGCAAAATCTGCCATGCCGTACTGTTGTGCAATCCGAAGTCCTTCGTCGAATAGAGATTCCTGAAGTGGTCAAAAATATTTTTTTCGTGTGTTGCAAAAAGTAGATTCGTGTGCTTCGCGAGAACAACTTTAATTTTGATTCGAAAAAATCACCTGGACAGAAAGTTGCGTCAGTGTGGTTTTCGGAGTTTTCTTGGAGCTTTTCTGCGGCGTGTCACGTTGAGCATGTGTCTCCCTGGTAACTGTAGCTGACGCAGTGCTGGCTGTTGCGACGTCGTTGGGGAACACGGGCGGGTAACCGTTGCCGTAGATATCGTCCACGGTGTGGATTCCGTGCTTCGAGTACCGATTTCTGAAAAATTTGTGAATGCACCGTTCACTTGTCTCTCCCGTCTCTGCGACATGCAATCTTCCAAATGAACCCACGATGACAGAAGGAGCGCTTGGCAAACAATTTCAGTGAGATAATTGTTTTAGACTTCAAACTGCTGTCTGCTTCTGTCACAGAACTTGCAGCAGCAACAGGACGTACTTGTGAGACTTGCGCTGGCGCCGCATGAGGTCGCTCTGCTCCGTGAGCAGCTGCAGTTGGCGCGTGGTCGCCGCCTCCTCCTCCGCCCTGAGCGCCGTCGTCATGGCGTCGCAGCCCTTGGCGTCGCTCATCTGCACCTTCAGCTTCTCCTGCTTCAGCAGCAGCTCCTGCAGTTCCCGGTCGATCTCCGCCAACCGCTCCTGGGAGAGTCGAATGTCAATTTAGTGCTGGGACCGCAGAACACGGGCGACACATCGTTGTGCGCTGCGCTACTTTTCGTGAGGCTGGTGAACAAGGCTGCGTCCTCCAGAGTTGTGCCATCTACGCAACGGCCGGCACAACTGCAGAGTGAATTTCTCTGATCAACCGACCTGTGATTTGTCGTTCTCAGCCTTGATGGCAGTTTTCATCATCTGCTGGCATTCTTCTGTGAATTTCATTCGTTTTGGCGGCGGTTGCTCCACGCCTTGAGCCCTGAATAACACAGAGGAAAGTGTTGTTTTCAGTCTGCAATGCTTGACACGAAATATTTCAGGTTTCGTGCACAGGGTAATCGTCGGCAATAGATCTGATGATGTTGGTTGATTTGGGGAGAATGGTCGCAAAACTCAAACCAAAGACGCAAAGAAGCGACACAAAACTCGTCGGGGGGGTGGGGGTAAAATTCGTCGTAGTGAGTCCGAGCACAAAAGGTCTGTTACTCGTGTGTCGCTGCGTGGTTAAAACAGGTGCAGGACAACACTGCGGGTCACCATGCAGGGTTGCAGTGCACACCCGCGTGTTCTCGTGCACAATGTGGTCGGCCTCAAGTGCAGAGGTGAGAGGGTGCGGCCCCAACACGTACCTGGAGTGTCCCTTGGCGTACTGGTAGCCGGAGGCGCGCACCACGTCGCGCGCGAGTGGGAAGAGTTCCTCGCGGCGGGTCAGCAGCCCGGGCCGGTGCCAGCACAGCTGCGCGGACGCCTCGTTCACTGAGATCTGCAACACATTCACTTGGGTGCGAAACAAGTGGATGTCAAGCGACAAGGGGAGCCGACAAATGATCACTCTCCAAATCGTTTGCGACTTCGTTCTGTGGTGGAAAGGGAGAGAGAATGCCGGGGGGTGGTGGTGCAAGGTCACAATCTAATTCCACGAGTCTACGCAAAGCGAGTTTCCTTTGCTTCCTCGGTTGTCTCACCTCGTGAAGGGTCATTGGTTTCTCGTTCTTGCGCTTCGAATCGAACCGACCGTAGATGGCGCCATATTTGCGCACCAGCTCCATCCGCCCCTCCGCCTCCATCGGCATCTGCACCAAGGCCTGCGAGAGACAGCGCGTTTTCCGTTTGTCAGTTCAGTTCTGACACATTCATGTTGAAAAACAATATGAAACAGAGCCAACTCTCGCATACACACTTCAGACTCTCGCTTTCACACCAACCTCAATCTCCCTGCAGATCTGTTTCTTGAGATTCATCCTCTTCGGCTCATAATGCGGCAGTTTCTGCGCGATGCGCGCCGCCGACTCGGCGAGCGCCGCGATCTCGTTGTCCTTGAGCGCCACCGGCGGCCCCGGTGAGGTCGCCCGACCGTCCGGTCCCGAGGCCTGCCGAGGAAAGAAACGGAATTTTGGTTGTGTGATAAAACACTTGGGTGAAGTCAGGACCATTTTGTGGATGAGAGTTGGAAATTTGGGGTTGTATACGTGGTGGCGCGGGCGGCCCCGGGGGAAAATATTGTGCATCAAAGGCACAGACATAAATTTCATTGGTACGTGTTGTTCTTTTTCACACACACACCCCCGCCCAGTCATTGCACAGGGGGTAGCACCGCGCTTGAAATCATTTGATTGCAAAAGAACACACCACGTTTTCTGGAGTCTGGCACAAGCACCTGGGTCATAGGGCGGAAACAGAAACATGTCAACAAGAACGATGACATCTGAAGACCTGCAGTTTCTGTGAGCAGAAAGCGCTAGAAACACGCCGGAGAGTTCAATGCACAGAGAATTTTATTCACACCCAGAAACAGAAATTTGTCTTTCTTTTGTCTGTTGGTGAAAGAAAACATTTCCTTCTGCATTCTGGCCAAGTTTCGTGTGAGCGAGAGGAAATCCAGGAAAACAGACAAAGTTCGACACAAATGTGAACACCACCACAGACGTGAAAGCAATAAAAACCCTTTCCAAAGCGTTTTCGAAGGGAAAACAAATAGGACAGAGTCTATGACTAGAAAGCGCGTCGGTTCCACTGTTGGCATTGCAGCCAAAAACACACACACACACACGCAACACACACACACACACACGCGCGCGCAGTTCCTGTTCTGCAAGAAAGCAAAGGCAAGCTAATTCCATTCAAAGTGTGAACATTTTCCTCACTTTGGCATTTTCTTCGTCATCAAAAGACTGTGGATCGAACTCTTGAACCATTATCTGGAGTGATGATGAAAACGAAAGACATGTAAACAAGTTTTCAAAGTGAAAGTCAGAAAGAATGAAGTTCTTATCACCCGCGACACTTCTTGACCACCAAGTCAATTGAACGGCGTGCAGGGACCCTGTTGACACCACATCAGTGCTGCTTTGAGAGGCAAACTGGTGCTCACATGGTGCTCCCGAATGCTCACAACCTTGGAAAAATGATTTTGGACGGGTGGGAGTTTGGAAACAACAGGAGACTTCCTTCGTCAACGCCACTGCCCCCTACTGTCACGTGTACATTTGAACGTTAGATTTTCCCACTCTCGATGAAGCAGTTCTTCATAATGCACTCAATGGAAAGAGTACAAGGGCGAGATAGATAGAGCTGAGCGTTTGATTTGGGCCAGGTGAGATTGTTCGTGTGTTTGGCCTGATCGGCTTCATAGCAGGAGTCTGTCTGCGAGACGTTTTGGAGCTCAACGTGCGGGGCGACGCCCCCGACACCATTCACCGTACAGTTCCTTAAAAAAGACGCACCCGTAAAGAAGACGCACCCTTGTTCAGCTCGATTTTCTGGCACTCAGGCCATCAAAGCAATGAAAACTCTTTCTTTTGGGGTGAAAAGCGTCTTACACACGGTTTCACTCGGCCAATTCACCACCCTGCACTCACCGGAATGCTGCCGCTGTTGCTGTTGACGCTGTTGGTCGGGCTGGAGGTGGGCGCGTCGCTGGGACCGGGGGACGACGGCAGGGACAGCAGGTCCGAGTTGTCCAGGGACGGCGGCTGCAGCTCGGGTGACAACGATGAGTTGGACGGCGCCGGGCTCGGGGAGTCGCGCTGCTGCGGGGACTCCTCGGGCACCGCCGGACTCAGCGTCTCTCTCTGCAATGTGACGTGTTGGGTCCATTTTGTGCTTCCACATTCTCGACAGAAGTGTCCATGGAAACCCACCATTGGGTAACGGCAGCTCAGTGTTTTTACCAAAGACATCGCTTCTCTCCACGAGTATGTTTTGTGCGTCGGTGTGTTGTACACACGAAAAACACACACGCGAGCGGAATGTCCAACCTTGGTGGGTGTGTTGGCCGAGTAGGACGGCTGTTCCTGCTGAGAATCGCCCTGCTGGTACATGCGGGAGGTCACGATGGCCGCCGTAGCGTTGGCCTGCGCGAGCTGCTGTGCGATGGAGGACGCGTGCTGCGGGAGGCGTCCGGTGGCGGCGGCGAGCAGCGCCGGGGCCGCAGTCGAGTCCAGCAGCACCGGCGTCGTCCCCATCAAAACTACAAAACATCACACAAAGCGCAAATTGTTTTGAGTTCCAGAACATCCCATACGACCAGGAGAGTCTTGTTTATTTGATGGACTTTATTGTTTCAAAATGTCACATGATGTCTGCAAAGGCCACAATACGTGCGCCACAAACTGTTTTCCTCCGCAAGTGAAGAAGCGGTGCATTATTTCTGGATGACCAGGGGGTCGACACCACTCGTGAACAAAATGCGCCCCCGCCCCCGAAGTTGGTCAATTAAAATTGAAATGAGAGTTGGAGCCACCTTTGGTCGCACCCTCGATTCTTGGTCCGCGACACAGCAGGTCCCTGACAAGAAAACGAAGCGCTCGCTCCGTCGGTGCGAGATGTCGGGCACTCACAAGAGCTCGGGTTGGTCGCCCACTCCTGCAGCGTCTTCTGCAGGCGCCGCACGTGCAGCGGTTTGCTCGCCATGCCGACGAGCGCCATGATTTCGAGGAACTCCTCCTCAGCCGCCTCGTACAACTGCTGCACATCGTCACCGCCTGTAACCGCAAAATCTTGTGAGATCCCAGGCGCGGACACGTCGAGTGAGGCTCCACATATCTGACCCACGCCAAAATATTTTTGTCAAGTCAAAGAGTTGTTTTTGTGTGTGAGACTTCAGTCAGAACAATAGGGACTTTATGCAATGACGTTTCACTGAACGCCGCGTCAAAGCCAACGTCGAATAGTGTTTTGTGATTGGCCAGTGCCATGGAAACGGTGCCCTTTTCGACGTTGGCGTTGGCGCGACATGCGCCTCAAACGTCGTGCATAAAGTCCCTAATGGGGCAACCAATGAAGGTGCCACAAATTCTCGGCTGTTCAACGATATGTGTCGATTTGAAGCACAGTACGGTGTCTCATTTTTTGACTTGCCCAAAGGCATGACTGGACATCGAGCCGTGCTTGATCGTTTTGCATCTCGACCGACTGACCCTGCGCGATGAAGGTCTGGTAGTACTGCAGGAGGTTGGCGCGCTGCAGGACGCGGTACAGCTGGAACTCCGACTGGTTGCTCGGCGTCGGGGTTGCCATGACAACCGCTTCAGTGCGAGGTCGAGCGCTTCGTCCGAATGGCCAAGCTGGAAATACCGGTAGATATTTGTTAAGAACTGGAGAGGATGTACTTTTGTCATCACCAATTCGAACCACTTGACGTCTGTAAAATCGGGTGTGTTTTTCAACAGAAATCTCGAGTTCACTTTTGCTCTTCTCTGACCACAGAAAATCAGCACAAAACTTGATTCAGGTGGGTGTGGGCCTCTTAATTATTTCTGAGTTGCTCTGGTGGGCGTGCCCAAAACTGTGAAGTGACGAGTTCACGAGCAAAAGGACTGGCGTATCTTCCGACCCTCCGACCTCCAACTTGGCCAGAACAAATTTTGGCAGAAGTTCCAAGCTGATGTTCGTGAAATTTCCAGTCGTTTTGGTGCATGGTGCATTTCAAGTCGCGTGTTCGTACGCCGATTTGAACTTGGGAAAGTTCTGCGTGCACGTATTTTATTGAAAGTGCACTGCTTGCACTCTGTTTTTGCAAAAAGACCCTGTTCATTGAGAAAAAGAGTTGCACAATGTGCTGTGGGAACTTTTTCTGCTTTTGGGAGACATACGAAGTTTTTCTCTTCTTTTACAATGAAGACAAATAGACTTTGCTGCGAAAGGTAGGAAGAAAATCTTTACAGCAGCGGAAAACGTCGTCTTGATGCACTTGCCGCTTGCTGTTCTCTCTTGCCCTTTTGAGACAAATAGATTCAAATCTTGACAACTCGCGCGTTGTCTTAACTTTGGGAATGCTGCTTCAGGTCAACTTGTTGCAGTCTATATGCAGCAGAGTAAGTTAAATAACAAAAGTTTCTTCACTGTGAGAAGGCGACTTCTCCAGGTTCAACAACAACAATGGTCTGAGTGGGCGGGTCTGAAAAACAATTCCAAACCCGTCTTCTTTTCAGATCAATCAGGGCATTGAGTTGGGTGCGTCATCAAAGTTGTGGTGATTTGACTTTCATGCGACGGCTGTTTTGACACGATCCCCACCCCAAGCACGAAAATTATTGGAGTGAATCAGTGATTCACCGTCATTCGTTTACGCTGCAAAGATGCCCAACTTTGCACAAATCGGACGGGGACCTTGGGCTGGCGTCACCAAATGTTGTGATCGACATGGACGAACAGTCACTGGTGAAACTGCGCTCATCTACACCATACACGGGCAGAAGGGTCTTCCAGAATGCAAAAGTATCAGATTCAGAGTTGTTTTGAGAGCTACTGCACGCAATGGGAAAGTGACACTGGAGCTGAAGGTGAAACTGGCCCGTTCATCCCTCTAGATCCGCTTGAAAGAATGGCATCTCCCACTGCATTTCTTTCTTGGAAAGAAAGTCAGTTTCGTACAAGTGAATTCCAAAGTCACTTTACCTTCCAGTGTGTCTCGTTTGGAGAACATCCGAAAGTTCCGTAACACTGTCTCAAAAGACCGTGTGTCCCGAAATGACAAATTCACAGAAAATCTGAGTTTACTGCTGTGATTTACTCATTTTCTTCAATGCAGCTTTCATTCCTGGAAAAGTGAAAAGAACCTTACTTGTGTGTTCCGACGACAGTCAATGTTGTGGCGCAGTCAAAAAGTTCAAAACGAAAGTGAAAATTGTGGACTCGGTCGCACCCGAGTGATGTCTGATTAGGCTCCAATTGATCCAATTTGCGATGAAGACAAAATGATCACCCAAATTAATTTTTGTTTCAGTCCAACTCTAGCTCATCGATTGCAGTGTCGTCAATCCCAAACTTTTCCCGGCCGTTCTGACGGAGGGACGAGGCAACAGTGAGATAAAGGATTCTCCTGGGGAGTGACTATAGCTGCCGAGGAATTCAGACCCCCTCGAATGACGACCGCACCTACCATCTCCTGACGCAAGCGACTGAATCGAAATGCGGCCCTACCCACGTTTTGTGTGTACCGCGGGAGATCTGAACTTTTTGTGCCTAGAGAGCCCACTTTTTCCCCTTCCTGCCTCTGTGTGCATTACATTGCTTGAGCTTTCAAGCGAAGTAAGGCGGGTGTGTGTGCAAAAACAGCGCTGTGTAGCTGTAAAACCTCCAACACAGGCCCATGTTGTCGACGCACAACTTTTTCCGAGGCCTTGGGATGTTTTGTACAATAGCTATTTTGTACTCTTGGTATTTTGCCTCATTTCGCTTTCTCGGAGTTTTTTCCTCAGTGAGTGCTTTTCCTGGGTGCAACCCGGTATAAATCCACAGGGTTGGTTCACGATTGTTGTCGAGCTTTTGCGTTGCTTTTGTTTAGGAAAACAGCGCCTCTTTGCCCTGACCGTTCGTGGTGCTACAAACACCAGTTACAATCGAAAGTAGTTTCGGTTGTTTGTCGCGCGAAACAAGGTGATTGGATTGACGGTTGGCCGCGAGAGTGGCACCGCTTGGCCACTTCCCCGACCCCCAGAAAATAATTCTTGCGCTGAAACTTTGGACTTCAAGCAAAGTACATACGTATTTGCTCACACACACTGATCAAGTTTTTCAAAAGTTAGAAGATCTGAGTCCACCGAGGGTTTGGGATCTCGCCTCAGCCAGATCCTGGATCTGCCTCTCCTTTCGGTTCACGTGCACAGCGCGAAGCGGGCGGTTCTTCTTGACCGGCGGGGGGGGGGGGGCACGGGCGATGACCACAAGTGATTATCACCCCTGGGGTGACAACTGACACAGACACTGCCAGCGACGAGGTTCAGTTTCAAAAGTTGAGCAGAAAACTGTGTCGTCACTTTTGCACAATGGACAAGATCATATCAGAAGTTTGGTTTTCGGTTTTGCCGGTTTTATCTGAGAGGCACTGCTCAAATACGAACTTCCACGGCGATTCACCATCTCAGACTCACCCTGTCTTTTTCTCCAAAGTGCGCTGCCTCATCTTTTGGCAAAATAAACTCTGCTGTTTCGCGTTTTGAAAAAGTTTCAGTACACAGGGAAAAGTTTGCCACGAGCGAAGCTTTTCTTAAGAAGCAGAATGGCTGCAAAAGATTCAGGAAATGTTTTTGTGCGGCGCGCGTCAAATGGTTCTGTTCCAAACTTTGCGCTTGTAGAGAAACCTTCAGTTTTGACGTCGAAGCGTCGGAAGCGCGCACTGGATTCACTGGCCCAGAGTGAACATCACATCTTTTTGGCAAAATGAAAATTGGAGTCCTTTTGAAAAACGAATCCTTCTTCGTTTCAAGCAAAGTGCACAAAGAAACATTTGCACGCCGGAAACATGAAGCGTGTGAACATACCAGCGGTAATGACAGTATTTCTCACCACTGGCCCGACCCGTGGGTCATTATGACTGTCACATGAGGGAGGCTTGTTATTTTTGGTTCGACCCCACCCCCTTTGGGTCACACATACCCCTTGCCCCACAGGGAGGACAGAATATTTGCGATGTGCCCATTACCAAAGCGGTTTGTTCGCTTCGTCTTTTTTCTGCACAAACTGAACCCTTTCCGCCTGGGATACTACTCGTACACAGCACTGATGCTCTTTCCCTTTGACAATCCCGCATGTTTCAACCCGCACTGTGGTTTCAACCATGCATCTGTTAATTAGAAATGCCCACCAAATTGAGGACAATTGTACAGCGAAATCCAAGCGTCACAAAGAGCCACCGGCATCATCCGTGAACCTCTCCTCCCTCCAAGGCTCTTTTTGTCCATAAATCCATTCTTTTCCACTGTTGGACGCTCCTGAACATTTCCCGATCCCAGCTTCACAACTTTTCTGACTAAATTGTGACGTGAGATTTTCTCAAACCAACACAATGCAGTTGCAGATCCAGGGCGACGTTGACTTGATCCGGATGGAACCGCTCTCGGAACAGGAAGTTTTCCAAGCTCACTTCCACTGGAGGAACGGCAGTGCAACCCTCAGCCAATATTTTTCGACAAGTTCGGTCTCAGCAGGGGGTGAAGAATGAAAGACAACTCGGACCCCTCCCTCCTCGACAAGTGGAGCACGCGAATTTTGCTGCCGGGTCCAATTCGAGGCGTCGGCTCAGCAAACCACATGTGCACGTATCTATCCTGGGGGTGGGGGCGTGTCAAGACAAGAGAAACAGTGCAACTCAAAAGCTTGGCATTTCCAACCAAACGCGACGACACTGAGAATGAAACTGGATTGTCAAACGGGACAACTTGTTGATATCTGTAAAAACTTACCCCGTGGTGTCCCGTTGTGCTCGTGGAGATGCATTTTGTTTTCACTCCTTTTCACAAATCCATTGTATCGGAAAGATTCAGCAGGTTTAAACGTGAGCAGAGGCGAAAACTGCGGACTGTCCTGCACCGCACACGTGGTTTTTTTCGACCGGAATATTCTGTCACACTTACCGTTCAACATACACCGCCGATAAAACCACTGTTTCTGTTTCACACTGCAAAGTTTTCGCAGAGGCGTTCACTGTCCCGGGCGTCTGTCTGCTCGCTGGTTGCGCGGCCCACTGAACTCTTGGTGGGGTTCGCTTGGATCATGATTAGTGTCACGTGGTGGGGGCAACCCCGGCCAGGCCGCTCCCCCGCCTCCCGAGGATCAATACTCGGCCGTGGTGGTGGTGGCACACACTTGTTTGAATGCAGCCGTCACTCGGATCTTTCAAGTCAAGGCACGAAATCTACTCGATTCCCTTCGATGGGTGATATTCAGCCACACTGTCAATGCTTGACAAATTCAATATTTCAGAACACAGCAAATCGTGTGTTTTTGTGGTGTTTGAAGGTGACGATCGACGTGGACGTTTGCACCACGTCCGTCTGTTTTGTCCAAGGGGTGGATCGAGGGGACAGTTGGGACTCAGCATCTCGAATTTTCTATCAGTTCTGCCATCTATCAGATTCAACTTGTGTTCAACCTCTCGTTCACACCAACATCTTCCCCCTGTATCTTGAAGAGTCCACACTGTGGGGCACACAATTGACTGCTGCATCAGTCTCACACCACGGCTGATAGTCAGTGAGTCCAACAGTAGCCGTTCTGACCCCCCGGACCCCAGAGCACCACGCGATCCAAATTCTGCCCGATCCTCTCGCTACATTTTGACCACTGGATCACCACCACTATGCTCCTTCAGTTCAAAAGTCCGTGCTTTGGTGAGCCAAGACAACCCCTGCGTTCCCTCAGAGCCACGTTCGTGTGATCACGAAAGGTTTTGTGATCAAAGTTCTGAATTGTGTGAACTTGTGGTATCCATCGAAGTGAAAGTTGAGTGCAAGAGTTCATTTTGGGTGTCTGAAATCGTGCCCCCTCCCACGAGCAGAGGATCCAACACACAGGAAACGCCCCCTTCGTCAAACAATTGAACTGCGGCGATAAAGTTCCACGAATCAATAGATCTACAACTCTTTTGTCGCTATGCAGAGTTTCGGTACTCACCCTCGAGTTCGGGCTTCCCGAGAATTTCTTCCTTCGTAGAAAGTGAAACGCAGACGCCTGAGAGAAGATGCGTGTGTTCGGCCGGCTGGTGTGTAGCTGAGTGAAGGGAGTGCAGGAGAAGAGCGAGGCCTGGGCTGCCAGGCAGACTTGTGGGTGGGGGAGGGCTCCGGCGCTGTTTGTGTACCGCGCAGTGCGCAGCCCTGGGGCTCAGGAAGGGCGGCCCGCGGGGACCTCCCGCGGCTTGGGTATCTCGCACCACCTGAGTTCGGCTTTTCTCCACAAAGTACACGAGTACTGGAAAAAGCAAACTGTAAGTTTCGTCACAAACATTTGGAAATGCCAAGAGATCCAGATTAATTTTGCACGTTTCCAAAGACGTGTTGTGCTTGACAGTTTGCCGATCTCTTCACTTTTGGGACGGGGGAACTTTGTCTCAGGAATGTGATTCTTTTCCAGATGAACATCCTGGTGCAACTATTCAATCTTGGCTCATGCACTGGTCCGTCCAGCCCCGGAACTTTGCATTGGGAAAAGTGTGTGGTTTAGATCGTGTGCGGAAACACGAAAGTCAAAGCACAAATGTCCGGACTCTGTGAAAGGCTTCAGCAAAAAATTTGGTCACAAGATAGAGGACTTTGTGTTCAGACTGCCCTGGTGTCAGTTTTTTCTCTGTCGAGGTTTGGACCTGGGCAGACCCTCCCCACGAACCTCGGCGCAACCCCGCAGCCGAGAGGGCATCGCCAGGCCATACTGTGCACAGTGCATAAATATAGGAACATGACCTCCCCTCCCGAGGCTGGCAACTGTGTAGTCGGTCTGAGATACGGCCTCAATATATCCTTCAGCCCTATCAATGCGCTCTTTAACTTGGATAAAGTCCAGTCTCCTTGTGTCAGTCCGTGTACACCAAAATCTTTCAAAGTGGGAGGGACGGGAATCGATCAGGTGCGTTTGTGTGCGTCCTCTTGTACCGATTTGAGCCAAGGTGCGCCAAGATAGCGCAACCAACACGCAGGCAAGACACTTTTGCACAAGTTGATTTGTGAGGCAGAGGTGTGGTTGAATATTTTTTTGCTGACCGGGGCAGGCGAACCCTTTTTGCCACGCCACTGAAGTAGAGCAAGATAAACACAAGTATGCAAGCAGCACAAGGGTCGGGCTGCGGTTAGATCAACTCCCGGCTCCGCTCAACATGAATGTGCAGCAAGCAATGCCCCGAATATTTTCCTGGGGTCAGGCCAAGTTTAGCGTGCACCTCGTACGGATCTTGAACTGCTGGGGCACGAGCCATGGACCGATGGGAAATTTTCTTTTGGTTTGATCCTTTTTTGATCCGCGCAAGAAAACAAGAAAATTTTTTTGGACAGTTGCTTGTTTGTCCGTATCTCGCTGCATTGATTTGCACGCACGGGGAAAAAATGTTTCCCACTGCATGACTCTGAAGTTATCTGCTGTCCATGTTTTCAAGCGACCAGATCATTGTTGAAGATTTTTCCAACTTTTTGCCTCGCCACAGGGTGACATCAAACAATCCTGACCTTCTTCGTGACATCGTGAGGTTTTGTTCGTTTCCCAAACCCAAAACCATTCATTGCAACTTTGTGCATGTCATTCCGAGGAACTGGTTTGGTTTCAGAGAAATTCGCAGGAGCTGGTTCTGTGGGAATCTTGACAGGTCTCCAGTGTCCATGCACTGCAGCAGACGGACACCAGATTGCGAAAAGTAGTTGATGTCAGATGCTCGCACGTCGGTTGTGCGAAATCTCTGTGTCCTTTATCCTTGTATTTTTCTGAAATATTAGCACCACTGCCGTGCGTGCGGAGGGGAGGGCTTGGCACGTTCAACCCCCAGGTTGGGTACCTGCCTGTCGGGCCCTGGGCCGTTGCAACCAACATCTATCCCCTGAAGATACTCCACTCTTGAGTTCACTCTTTCTGTCTGCAACACCTCAACACGTTTGTGGAGAAACATCCTGAAGTCTCAATAAAATCAAAATCAAACCAGACCTGCCTGAATCTCACAGATGTTGCAGTCTCAGACTCCATGCTGAGCGGGATAGCACTTACCGAGTGATTTTCCTTTGACGGAAAAGTTTTGCACAGGGTCGGCTCTTTGGATCCAGAGGAGTCTTTTTTGCCGAGACTTACACACGGGCTGGCAACACTTCAATCCAAACATTGTTTGCCCCTATGACTGCTATCTATCTCGCCCCCAGCCAGCGAGTTGCACACCCCGGGAAGGCTGCCACGCAAGCCCGCAATCTCTCTTCAGTGCACGCCTCCTGTTGTATACAATGTCCCGACACACAACGGTGAACATCCCCACACCCAAGTTTTTCAGACCAAGAAAGGCGTACCCCAGGAAAATAAACAACCCGGCGTGATAAAAGTTCGAGATTTATGTGATTTCCTTGCGCAGCAGGATGACGCATTCCTTCACAACGCCTCGGTACTTCTCAACAAACATATTTGTCCCCACCCTTGTTTTTGGACGCAGACTAGCGTGTGAAGACACACCTTTTCCAGGTAAGAAGAGATTTGATGACTGAGAACTCGGTTGACAAATTACGACGGGCATGAGTCCGAGACACGTTGTCAAGACTTTTTTTCTGCAAAAGTTTGAGTGACGGTTCTCTCCACACCCCCGACCCGCAGTTGGTGGGTTTCAGCAACGCAGACTGTGGGCAAAGACAATATGAAAAGACGATTTCAACATGAATTTCGAAGTTTTGCCGAACCACCAAAGTCGTCACACGGGTGTCGCGCAGGTTTGTGTCCAACTGCGTACACATCTTACTCAACCCGGAACCAAAGGTGAAGCACATCTAAGAAATCCGATCACACAAACTCGTGACTCATCGAATGAATTTGCGTTTGTCGTCACCATCGCATACTCGCGACTGCTCTCAAAAGCTTTCCGTGTTTGGAGGCACTCTACAAACACGATCACACCGCGCGCCGTTCACAACCAAACAACGAAGTGCAGCACAAAAATAATTTATTCAGAACACATTACGGCTCCCCAAACCCCCATCTTTGTTCGCTTGCAGTTTCACGAGTGGGACACTGACGTCAGACACAACAAGGCACCACCTACAAGATGTCCCCCCTACCCTTGAACAAGGGCCAACAGGCGCCACATAAAGGCCCAACCAGTGACAGACACCCACCCTCAGTAAAGATCGATGCCCGCCCATTGTAATTCAAGGAAGTTTCTTTGAACAACGGATCGCCTGCTGCGACTGCTTCATGAGACTGTTCGAACCCAAATGTTACGCCAAATTCAGAATTCGACTTCATCAGTGTACATACAATATGGTGTCCGCCCATTGACCTCCCCCATCCGAATCGCGTTGGAACCAGCCTGGCTGCACACCGGGATAATTTCACGGGACCATGAGAAATCTCACCGATTCACTGAAGAATACAACAGTGAGATGAATCACACACGAATCCACGAAATGCACCATCTCAACAGAAACAAATTTCAGGTTCGCAAAAAAGGCACTCCTGATATGTACAAAAAATAATCCTTCAACAGCGTCTCATGATTGTTTCTCTGTTGGTACGAAAATATTCTGCTGTTGAAAATGGGAGCTTGCCAGATTCACACGTGCACACACCAGACTTTTGTAAATATAAAATTCAATGCACAAACATACTCGTCTCAAAATCACTACTTTCTACATTCCCTTGGTAGAAATTTACAACTCGTCCAAATAGCCTTGTTGATTGGCACAAATATAGATATAAATATGACCAGATTTAAAAAACATAACAACTGCACTCCTATTTACAGAAGGTGAATCAATAGCACCTGGACAGTGTCTGAAATGTGCCAGTCAACACCTACAAGCTCCAGGCACCTGCTTCAGACACACGAACACCTGAATGCTTGCAAACCATTATATTTTTCCCACAGGAAGCGAAACGGTGTGCTCTTTCACTGAGTATGCTGTCCACACCGTTCAAATGAGATCCGTATGCCTCAGCAGTTCCGCAGAATCTCGTATCACAGACGACAACGCACACTGTTGTTGGAACAAAGGGACAACACGGTCAGTGCCGCAAACAACACGACCCACTGGTCCCCAGGAACACAATATCTAACCCCCAAAGAAGCTGAAATTGAGCGCACGATCAGTGTGGTGAAATTGTCAATCAGGTTGGCGGACAAATTTCGCACAAAATGTTTCTACTGTTGTGCCGACGAAGACAACTGAGTTGCGCACCCGTATTACACTTGAGCTGCCAACAAGCCTGTTCGCAGCAGCTCTGCGTTCTGCAGCGTTTCACACAAAGGGTCAGTGAGCCCCGGAGTCTTGAGCCTCTTCTGACTCCAAACTGCAACAGGACCCCTGTTCCCAGTCAAAAAATACTCGGGTGCGAACAGCTGGTCTCCGCTCAGCGCAGATGGCGTCGAGACGCCAACACTACGTGTCCGACCCCGGACTCGGTGTCGTCGCGGCGTCAGTCAACAAAGTGATGTCCTTCTGCAGCGCCTCCTTGATACTTTTGATGCTCTTCGTGCCCAGCAGCTGCTGACACTGCTTGATGGTGATCGGGTTCATCTTGCCGCTGGCCGACTGATCCTCAATCAGTCGCTGCAGTGTCCATTTGGGCAGAATACGCCTGCGGGCGTTGGTGAACCAGTAGTTGATTTGACTCATGGTGAGCTTGGTCCTGCGGATGAGCATGTCCTTCTCGTCGTCGTTCGGGTACGGCTTGTCCTGGTGCTCCTTGAGCCACTCCAGCATGATGGCCACTGCCTGCAGCGGGAAACACGGCGTCAGTTCAACACGAAACAGTGCAACATGCCGTATATTCACTCAGGTACAATGCACACTTTTTTGAGAACGGAAAAAAGGAAAAAGAAGGGTATGCACCACACGCGGGTGCGAGTTTGCCACTGTTTTCAACGGGACCTCAACACTCCACAATGAAGGCAATTTTGGGGTGCGCATTGTACACGAGTGCACGCTTTTCAAGGGGAAAAAATACACGGGTGAACACAATATCGTTCAAATTTGTACTGACTGAACACACACGACAAACAAGCAAATCGTCGGAAGACAGAAGTTTTCCTTGAACAGCCCAACCATACAACCAACCAATCAAACAAAGTCTCTGAAGAGATGTAGCCTGGTCAGAAAACACAAACAGGTTTGATGCGTTCCAGAACAATTCAACGTCTTCTCGACAGACTTGTGTATTTTCGTGCAAGAGACAACATTGAACATCAACAAGTTAGAAATGAAACACACTTGAACTCACTTGTTCCACCTGACAGCGCGAGCAAGAAAGCACAAATTATTTCGTGAGCCATACCGTCCTTTTGGCAAATGCAGAGATGCGGGTCACTAGGTTTGCTGTTCTTTCTCCTGTGGTTGAGACTTTCTGCAGACGAGACCTACCTCTTTGGGAAGGACCTGCTTCTTGTGGCCCTCAGCTTTGCGCGGGCTGGGTCGGATGTCGGTGAAGTGCTCGCTGTACATGCTTTCTGAGTCTCCACCCGAGTGCTGATCAACGAGAACAGTAAGTTGAATTGAAATACGAAACAAACACACAGTTCTCAAACTCTATTTTTACCACCCACGTCGCGTGGAGAACGACTTGACCCGAGATGAGAGATGATTGAAGCCCCCCCCCCCCCCCAAAGAGCGATGATGTCCTCACCATGCTGTCGTTGAGCGGGGACGGCGAGTTGTGGTTGAGGTAGCGCGCAAACTGCGGCACGGGGGCGAGCGGCGGCTGCGCCAGGTTCGGCATCGACGTCGACTGTGCCGAAGACATGTTGCCGTACATGCCCATGAGCTGCGGCTGCGGCGGCTTCGAGTGCTCCAGCTGCACCAACAGGTGGTCCGGAGGAGGCGTCGCTGAAAAACAACACACACCGCGTGAACAAACTTTGTAAACATTTCAAAATGGAGAGAACAGTGCACCAAGACTGTTTCATTCAAGGAACGCGCGCGGCGCTCAGCAACGATCACGAAGTGCGCGACACAGTGACACGCGTCTGCGTTTCGACATCCACACGAGTACTCACGTGGGGGTTCGTTCACGTTCGGTAGCGACGTCGGCCTCCCCGATTCCAGCAGCGTCGGCGCACCTGGGACGCTCATGTGTCTCTGCATCGCGCCAGCGGGAGGACACCCGCCCCCGGCGGAGAAGCCGCCACTGTGAGGAGGCGCGCCCGGGGCCTGACCGCCGCCGCCATCCGCCGTGTTCAACCCACACGGCATGGAGGAACTCAAAGCGTCCGACATCATACCAACGAATGTTCCGGAGCCACCGTTCGCGTTGTTGCAATTGCTGTTTTGCACTGGTTCACCATTCAGTCTTGTGTTTGTTTCGCCCATGATGTCAGCCAAGAGATCGACGGACTGAGTGACAGAGGGAACGTTCACTAAGTTTGGCATTGACGCACAGTTCGTTTGTTTTTGCATCGTGTCCGCGGGGAGTGCAGTGTTTGGCAAATGGCCTGTGTTGCCAGTGTGTGCGTTGCTCCATTGAGGACCAGCAGCGGCATTAGCTGACAGAGGTCTGCCCGGCACTACAGGGTTCACCGTGTTCTGGTGCATCTGCACATGATTCTGACCGTTGGCCGGATTCACACTTGGTCCTGCACTTCCTGGTGCAACTCCATTGTTCTGCTGTTGCTGCATCCTGTTCACCGCAATTGTTGTATTTCCCGAGGGCTGTTCATTCACTGCGCTACTGTCAGACCCTGGTGGTTTCGCTGTTGGGTTTGGCTCCTGTGCTGTCCCCAAATGCTGCAAGGTGGTTCCGGCCTCAGCGCCCTGAAACAGAAACGTTGCGTGACCGCGCCTCCTGAAAGTTCTGCAATCCAGCTGCAGGAAACACACAAAGTTACTCTTTCCCCTTGTAAAGTTCTGAGAGTCTCACCCCAAAAGAGTTTTTGACTGCCTTGTCGAATCTCTCGCAAAATTCCTCAATCGCGTGGAACGGCTTTGGCCCATCTCCGCTCTGCTGCTTTCTGCACGCGATTTTTTCTGCAGAGAAAGTGACACATTAAAAGGAAAATCCAACCAGTGATCTGTGTTTTGGTTCTTGTTCAGACGACTGCTCAGACACGAAATGGAAATGTGTGACGGATAAACTACTCAGGACATCGTCTCCAAATATCTGAGCCCTGAACCACCACATTTCTTTATCTAGCACAGGAGCAGATCAGACCGACAACTACAATGATGGCCTGACAAAGAACCAAAAATTTTTTTTTGCCTGTGCATGTTTGTCAGCCATCTGTCTTTTTCTAACAACAGAAGCAAGTTTCATCGCCTCAACAAAACCCACGCCAACTCAAAAACCTTTCTTATCAGCAACCTGAACCTAGATGCTGCTGATTTTGTGTGTGTGTGTGTGTGTGTGTGTGTGTGTGTGTGCGTGTGTGTGTGTGTGTATGCACGCGCGAGTAGCAGGACTGAACGGAACGAGTGGCTGTACCGATGAAGGTCGTGTGCGCGTATCTGAGAGCGTCCATGATGACATTGTCGACCGCCTCGTTGGCGTGATGGTTAGCGGACGCCGGGTTGCGCTGCATGTAGTTTTGCAGCAGCTTGTTGAAGTCTGCAGGCAAGTTTGAGATCAGCTGCAAAGAGACAGACTTTGAAATCAGTCGTGTAGGTTGAGTAGCAAGTACAACGGGTCAATCTTGCTTCACCACCTCTTTGTCAAAGCAACACACGATTTTCAATTTGAAGGCGATTGCAGGCTCCTGAAGCCTGGGTACGCACCTGGAAGGGGAAGGTGGGGTCGTGGAAGTTCATGTCGGCGATGACGAGGTCGCGCAGCAGCGGGAACAGCGGGTGCGACCGGAACGCAGACGACCTGCAAACCACACACCACTACAGTCAAACAAGAATGCCTGATTGTGTTGAGTCGCCTGTCCTCCACTTTACGTCTGAAGTCAGTGCGTAACAGTCGTGGTGTGAGTGAAATATTTTTCCAAAACCAAAGATCTCAGTGTGCCCCGTAATTTTTTGAAGCAGAACTGAAGCAACCCTGCACACAGCAAGACAGATCACAAAGTCGCACGTTGAAAAGGTGAATGAACACCAGAGAAACTTTGGTTGTTGAGTCACGTGGCCTTGACTCATCCACTGTCCCTCTACGAAAGCTTGGTCGAGTTTTACCAACCTGTCAGTGACTAGATGCTGAACGAAATCCTGGGTACCAGGTTGATAGGGCGGCAACTGGGCCTGCAGCGACGCGTAGCTCTGACTCACAGACATTCCAGGTTTGTTGCCACAGTTCGCAGAATTCTGCATTGGGGTTGGATTCATGGGCGGTCCGTTGTGCGGCTGGTGGTGAGTGTTCGGACCTTGCTGCATCTGAGAGTTGGCAGGCATCTGTCCCATGTAGCCAGGGGTTTGAGGGCCGTAAACACCTTGCGACCGCTGCTGAAACTGATTTTGTTGCACGTGTTGCTGGTTGAACTGAGGGTATTGCCCTCGCATGTGATGCTGGTGTGGAGTATGCACCGATCCAGGGTACATGTGGTTTCCTTGCTGCTGTTGCTGCATTGTCCCAGGCCCCTGACTTGGATGTGGCCGCACACTGCTGAGCATGCGCGCGTTTTTCATGTCCACGAGCGGTTGTCTCAGCGTAGTGGGCGGTTCGTACTGCAGTCCCTGTGGCTTGGACTGATAAGCATTGTTGTCCAGCCGTTGCTTCTTCGCACGGCTCATGCTACTCCTCTCGTATCCATCAGGACTGGACTGATTGGAGCCGAAGTTCGGGTAAGCACCTCCAGTGGCTCCGTGCATCATTCCCGCAGAACCCTGACCTCCATAACCGTTGACCCCCCTCGGGGTTTGCTGCCCCATCTGAGACTGGCCGTAGTAAGGATTGTTTCCGAACGACGAAGAGTAACGTTGCGACATCGGGTGTTCAAAATTGAATCCCTGAGAAGTTTGTGAGGAGAACGGAGTCCCCTGAAGGTTGGTTTTGGGAGTTCTTGGTGTATAGTTGAATCCGTCGGCTCCCGGCCCCTGGTTGTAATGAGGTGTCACGCCTCGCATGTGATGCGGCTGCTGCTGCTGCTGCGGCGGCGCTCGATAGTTGAACATTTGATCGGGCGGTCCGTGCTGAGGCAGCTGCTGCTGAGGAGGCATTTGCGTGTTGAACTGGGGCATGGTCCCGCTGCTTCCCGTGCCTGCGCTCAAGTGCCCAGGCATGCCCTGTCTTCCCGGCATCACTCCCACACCCTGGTTCTGTGCACCCATTCTGGGATGTCCACTCTGCTGTCCCAAATACTGCAAGACCTTGTCATTGGAACTTTGCTCCTCCGGTGGCGGGGTAATCCGGGGAATGCAGCTTTCAAAACTCTCATGACTCCCCGGACCCGCGTTTGAGCCAATGGAGAAATATCCGTGGTCATAAGGCGACGTCAAACTCCGTCCAGACTGGGCGTGTAAGCCGGGAGTTCGCCCAGGATAAGGAGCATTTCCAATGTCAGTTCTCCCGCCAAGGGGCTGCTGGCCCATTGTCGCACCGTTGCCTTGGTAGTGTCCTTGTTTTGCACCGTTGTGGGCTGAAGGCATCTGACTAGACGGTCGGTGTTTGAGGCTGGGACTGCTGGGCACCACTGCAGGAAGCCCCGCTTGATTCGGCATCCCTGGCTTCGGACTGGGCGGTGGGCCTTCCATCTTCCCTTTCTGCAACTGGTTGGACGGCTGGGAGTGAGAAAGAAAAGCCAAAACGTCAGCCAAACAAACCCGACGGAATTGTGACTTTGTGCACGACTGAATACAAACGGACACAGGAGTTCGACAAGTGGTGACGCACCTGAGAAGCGTGACTGGCAGCGACGTTCTTGGCGGGCGACGCCGCGATGGAAGCGTTGAGCTGCGCCATGCGCTGCAGGTGATCTGCGCCCGGGGCGCCCCCGTGCGACCCCGAATCGCTGCTCTGACTGCCGCGCCGCTGCTGCGAACTGCACAGGAAGAACACGAACACTTGCGGTGTTTGACTCGCTGTGACATTCAAATCCGCTGTGAGTGTCGCGTTTGATGCAACGAACTCAAGGAAGGGCGCCTTCTTGACACGATACTAACACCTGACTGACACAGAAGCGCAATTTGAATTTACCTTCAGGTACAAACACCCCAACCTCCACCCCCGAAACACTTGCATTCAACAAACGAGGCAACAGCACATTGATGAGACTCTCTCGCACGCCACACACCCATCGTACCTGGACGGGCTCTGTGGGATTGCAGCCATGCCGGGTGGTCTCGCCGCAGCGGAGTGGGGCGTCGACGTGGAGACGGGCGCCGGCGGCTGCGGCGCTCCGTAGTTTGCAGAGCCGGTGGCCGCGCACGGTGTCGGCAGTTCGTCTGCACACTCCGAACTCTGACCGAACTGTATCACCTGTGCGTGCAAAGTAGTGAACTGACCAATTCTGCACAGTAACGTGAAATTGTTACCCGCAGGAGCACTTCCTGCCGAAAAGTGTGAACAGGTCTTGGGTCATCCAGGTACCTGGTCCAAGCTGCCGTCGCTGTCGAAGTGATTGGTCAACGGCTGCTGGTTTGACGGATTCACCTCGAAATCGAAGAAGTCAAAGTCCATGTCATCCTGCAAGGGGAGGAAAGAAGTTTACCAACTCCGTAAAGAGCGCGAAACACCGTATGCGCCAAGATGTTCACACGGCAAGTCGAAGTTGTTTCATTTCAATTCCCCCACTTCGCTGTCGCACCAGATTCCCGCCACTCATCAGAACCCCAACCTCACGATGAGAACCAGATGAAAGTCACACGGAATTCACATTCTGCAAAACTTCGCCGCCAATACCCAAATCTTACTCCATTCTACACTCACACACACATCACTCAACACGAACTTCACGCATTTACAGAGAACCGGAAAAATCTTAACGCCAGATGCACATTTCCCATGCTACTCAAATCACAACCCTTTCCGTCGCCATTCGCTACTTACAGATTCCACTTCGGACTGCTGCAGGACAAGAAGACACCAAAGGCTTTTCAGTTTCCGAGCCAAATGATTCAAAGCTGGCATCAAGTTCCCCAGAACTCATTCGACATCGACAATTTGTTCAGTTACTTGAAAAGACTGTCCGATTTCCAAAACAAAATAGAAACACTCAGCTCAAGTCGACGTGTGCAAAAAACCTGCCTGATCCCTCCCCCGCAAAATTTGCAACTGTTGACGAAAACTGAACAGCATTCATGCACACCGGTTGGCGCAGCAGCGGTTGAACATCTACCTTGATGCCCATGTCGGAGCAGATCTCGTCGAGCAGGTCGTTCTGGATGCGATCCGCCGCGTAGTCGATGGGTGGCAGGACGGGGCTGTCAGGGCGGCAGGGGGACGGCAGGCGGTTGAAGACTGAGCGGTAGTCCTGCTCCGCATCCCCCTCCTGTCCGCCCCCGGGCCCAACCGGGCTGTTCGGTCGCGGCGCCTCGCGGTAATTCATGGACTGAAATACGAGCGAACCATAACAGTTCAACCGCTTGAAAAAAAAGACACCTGCTTCGACTGATGCGAAAACCAGCTCGACAAACTTTCCATTGGTCCGTCTTGCGTGCACTGAGGAACTGACACGTTGGCTCGGTGGTCGATTTTCCGAGCGACGGCTTCGATCAAACCTCGCATTTTCTTACCACTGCAGCTTCAGAGACCAGATTCCGAACAAAGACGACGACTTACGCTCGCCACGAGGATCTCTCATCCGAACGTGACCATGCACTTACCGGTGCACTGCTGAGTTTGGTGGTGTTGTTGTTGTTGGTGATGGCGGCGCCCTCCTCGGAGCTGAAGCGCAGCGTCTCGTCCGACTCCATCTCCCTGACCCGGTCTGCGCCGCCGCCACCGCTCGCCGCACTCGCGCGAACCTGCAACGCCACGACAACCGGGACGTCAGCTGGAAGGACTTACTCAAATTACACCAACTCTCACTCAGGCTCCTGTTTCGGCTTTCCACTCCTGTGAAAATGTTTTTTTTGCAAACGTTCTCACTTTGCGGCAAGAATCTGGTCCTGCAAGTTTTCCACCCACGCCCGGCGAAAGAGTCGTTTCAAACTATTTCCACTTTTTTCGTTTTGAAGTCCACAGCTGTCCTGACATCTGTTCACAACAACCAAATCCAGACCAGATCTCCAGCATAGTGCAGTATCTTCGGTAAACTTCGGTAGACCTCTGCCGAGATTCTGTAAAATTCTTGAGCAAAACTGACACGAAATTCGTCCAACCCAGTAAATCTTTTCAAAACAATCTCTTTTGCCAATTGAACGTCCCAGGGGCACTGCTAGATCTTCGTTGTCTGAAAACTGACACATCTTTGAAGTCTTGAGTCACCATTCATCGGGTTCAGGTGTCTTCACACCAAAAGCGTTTTTCGAACACAAGTGGTGAAATGGAGCGAGGGAAAGGCTCGTACTAGTATCACAGATCACAGGGTTGTCTCAACAACAAAGCGAAGTTCTCAAACGAACCACGCAACGAACGGAGTGGACGACCACAAGATATCCACGCGAATAGGTGTGAACGGCATCTCTATTCCTACTCGTCACGCGAGTATTTACCTTTTGAACTTCTTAAATCGTGCGAAAATCAACTTTTTGTCACTTTTCCGTCCCAGAGGCAACGGTAGCGAGACCTTGAAACGTCTCCTGGTGAAGAAAGTCCTGCTTCTGCCAAGTTAAGCCTGTTGTTGACCGCTCCTCCCCAGGCAGGAAACCTCAAATACTTTGGGTTTTGCTTTTGCAAAGAATTCAAGGAAATCTCCCTTCACACGTCCCAAATTGACAGCAGGAATATTTGTGTGCATTTGCTGGCCTGCCGAACGAAACGAACCAACACAGCGAAACTCGTACGAGACCAAGGCTCGTCAGGCCAAACGCTTTTCCGTCCACTTGACCAATCGTGACGACTTGTCGCAGAGAGTCTTCGGAACGACTGATGCGCACAAAATTGAAATTTGAAAGGAGGCGTAAAAATTGCCATCATGCTTTCATGACATTTGACTTGGTCCAATGAAGACGAAAGTGGATGTATTTTCTGTCCTCAAACACCTCGGGATAATAAATCACAATCGCTAAGTACACACACGGTGAATGCTTTCATCCGTGGCCAAGTACTTGCTCCCAAAGGTATGTACTGTCAGATAAGCCACTCACCACACAAAGATGTCTTCGTTGAAAAGTCGAAAGACAAAAATATTCTTGGAGTAAGAGTACCGGTACCTCCACAATTGATTCAAATTAAATGGAATCCTGCCTACTTGGAAACACAAAAGTCCCCACAACCGAAGGGACAAAAACTGAAGCCGATAAGCGTGTAGATCTGCGAGACCTACATTTTGTCTGGCATGTTTACTGTTGAACTCCGGGGGTTCGAGTCTGCGACGAGCAAACATCGCAGTTTGCTGTTATATTTGTTTAACATTTCAAGAAACCCGTTCTCTAAATACAACCGAAAACTACACAAAAATGCACAGCAAACCAGTTTGATATCGGGAGTATCAGTTCTCAAAAGGACACTGTCCCGTGTCCACAAAGGCCCACACGCAAAGTTGTGCCCGTTGCCAAACAATCTGACCTGTCAGGTGCAGGTGAGAATTGTACTAGTACGTAAACAGCATCATGATGAAGTAACAAGAGATCACAGATCAAACAGCGCGCGATCTCTTGTGCCTGTGACAACTTTCGTGGTCGAAATAGGTGACCAAAAAGTTGTGCATGGGTCCAGCAAAAATGCTTGGAAGTGATTCCTGAACATTTTCTGACCAAGTGTGAAAAAAGAAGTGCTGGATCCTTGAGAGGGTCTGGAGGGGGGGGGGGGGCACTTCTGATTTTTTTTCCAACAAGAAGGACACACCAAGAAAGCCCTGCACTCAAACAAACATTTTTTCCCACATGCAATAAGTCTCCCAATCAGCACTGACAATGTTGGGTAAGATTTGGCAAATGCTGAAATGTGGGGAAGTGCCCCTCCCTCCGGTTTTCAATATCACCTGAAGTTTGGCTGACAGGAAACATGCAGAAGTCAGGTTGGTTCTCACGCAAAGTTGTGAACAAGGGCGGGTGGCTGTGTGGCAACAGTACCCGTGCTGGAACCCCCACCCCTCCACCCGCACATATCACCCGTTTGCTTGGGCAAAATTTGTTTGGCTCACAGGATCCCAAATGGGAGAGAGGTATACCTGGCATGGGATGGACACTTCTGCCAGAGCCCCCCTCCCTTCGAGCAGCATTGCACACACACACACACACACACAGTGAGTGAGAGTGAGTGAGAGAGAGAGAGAGAGAGAGAGAGAGAGAGAGAGAGAGAGAGAGAGAGAGAGAGAGAGAGAAAATCCATGACAAATGTGCTGGAGCCCCATGTTCGCCCCCTCCCCAATGACCCAATGAACAAGTGTGCTGGAGCCCACACACACAACAGAAAATATCCACACAGGTACAGAACAACAACGTCGCCAGTCCACTGAGCGAGCCCTTGGTAAAATCGTGCGCTTGCACAAGACCAAATACCAAGTCCTCTGGACACAATGAACAAGTGGATTTGCAACACCTGGTGTTTGTCAACAGATGAGGGACAACTTTTCTCCTTGAAGTTTGATTGATCCATTTTCAAATCTAAACTGACAAGATAAAGTGTTGGCTGTGTACATGACAATCCCACAAGTTCGGGAACATTTCAGGTGACCGGACAATGATTATCGGGTCAAAAGACAAGTGCATCTTTCCTCCATGACAACACTGCTGTCGTGCTTCTTCAACTTGTCATTCAACAGTGCCAAGATTGAGTGTCCTTCACCCTCCTACCAGCGTGCAACGAAGAATGTGCCCCTTTCTTCATATTTCAGCAAGTGTGAAGCGTGTACGAGGCTTATTCCACTTCTGGGTTTGACTGCATGTTGAGGCAACTTGTGCACCGACATTATGTAAGGCATTTAACCCTATTTGTTGAGACCAGTCAGAGGTCGACTGA
>JAAUXT010095961.1_pt1 | contig 32962 bp, 31 predicted proteins | sample 7278171 | NCBI WGS metagenome assembly JAAUXT01 (sample SAMN14350112, study PRJNA611818) | marine sediment metagenome | isolation source: surface marine sediment (1.8m) | place: French Polynesia: Moorea | collected 2018-08
AGTCCCTTTTATAGGGATGGGAGTCCAAAAACACCTGGCCCTCATTTGCATAACAAAAGAAATGACCGTTATTTTCCTTTGTTCCCACTATGGGGCACTAGGCCTCTGGACCAATCAGAAAGCCGGATTTTGAATTCTAGACCAATCAGAGGCCTTCCCGCCCAAAAATTTTGTGCCCCATAGTGGGGGGCTCTTCTCTGGAGCCCTGAAGAGCCTGGGGTGGAGCCAAATGGAATCTGGGGAACTTTGGATAACCTGGAGATCCTGAGAATCCCAGGGACATGTGGGGGCCTCACTAATCTCGGGGAACCTTCGGGGACCTTTGGGAACCTCCAGAAGCCTGGGGGACCTGGGGACAGCCTGGGGAAGCATGGGGGTCGTTGGGGACCAGGGAATTCTGAGGATCCAAGGAAAGCCTGGGGAGCCTTGTGAATCTTGGGAAGCCATCTCGCGAAGCCAGGAGAACCTGGCAAACCTGGGGAAACCTGATGAAGCCCAGAGATCCTGGGAACCTGGAGAACACGTGGTACCCTGGTGGAACCTGAAGAACCTGTGGGAGCATGGGGGTGCCTGTTCAGTCTTGAGGAACCTTGGTTATCTGAAAACCCAGGGTCGTGGGGGAACCTGGGTGATCTCAGGGGAACTTGCGCAGCCAGGAAGCGTCGTCTGGAACAAAAACCAAGGTGCGAGAAAACAAGGAGTCAGTACCTCTGACACGAGGTTGGTACTGATGCGTCGCAAGACAACAGTTTGGTGTGTTGTTTTGCAGTTTGGATCCACCTCTTGCTGATGGACTGTGGAAACTTCAACACCAATTGTCGTATTCGCTGGCTTTTCACGTTGACACCAAACCACACAGAAATTATCTGTGCCATTAATGTCAAGAGGAAAGCATCGCCTTTCCGTGCATTAGTCTCCAATCGCTGACGTCGCTTTTTGTCGGCCTGGAAAACTGAAACTCGCCGAAGTGCCTTTTCTTGTTGTTTCAGGACATCGGCACAACAGTGTTCGCTCAATTCGTCAAGCACAGCTTCCCACTTGGACAGTCACATACGAGTATGACCCGTGTGTGCGTGCTCCCTTCGATACCACACATGCTCCCTTCGATACCACACACACACACCACCACACACCAAGCAGATCAAACCAAAACTCCACCTGATCATTCTGTTCGCGAGCGAAGATCTGTGTGACGCTCGTGAACAAAATCGAGAAACAAACAGTGACTCATTGTCCTTCTTTGGGGCCGAGCAGCGAATCCATCCGTCTTCTCCCAATTGGTACAAACAGTCGCCATCAAGAATTCAGGAACAGAGCTCCTCACTGCGAATGTTAATTTCCACCGACAACAAGCTTTGCACAACGCGGCACGCAACCGAGACGGGAACATCCAATCAAGTCTGCAGGAGAAAGAAACAAGTTGGGGAGAAGGAAGGTTTTCTCTTTAAAACGCCGCAACATCAACAGCTGTGACTGCTCTGAAAACAAACAAAAAATGACAAGGCAAACAATCAATAGCTGCATAACGACGCGTTGAGCCCTCGAGTTGTGATCATCTTCAGCGGTTTGTCTCGGTTGATAAATGACGGCGCTGCATGCCCGCGCCGTCCCACTTGTGGTCATGGAAGCCGTAAAATCCTGTCACGTCCACGCATAAACAAAGTGCGGAGAGGGCTGCAGTGCTAATTGACACTCATGGACACTTCTGCAGGCGTGTCAAATGTCCGATCGGTACCTGACACACACACAGCATTTCACAAACATGTGCGTCGCTATGAGTCTGTCAGAGACAGATGTGTTCAGACAACGTTTTGTTGTTCGTTTTGCTTTGTTTTTGAACGAGTCTGTGTTCTGGAGAGAACGAATCCCTGTTGACGGGAGAGTGAGTGAAATACAGATGAGTTCATCTCAACCATTCGCACTCGCACAATAATGAAAGTTGAACAGTTTTCGATTGATTCATAGATCAAGACGCCCGCCCTTTTCTGTTGACAGATCTTCCTTATTTGTACACACCACTCGTACACAACACACCTGGTTCACGTGGACACTGAAATGCGAAGAAGGAAGAAGTCTCAGATTGATGGTCAATCACAAAACCAAACTATCAGACATCTGTCCTGGTGCTACGTATCAATCAAGGATTTTGTTTGTTTTAGAAAAGTGCGCACGGTTCTTGTTTCAGAAGGAACGTTCACCAAAGTCAAAAGTCCAATCAGAGACAAACAGATTCTTGCGTTTGTTATGGAACGCAAGGTTTTCCTGCAGTGCGACAAAGAGACTGGGCCTTGTCCGTAAATTCTACTCATACCTGTTTCGACAATTTGCGGCAGTTTATACAATTACGGGCCCCAACGGAGTTCGGCCGCGGGCCATTTTTCAGAGAAACCAGCCATGTTTGCAATCAGTTGGGGTCGCATATGCCATAATTTACCGGGGCAAAGTGGACATTATGAAAGTTTTACCACATGGTGCGTCAGGTTTGACAAGGCGAAATAGCCCATTAATGAGGATTTGTGAGTCACCATGGCGACCTCTAATGAACAGAAACTGCGAGGTTTCCACTTCTTTTCCCGCGGCCCCCGCGACTCGGGTCTTTTTGTCCGGATGTTTGAGACTCTGACTCTTGAGTGAGGGAATCTACAGTGTTGTTATTCCTGCGCCACACACAGACAAAACACTCTGTGCTCGGCTTAACCAGCTCAGATGTTCTTGCTGTGAAGCACCAGCTGCGGTTTTGCATTATTCAGGTACGAGTTATGCACGGGATTCTGGTCAGTCATAAACCCTGTTTACATTCATGAAACCCACCTGGCCTGGCAGTGAGGACCACCACGTTTGTCACACAGCACAGCATCAAGTACCCACAAACGCGCATTGCACGGGCGTTGAGAGAGTTTGCGTGAATTGATGTATGGCACAAGATGAGTCCCCACTGTAGTCGAGGCCTCGGCTCGACACTCCAGGGAACACCAAGCTGCACTGGGCAAGGACTCTCTATTTTTAATGTCTGCATGTCCAGATGGAGCGCACTCCAAAAGGGGTGATGGAGTACGACAGCAGCGCTGTGGTTTGTTTGCGGGCAACCAACCAACCAACAAACCTGGAAGCAAGTGCTCTTTTTGGGTGAACATTTCCAAACATTTCACTAAATTGACTCCCTGCCATACTGCACGAGGGGGCTGTTGAACAATGATTCAGGGTCTTGGTCTGTTGTCCGACTGGGCCTAGTGGAAATATTTCCAATGCTCGGTGGACGGACGCACGCACACAGGCACACACAGACGCACAGGCGTACAAGTCAGCCACAGTGCACGCAACGAGACAAATTCAAACTTCCTTTGTACGTGCACCAGACATTTTGCGAATGAACCATTGTGCCATGGAAGCCCAACTTTTCTGAAGTTCGGTTGTTCTGCACCAAAGCGACCACCGTTCAATCAGTCCGCAGGTCGAGATTGATATGATTTCCTAATCAATCGCCCAGATCTCTATCTCCCGAGCATTTTCTGAGGGACGCAATACTCTCCTGCAAACAACAGATCCTCTTCCTCAAATATTATTGATATTCGCGAAGACACGTGTAACAAAAACAATGCGACTCCTTTTCCTGCTGCAACATCAAAAAGTTGATAAATTTGGATCATTACCTCGACTGCATGGAAAGAAAATGAATTGGACTCTCCACCAACATTCTGCCGCAATGACACCGAGCCGTCATCAACAATTTATGATCTCAGCTCCGAATAAATGTAAATTACTTGACTGAGTGTAGTTGCTTTCTGCATCTTGTGTCATGCGAGCCGAATCCCCAGGGATATTAGCTTTGCCATAAGAAGTGAGCTAAGTGTTCGTTAAAATCGTGTCTGTTCTGGCATGAGATGGGTTTTATTCCATTTTCGCTCATCAAGGTATCGGGGTCATTCCCGCCGAGCTCACCGCAGGCAGAGTGCTCGAGAAGGGAATTCGAAATTCTGCTTTTCTAAACTGTGAAGTGAGTGCAAAAAAGAAATGAATCAGTGCGTTAGGCAACTGCAACTGCTGGTTCAAGGGTGTGTGTGCCCCCTTCATGCACCCCTTCCCACGCCCCTCCTGGCTTAGAACTTGCTGTGATGGGACAGGACTTGGGGACATCCTGGTCAAGATGTCATGTACTCGCCTGAACTTTTGAAAACACTTCGTGCTCTTCCCCAAAAAGGGACCTCGCACAAACAGGGACCTGACTTTGTTGCCTTCATAGCTGCAAGACTGATGAAAAGAGCGCGTGACTGTGTCATCTTTTGCATCCCGAATTGCGTAATCGATCGTCCGGAAATCTTTGTGTTCCGGTGCGTTTTCCCGTTCTGAACCCACTCTGTTATTAAGTCTCATCAAACATGTGAGGCACGGGACATCGTGGACATTTGTGCTAGGAAACTTTCGTGTGGACCATGAAGCTCCAGCTGCAGCTGTTAGATTCAACAGTCTCCTCTTCACCGCCGGTTTTCTCCACTGTTCAGTGGGTTTGCGTGCGCTTTGGTAACCGTTTGTCACAGCCCAGAGCTGAAGGGCCTCAAACGCTTTCAAATGGCATGCTTACTTGTGTGTTCTTTAAAGAAACATGATCACGCAGATGCAATGAAGTAAAAATCTTGGAGCTTTGAACTGCAGAAAAGAATGATGGCTCAATTTGTGCACGCATGACTTGTTAACTTTCGCCAGCTTGGCCGGCTGTCCGCCTCCTTGTCAAGGTGGATTTGTTGTTGTCTCTTGATGTGGTTCCCGGCGCGTGAAAGTCAAAACAGAAGCCGTATGTTCTTGAGGATCATGAATCATGTTTCCGGCCAGAAGCTGTGAAAATCAGAATGCTGTCTGCTGGAGTGACATAAAAACGCGCGCTGTAAGAAGTATTTTAGACCCCATGTTGGTACCAACGACCCTTTGAGTGTGCCGTTTCTCATCCGCCAGAGTATCGCACTGAAGTGTTACTCCCTCGAAATGAATCGCATGCAGGTACGTACCACTGCTCACACTGCAGGTCTGTTTGGCTTCCACGTGGTCTCTTCTCCGGTGGGGTTCTGACTTACTCTTCATTGGTTCCACCTGTGTTCAAATTACGTTCGGACTTCGGGGGCACTGCAATGCCTGCCAGTCTGCCGTCGCATTGCCTCACCTCACTCACGCGTGCAGTCTTGGTCAAATCGTAATCCCGCTTTGGTCGCATGAGGTTAACAATTGCGCGGACATTTGCGTGGGTTGCTCGAATTCCGCCGCCAAGACAAGAATCCGAAGTGACCCGCTGGGGAGTGTGGTTCCTCAACTGCGCCCCCCCCCGCCCCGGGTACATCTGTTGTGAAAAGTTCTGGAACCCTGGAGAAAAAAATGAAAAAAGTCTTTTTTGGATCCTTACAACTTTCTTCACAGGTACATGTCATTTGATCAGCACCTTCAGCTCGTCACAAAATGGTGCGAGAAACAGAGAATGAGATCAGCCTGAATAATGCATGTCCGGAGGCTATTCAGGGACCGAGCTGGATTACATCTCATTGTTCCGAGATAGTTTGAAGTGTCATCCCGTTTGTACCGTGCCGTGTTCCTGTCAATATCGGGAACGCTTCAAAACCATCCGTCTTCTTCTTTGAAGGAACAGATAAATTTAAAGCAATCAATTATTTTGCGCTCTGACGTTTATTCCTCTTGAAACGGAAAAAGATCCAAGCGCCATTCCTCTGGTAATTAAGTATTACTTAATCATGTTTTTATGACTTCTTTGGCTCCCAGGACATTGGTTATGGCAGCGCTTCCGCATGCGATCGGCGCTGGTTTCACTGGGCGATAAATCATCATCACACTCACACCAACTTCTAATTTCAATCACTCGTCAATCGATACTCGATACACAGCCACAAGACATGTGAGTCGTGATGCGGATTGGAGAAAGTCTTCGAGGATTCAGTGTTCATTTGCGCAGAAAAAGACTCTGGGAAAGTCGATCAACCGTCCCGTCCATCAGAATGGTTTCAAACACAAAGTGTAAAGCGAGTTGTGAACTGAGCTACAAAGTAATGAGGAGGGTGTCTGGTCTTGTGGCTCTCCAGTTTCTGGCAAGAAAATCCCATTCAGCGTCAGTCTGCACCATATTTCCAGACAGTTCTCGCTCGTATCAAAGACAGGCTTCCGTGATTTGATCCAGAATCGAGATAAAGACTGGAGAAAGAAGAGCAAGAGACGCGGATGCATTTGTATTCCGTATCTGTGTTGAGTGAGCATTTGTTGGAGGAAAAAGAGCCCGTGGCTCCTCGAGGGAAGATTAGAGCAGATGGGTTATTCTCAGGGCTTCACATTTAATTACGCTTTTCTCTCGATCCCAGACCTCGAGGAGAATACAGAAGCAAAAAGCAGAAGCGGCTACGAAGAGAAACCAACACGAAAACGCCGCAGTTTCTTCTGGATTGAAGCGATCTACGTCCACGTACATGTAGATCCTGCACATTTTTACTTTTTCTTGACGACCGCAAGCACTGCTTATGGACGGCCGAAAGTGCCTCAAGACTGGGAGGTTGCATGTTTCCTGCAAATCATGCGATTCCATGTCCGGTGTATTGCTGTTTTAATCAATCACGACCGTGGATACTTTTGAAATTTTCAATTTTCTTGCGCACAGCCAATTCCCTCAAGTGTTAAAGGGAAGTTCTTGAGCAGGGCCTGCCAAAGCCACGATCACGAAACCTGACAACACAAGGTGGGAGTCAAAACTTCGGCTTCTCAACATGCACAGTCTGAATGGTTCGTTTCGAGGAATTTTACCGGACGTTTTGAAACCAGTTATGCAGAGAAAAATGGGAGTGCGAACTTGAAAGGCAAGCAGAAACTGGAGTCCGTTTGTGCAGCGTCTGATCACGATCCGACTTTCATCTCCATTGCAGATCAGTAAAAGCCTCACCAATACCGTGGGTAGCAACTTCAGAACCCCGGGGAGTGAGAGTATCGAGTCTTTCCTTATCCTCTCAAGGCTGCTGTTCAGCAAACAGAATGATTTTATTCTCATCACACTTGCTACAAGTGGCCAATGTAATTTGTTGAACACCGTCAGTCAACTGTCCGGAATACGGGCGGCAGAATTACCCCGGACGCAGAGGGAAAACGCAGCTAACTCCCGCTCATTGGCATTCCAAATAGACATTTATGTCTCACTGCGACATAATCACAGATTTCCACGACAATTTTTGTGTAATCCTGCAACCTGTATTCCGCCCATGATTTTTGGGATGAAGGTACGTCAGATATGTTTCTCCGTTTATCCGATTATTAGCTGTGTTTCGGGTTACATCTACATCCATTGATGTCAGATTATTTTGAGTGATGTGAGACTAAACTAATTATCTGACGAGGGTCACCAGCCTCGGGGTGAAGAACGGTTTGTTTTGCAAAAAGCTGCGTCTTCTTGACATTTCCTGTCATTCCCTCCCGTCTCTCCGTGCTCTCTTCATTCTCAACCCAAGATGCGCAAATTCTGAGATTTTTTCTGCAATATTTCCTCGCAATTTGACACACCAATAGCCCTTTCTCAAAAGCCAAGCTGTCAACTCGACTGGAAGGCCGTCGTCGCCTTGTCTGTTGTGCAGTTTAATTCGGAGCCACGCTCCCCGGCCCGCCGAGGCCTCATCAAGCTCCATATTAGTTTGCCAACCTCTTGATGTTTCGTGTTACTCAAGGTAACTGATTGATGGAAGAATTTGCTGCAAGTCGTCCTGCCTTCTGTTGCTCGGAATTTGTTATTTCGTCTGAGTGCCATTGCCTTTCATGCCAGTCAAAGTGTTTCCATTTCTGGCGACTGCAGACAGACGAAGTGATTGCCGGTCTTTTGTTCGTCCGAAGCTGAGTCTCGCGAACACACTCGCGAGAGTGGCGAGACGGAGACATCGAACACATTCTTTTTCCAAATGATGACAGTGGTGCTTGTGAACTCGAGTCTTAAACGCTCGCGAAAATTTATTTTGTCGATTGATCTCAAACAATTGAACAACGGAATATTCACGTATTCGTAGAACAGAACTGGTCACAAGTGTCCACATTTTGTGGCCTGTGTCGATGGCGACGTCATCTCGGCAGCTTCAAAACTCGTCCTCCTGATCACGCGCTCCCTTTACGCCAATAACAACTGTTTGAAAACAAGTCGTTTTGAACCTTAATTGGAATATTTGGCGGAAAAGGGTGTCACGAGGCCAAAGTTCCGTTTTTGGCTTGTTTTCTTCTATTCGCAGGTTGCAGGGATGGCCCCATTGCCTGCGTGAACAGATTGGATAACATTACGCGCATCCATTGGTCCGCAGTCAACTGCTCGAATCTGTGACTGACCTCACCCCCCACCCATGCAGGAGGAAGGTTTCCATGCTCACAGTGGCAGAAGACACCTGGGGTCGTGTTTGCTGTTTATTGTGAGGAAAACATCAATCGACGTTCTCAAGAGAGCCAAACGTGCTTCGAATTCCAAAAAAAAGCCAAGTCAGCTTCTTCCCCTCGGCAGACCAATTGCCCTGAAGACACGTTGAAAATGTTACATCAGATTCGGTGTAATGTCCAGAACGCTGGGTGTCTGCTCGTGTCTTGCTCTGCGAGCGCTGTGGAATGTATTTTTTTGCAGAGAAAGCTGGGAGACAGTGAGATAATGCACATTCGCTGTCCCACGGAAGGATGCCCAAGGTGACCATCATGTTTGATTTCCTTCCGCGGTTCCTGTGGCACAGGAAGAGCAGGAAGCTCGCTCCGCGCAACACAACACTCCTCATTTCCAACCAACTTTTGTTCTCTCTTTTTGTGTTGGGGAAATTTCTGAAGGAAAAGCTCCTCTTTCTCGCGGGTTCCAGTATCCCCTGGATGAGCTGCAGGAAAGAAGCTTCAAGTCCACGGACGCTGTTCGTCCGGATGGAATTTGGTTTCGTGACTTACGAGCGCACTTTGCTCAAAGCGAAAAGCGGAAGAAATGCGCCGTGTGTTCAAAATCACACTCAAGATCAGAGTCACGAGCGCCGAGGCATCGCGGGGATCAGAACCGAGATGTTTCTTCTGCTGCTGATGGATAACGCGTCGCGAATTTCTCCTGCTTTTCTTCCAAAGTTGCGTGTCAGTACTCAGCATTTGTTCTTTGCATTCAGCAAAATTTTGGTTGCGTTCAGGTTCAACTGCCTATTTTTCTCCTTTGTTCAGTGAAAAGAAGACAAAACCAATGTTGATCTACGAAGCGCACGTCTTTACAGTGACTGACAGTTCAGTTCTAACACAGCTGAAGGTTGACAGACATCACACAACTATGACTTTCCTTCCGACTCGGTTGTCTCTCAAACAATGCCCCCGATAACTTTTATGCAAATCCTTACAAAGCCAGTTAATGTACGTTCGCTGTATTCTTCTTCCGGGCTCAAAGACCCCCCGGTCCTCTTGGTGACTGATTTCCTCTCAAGGGATTTTGACCACAACTGCTCGCAAAGCTGGTGGCCTGACTGGGGATTGTGGTTCAGGGAAGCGAAGTTTCTTCCTTTCAAGATCGACGTGAAAAGCAGCGTACGATGCTATACACAGACACACACGCACACACACACACACACACACACACACACACACACACACACACACATCATCATCATCATCATCATCATCACACACGCTGCACACACACCGCACACATCGCCACACATACACACTGCACAAATCCACACACACACAGTGCAAGGTTCGAATAACGGCCGCGGAGGCAGCGTTATGTTCTCACTTGAGGGAATCAGCGTTCGTGTCGTGATCCAGAAACACAGATTTCTGCAAATTAAGACTGATGGGTTTGACTCTAATTAGACGTGTGATCTCGTGTTCCTCTGACCTTCAACAAAGGTGTGGTTCCTCCACCAATTAGTTTTCTGACAAATTCTTTAGGCCGTGCAGAGGTGCACGGTGTTCCGAGAATCGTCAGGCACGACGCTTGGTGGTGGAATCTTGTGTGTCCAATGAGTTTTTGAATTGAGACACAAAGAGCCTTTCAAATCTGGAGTCATCGTGTGTCCTGAGGTCCGACCAGAAAATGAGCGGGTAGTTTGGTGCGCTGGTTGCAGAGGAAATGGCTTCCTTTCAGGTAAAATCCAGTCTTAAAAAGAAACCATCACCTGACAGGAGGTGGTGTCCTGGCCGTGCGTGACACTTGCCAAGAACTGAAATGTCTCTTTGTAAAGTCTGGCTGCTGCTTGTTTCTTTTGGGCTTTTTGTAGGACGTGCGTGATGTTGAATTAGAACTCAAGGCTACTTTGGTCCCCTGAGACTGGCCCGCGGACTGGCTTGAAAGCTGTTCCTGATGTCGTTTCAGAACTCAACAGCCGCACACAAAAGAACTCAAAAGCGAAAAAAAAACGGACGGGCTGGCCCAGTTCGGAGAGGCGGTACCTTGCAAAGTTGCAACTTTCTTTTGACATCAAGAATGAGAAGTGCACATGTCAGGATGTCTGCGACACAACCCGATGAACACTGCAATTGTGAGTCCAAGAAAAGGGGCGTCATGCAGGCAGAACCTGAGTCCGTGTCCGTGTCCTGGTCCTAAAACACGCATTGCTGCTTTTCTGGACAAAACATTCTACGAATGGAAAGACGCAGCGAAAACTCGCGGTTGAACGGAACGTTTCGAGCACATCTTTTCCACTGCTGCTCAACATTCAGACATGTCACAGGTTCAAGTTGTCAACCCACTCACTGCACGTCTTATGTTGCGTTTTTTGCCTCTTTTTCTTCAACAACCATGACACGTTGACCTGGCAAAGGTCAACATGGAAAGTACCACGGCAGTTGCACATCCGGACAAGATGGATGAGGAGCTTCGCCGTGCGCAAAGCTTTGAAGTCACCCTGTATTGCAGTGCTCGGGCATTCCTCTGCCCTGCACTGGACACGGACTCCGGTCTGCAATGACTGCGGACAAATAAAAACCGGTAAATGGAACGTAATTGCTGTTACAATTTGGCGCTGTGTGCATGGTGCATAAAAAACGCCGTCTGGGGCTGCGAACAGTCCGTGAAGTTTGAAGTCTGCACGCGACTTTCCAACAATGCTGCGCTGCGAACAAGAAGTCTGCGTAAGCGTCTCGTTGCGCTGTCGCAATTGTGACAGTTTTTTGTTGATCCAGGGGTGGATTTTCAATTTGACTGAGTGCGGTAATCCCAACTCCGATCACAACTTTGGAAACAATTTTGTCTGGTCGTTTTCAGGCACTTGGAACACGTGAACCAAATCACAATGCGCAAGAACGAGGAACTCCAGAAGAGGAAGAGGTCAACCCCACATGGTTTGGGGGTGGAGTTCTTTTTCATTGGTGAGAAGAGCTCCTGAGGGCAGCAGGGCTGAGGACATCATACAGGTGGCACCTGAAGTGATGTCAGGTTTAGATAGGAGTCTCGTCCAGAACTTAGCTTTTCTGGGAGTTGCTCTTGGAAACGTGGACTTTCACTTTTTATGACCAAACAAAATTGGTGTTGAAAAGAAGTGAACACAAGCATGGACGTTGCCCCACGCAACGATTTTGACGGACGCTTTGAAAAGGTGAGATACGAAGGAAAACATGCTACGTTCAGCTGCATTTCAATCAAAAAAGTGTTGATTTCACAAGTGCACGAGGGTTCAGGATTCCCTTTCTCTGTCAGACAGACAGACAGCAACAGCGAAACGTTCCATCCGGTGAAATCAATCAGCCAGGCGAACCGACCTAATCCTGGATTCACTTTGACGGACGCGTTCCCCCTGAACCCAGCTGCTCGAACCAAAGCCCCGCTTAGTGAGAAACAATCTGTTCCTCTCAATATGGTCACACGGGGGGCCTCCGCCGGATGACTTTCTCCAGAGCTCGCTAATGACTTTGAACCTCAATTCTGAGGCCGACACGAATCTCCTGCGGATCTGCACGAGGCAGGAAGCGTCCTTTCAAGATCCAGATCACAAGAAATGCTGCCTAATTACCCACAATCAGAGTCAGGAAAAGCACTCGCGAGACCGACGCCGCTTCAATCGAACGCACCAGATCCCGCAGATTGGGTCCTGATTTGCGTTGAGTCCTGGATTTTGGCGATTCACACTGCACCCGCCAAGGCTCCGGGATTTCTGCACACGCACCTGCTGCAGGTCTTCGCGCACAAAGAAGCAATGGGATTGTTTTCGGTTGATCTGGTTCAGACCTGATTTTGGTCACGCCGTGCACCTGTGTCCCCTTCACTTAGACCTCACAAACGTGAGACCTCATCCCTGCAAGATTTGGTTTTTGCTGCAGAAACCAAAAAGACAACCTCTCATCCAGCCAAGTGATCAGTCCCTGTCTCCGCTGTGTCAGCGATCGTTCTGCGATCTCCCACTGACCGCTTGTCTGGACAAGGAGTGGGTTCACAAACAGGACAATTTGCTCGCAGGAAGGACACCACAGAACCTCTCGACTGCATCTTGGGCGCTTTCTTCGATCTTCCGATTCGCAAATCTCCATGCGTTGAGGAACCCAAATTCACACATGCACCTCGTTTTACAAACACACAAGCACTTTCCTGTTGCCTTCTTGGAGCCACGAAACGTTTCTGGTCAACACCACCCAACTTTGTTTTCTTGTGCAGAAAGCATGTGCGAAGAAGAATCCTCAAACACCGCTCACCAGACACCCAAAAGACACAAGGTGGAACATTTTCTTTGGGGAGATGTTTTGTCGCAATACATGGGGCAAAAAGCATTCAAATGCTGGATTGACGGGAGTGATAAACGGGTGAGTGCGGTTGAGCCCCCTCCTAAAATGCACCAGGGTCAAATCCAGACGTAGAGTCATCACAAAGCGTGACAGCAGCTCCTGTGGATCCACCAGCGCGGGACTCCGGCTCAGAGGCAGGTGGGGGGCGTGTCCCCTTGTCGCCTTCCGAATCGCACGCGAGGAGACAGGACTGAAAACGTGACATGACAGCCGGGAAGCTGTGCACGTAACATGCAGCTGCTACCAAGTCTTGAAGGAAATGTGCTGAACTCCGTGTGTTCATCCCATGTGCACGAAAATGAACGTGAAGAAACCGCAGACCATACTCAGTTCGCTGTGTTGTCTGTTTGTTTGAGATGAAAAGAATGAAGAGTTCATCTTTCTCTGGCTCGTTTGGTTTGAATTGGCTGCAAATTTCTTGAAAGCTCCAGATAATTTGACAAAGGATTTCGTCCCCATGGGTGGCTCGCCAATAAAGGTGACAAAGAACTGCATAAAAACTAAATTGTGTCCTGAGGAACCTGAAGATCGCAGCCCATTGTCAATGCGTGAGTCACGCGTGCATTATTCTGGTCCAGAGGTTTATTCCACTGGTGCAAGATGTGTTAATCCGAGTAATTAACGAGACTGGAGCGAGCCTCCAAATGAGACACCAAATCGTTTCTCGGAAAGCAGCAGAGCAGAAGCGGCGGGAAAACGCGCATTGCGTGTTTCCACCGAGTTTTCCGCTTTTGTTTGGTGGAAACATTAGGTGCGGCAAGACGGTGCCTCTTCTCACATGTTTATGGTGCTTGAGAATGTCCCGGAATACTAAATACCACCGTTTCACTCCTGCTTTCTATAAATATTTAAAGTGATGCTGCAACTGCTTCGTGCAGATGGTGTTCTGATAGCACTTTCCTGCACCACTCTGAGGAAGCAGAACGGGGTTTGTTCAGAGAGTCTGACAAAAGGACCAACAAGTTTTCTGGTGAGAAGATCTGAAGGGCGAAGTCGGTGCGGAACAATTTTCCGTGTCGGGGAAGAGTTGAGAAGATCCCAGAGAGAGAAACTTTCTTTGAGTGTGTTGAACAGAAACAGCTTCACTTTAGGTTTCCGTCAAGGTCTGAGAGGAACAAAGTGCATGATGTTTTCAAGTTCAACGCCAAACAAGGAAAGTTTTCTTCAATCAGTGACAATGCATGGCAACTACGAGTATGTCTTTGTTGTTTGCAAGAATAAAGTGCAATTTTTCAGAACACTTCCCCCCCCCCCCCACACACACACAAAACTCAGATATGTCAATCGGGCACTTGAACGTTTGTGCCCAAACCTGAATTCTCTCATGACTACCAAAATTATCATAGCACCCGTCGCGCGGATCCTTGCCCAAATCAGGTCCTGGTCTCCTCAAAAACGACAAACACAAGCGCCAAGCAAACGAAACAAACCGGCGAATGCCGAAGTTGCTTTGCATCTCTCTGTTCAGTCTGATGATCTGACGTTTTCTTTGCTCTTTAGTGATTGCCTATGAAACGCAGCAACGACAAAATTCAAAGCTGCTTCCTTGAGCGTTCAAGGCGTAATATGATTGTTCTCCTTTCTGCTGGAAATTGCAAACTGCCTCATTTTGTCCCTGTGTGGATGTGCCTTGTCAATCAGTGTTGTGTGAACATGTAATATCTGTCGCTCCAGCTTCCCCCGCGCTCAAGATGCCGATCAACAAGATACCATCAGATTCGCGACGTCTTTTTTGTCTCGCCAAAATCAGCGACGAACGAGAAATTGAAAACGCCAATGCCTGTTTTTTTCTGCCAGAGGATTGAGCTGCAGTTCCACAACAATTTGCTGGACTGAGTGAGAGATTTCGCCGAAATTTGATCTTGATCCCACCCCACCCCCAAACAAAAACTCGATCTCTGATCATCCTTGAGCCACATTCACACTTCTAATGAGCTGCTGAAACACGACTGTACGCAAAACAACTTTTTGCTTGCGGTGGTGTGCCGATCGGGAATTATCCCAACTCAAGTCAGGTCTCCATTACTTTAGCAGAGCGCCGTTTTTGCACTGATGAGCAGGGATGTTGAAAAGTGTTGCACCTTTGGGTGCAGCCCGTGAATACAAATGACTCCGCGTGCACCGAGATCCGGCCGAGAAGTGGAAAATCTCACATTTCCTCTCAAAACTCGAACCGCTTGGAACACAGCGTGAATGAAGGGCGATGTCCGGACAGACAGCAGGGATCAGACTGCAGTGAAACCTGCAGTTTTAAACGCTTGGACTCTGCATGTTCTTCGCATCGCATGATGCTTGACCCAAAGACTTGTCCATGAGAGAAGAACACGAGAAGGCGCCCATCTCCACCGGTGGCTGAACAAATTGCATTCTGCCGGATGTTCTTTTTTGGCCTTCATTTGGTCCTAATGTAGCTGAGGCCATCTTTACAAATGCTCGTGAAGGGGGCAATGCATCACTCGTTAAGATCTTGGGGTCGCCGTGAAAGGTGCTTTTCCTTTGTAACTTCACTGAATTATGTGTACAAATTTGAGGCTCGCTGCATGTCTAACAAAACTGCGAACAGAACATCGTTTTGAACATGTTTGCTGCAAATGTCCACAAATGTTGCAACGCCCAGACAAAGGGTTCAGACAATTGACTCCGGCATGATAACATTCCGTCGGTGCACTATCAAGCGAAATGTCTTTTTTACAGCGCCTCCCTCCGCTTATTTTTACCGACTCCAAATGTGGGTCCGAAGATGTCGACAGGGAAATCGAGCAGGAAAACAGCTTCATACATCGCGCCTCGTTCGGACGACTCGATGCCCGCTCCAAAATGACCACCTGGCTCCTCCGACAAGACAAGTCAGACGCCTATTTGCTCGTCTGATTCTCCTTAGTTTCTTATCCACCAGTTCCTGAAGCCAAATCATTGACACCGAAGACTCGTGGTCTTCACATTGTGATCTCCAGCAGTTCACGCGATCCAAACATGACACCACCAAAGACGATCATGTATGCGCACGTGCTTTCAAAGAAAAAGCCGCTTGCAATATGGAGCTCTGTAGTTGATCATTTTGAGGAGGTAGGCAATGCCTTATCTTCCCTCAAGGCGAAGAAGATCTTCAATCATCCCTTTTGTTATCTTCTCGCGCGATGGTAATTAGCACGCCAGCTCGTTTGTACCAATTTCGCTTCAATGTTTCAACGCCAACGCCAAGCAGCATGTCGTGAGCTGCCTTTTCAAAAGCGAAAGACTCTTCCGTGAGTCGGGTGTGGGGTTTCAGAGAGACACACAATTACAAAAGTGTGAATATGGCCAATGGGGTCTGTGCATGACGTGAATGTGGTTCTGGGAGCCAAGTTGATTGAAGTGCGTCACTACTGCAGGAGAGGCTGAGCCGTCGCAGTCAACTTGAAACAGACGTGGGGACAGGTGCGAACCAAGCAACCACCAGGTACTCAGCGCAGACTGGGGAATGGGCGTCACATCTGAACTCCAGGTTTTCCCCAAATTTCAAGCGTTGGAGCCTCTTCTCTTTGACAATGCTTGTGATATCTGACAGGAATCCAACTCTATGATACAGTCAGCTCCGCTTGTTCGACAAGTACCCGCTGCTGAAACCCAAACGAACAAAGCAGAGTTGGTCTTTTGATTTTCCAACCATTTCATTTTGTTCTGTACAGAGACTCAATCAAATGGAACAAGAATCATGCTTTCGGAGGTCGAATTGAGCAGGGTCGCGATTGTAGAAAGAGATGTGTGGTACCAGTCCTTGGTATCGTCCGAAGGTTTCCTTGCATTGTGGCCCTTGGAAACCAATTTCCAACCTGTCCAGCAGAAGCAGCCTGTGTGACCACAGGTCAATTGAGCAAACGACCCGTTAGTTCAATGCAAAAGTCCACCAGGCCAAGTTATGGACTCAAATGTGGAAAAGTGATCACTGGACGAAACTTCGGTACTCTTCTTCACAGGTCACACGCGCTTCGAAACAGAGAACATCGGAGCTGAGTCCCGCACAGAACATGCAACAACAACGAAGTTGTGAACAGCGAACGTGTCCCGTACGTTTCGGATACATCAGGTGACCTGGCAACGGGGTTGTCAAGGCGATGAGGAGCACGCTGAGAAGCAATAAGCAATTCTTCCATTCTGTCAGCGCCAACTCAGTCGTCGGGCGCGCAACGCTGGCGGCATCATAATTAATCAAACCACGTTGTGCCTCCAGGAGAAGAGGAGGAACGCGCTGAGAAAGCCGTATGGATCGGGAATAGAATGAGCGGGACAGGGAGAAGGTAATATGACAGCAAAAGCAAGAGGTTACGCGCCTGGGTCCATGATGCCTGACAGACTTGCGCAAACTCTGCCTGCGGTCCTGATCAGTCTTCTTCGAGGAATTCGACGAAATTGGATATTTATGAAAATAATAACTCGCAGAATGTCAAATTGAAAGCTATTCATGCGATGTCTGCTTTTCTGCAGCCAGTTTCTTTCTGAGTAGCGCTGCGCTGATGTGCCTCATCAGAAATGTGTGTAAACTTTGCTCAGAAAAGCCTATTTGCTTTGTAGTGTGCATGATCAACAGATCAAAACATGTACATGATTACAGGTTAACATGCGATGTGTCTTTCCGACTATTTCCCACTTCACCACTTTCCTCAGCTCAATTTCGTTTCTCATTTTCCAGCACACAAAATGGCCATTACTCTTACACTGTTCCGAGCCAGAAAAACCACATTACCTCACTCCAACCTGGGCAGTCTACCATTTACAAGCAAAGGTAATTCTATCCAGCGCCAACATGAATCTGTTTGATCGGAGACAAGACAGTTGTACGTTTTCAGCATTGACGTTGCTTGAGGCCCCATCCAAATCAAACACATTGCCAAGTGAGCCATACAGAAGTCAAGAAGAATTGTGCGAACTGGCAAAACGCCACTTGGCACAAGTGCCAAAAGGATTAGTAGAAGCTGCTCGAGCAGAAGTTCACAGACAGACACAACATGATCTGCGATGTGAGAAAACCACGGAAATGGCAAACAGACAAAAGACCAGCTCTATCCGTGTTGTGAAAGCAAGTCTGACACTCAGATCCTAAATTCCGGTGTGAAACACAAGTCTCCCGTCTAAAGGCTGCGTCTGCGGTGGACGTTTATGTGCAATTTGCCCATTTAAAATGTCCATGGTAATATCAATTGGTGCATGACTCGACAAATTGACCAAGGTTCCGCTCTTTCTGGAAACCAATTTGCTCCAAGTGGAAGTGTTTGCATCGAAAAAATCTCGACAAATTTTGTTCCTTTGTTCCTCGGTGTCACTTCAGCCAGCGGAGCAGCTCATTGGCAGACCAACTGTCTGAACCCTTCTCTCTCTTGCCCTATCGCTCTTTTCTCTCTCTCTCTCTCTCTCTCTCTCTCTCTCTCTCTCTCTCTCTCTCATTCTTGCTCTCTCTCCCTCCCTCCTTCTCTCTCTCGCTCTCTTTCCCTCTCACTCTTTGCTCTCTCTCTCTCTCTCTCTCTCTCTCTCTCTCTCTCTCTTTCCCTCTCGCTCTTTGTTCTCTCTCTCCCTCCTTCTCTCTCTGTCTCTCTGTCTCTGTCTCTCTCTCTCTCTCTCAACGTCACGTATTTTCGGCTGCAGTTTTGGTGCAGTCCGGTGAGTTGAAACTGTTGATGGTTGCTGTGGAACCACAGCACATTCCACTGAGCTGCGAGAAGCATGTCGATGGGGACTGCGTGCAAGGCGTCCGCTTGGAACACAAGACTTTTATGTCTTGGTCTAATTGCGAGGATGATTTGCATGAGGGAGGTAACCTCATCTTCTCTGAGCTGTGTCTAATGCTGCGTTTTCTCGTGTGATCATCTGACGCGTAAGTCTAGAGAAAACTGAGGGTCACCCTTCCTTTGGTCACCCTCTAATTGGGTAAAAAGTCGGACCAATCTGTTTTTGGGTATGTCAGAGCAGAAAATGGGGATTCGCGGAGTGTTTTCCACTCAAAACACACTCCCCACGTACTTGTGACGTGAACAGAACATGTGCACGCATGGCCTGCAAGCTGCAGGCAGCAACACCGTGGAGCTAGGTGGTGTGACTGCACGGTTTTCCCAGTCTGGGCTCTTCCTTACGAACAACAAAAGAAGTCACAGTTACACAAAAGATATTTGTCAAAAACATTGAACGAGCCAGCAGCTTTTGACAATGCATCCATTTGAGTCGACAGAGGAAAATTAAAATAAATCTCAGCGCTCTAATTGGGCTTGTGACGGCCACAACTCTTTTCACTGTGTCTGCATTTATTTGGTACCATTAACAAAATGAACATTTATCGATATCGCTTCCACTGTATGCATCCATCGACAGTCTTACCAATTTCGTACTGAATTCACCTCCATAATTTGTAGGTCATACAGACTGCGCAGTTGCCCAACTTTGGTGTGCAGCCAGATGACCTGGTATACTGTTGAGAATGTTTCTCATTCAACGAGTGACGTCCATTTTTTCCTGGACACCAAAAAACAGATGTGTGCATGCACACTCTTGTAGTGACAATTTGTTGGTTCGATTCTGACAATCCTAACGTTCTTTCACACCCAGACAGTTGGCACATGTTGTGATAATTGTTGTTGTGGAAACGTTGGTTGTTGCTCTTTGGTTGGTCCCGCTTGGTTGGAAAGAAGAAAATTCCAGTGTGACATCCACAGCAACATACAGAAAATCACAAAACTGAACAGAATCGTACCCATCTGTGTGTCAATGATACCCAAGTTTAAGATGCACCCCAAAATGTACGCTGTTTTGGGGGTTTCAAGGGTTTAAGAAAGATGTACCAACCCCACAACTTTTCATGCTCAGTTTCGGGCAAAAAGGGGCGACAAATACGGGTGAGTATGGTGCTACTCAAAACAGGCTTGCCAAACAGGGAACGAAAATTAGTTGAGGTGAAGATTTTGAAATCCGGGACCGAACCAATGCAATACCCTGACAATAGACTCTCTCACTCGGTGAAGGAGCGAAGTTGACCAATGACAAAGTGTCTATCGTGGCAACAAACACTGACGTGTGGCGCGCTGACCACCTGCAGAGCTCTACAATTTTCAGATATCACATTCACATGCGCACGCACTGGAATCACGAAAGCACTCTCGCGCGCCATGTCTTCAACAAGGCTATACGCACCAACCACCAACCACATTGACGGAAGCATCGAATTAAGTCTCAGTACATCAGGTCAGAGAAACACGCACCGCCTATTGATCCGCTGCTGGCAAAGAATAGCAGAGTCGTCAAAAATGCATTGTTTCTCTGCTGAAGATGGGCACCGATCCAGGTGCGCTTTCCAAATGGAGCTTCAGAGCTGGCTCCACAAGGGGAATCTCTATAGCAGGGATGATTAGGTGGAGAGATTCGCACGCATCATTACCTCTACACCAGATACACAAAAAGCCACATCATCTACAGATTGATTTTTGCTACTTTTGCATGCAGTCTGCGCTGGAGAAGGGGCAGGACGCAGCGTTGTAGTTCTCTGAGTGGGACACGGCCATCATGGCCCGGGCCGCCGAGGACCCGCACGTGCCCCAGATGGACACGCCCCTGTTGGTCAAGTCGATGATCCACGTCATCCGACAATCACACGAGATCGGGTTACCGATGAGGGACAGCGTTTTCAGTCGGGTCCGTCTGGACAACGTGCATTTGCGGAGGGACTCGAGGGAGTTATTGTCCAGCACCACGTGCTTGAGTTTGGGGGAGGGATGGAAGACGCCTTCAGGCAGAGACTTGATCTGGTTGCCTGACAGGTAGAGTTTCTGCAGTTCCTGTAAACCCATGAATGTCCTGCCCCACAGAAGGTCAATCTTGTTGTTCTGCAGCCATAGAAACTTGAGGTGCTTCAAGTCCTTGAAGGTTCCATCTGTGATGAAGTTGATCAAATTGTCATTCAGTCCAAGTGACACAAGTCTGTTCAAGCCGTGGAAAGCCTTTGGAAAGATGTAGGTAAGTCTGTTCTTGTCGAGGTTGAGAACCTTGAGCTTCTGCAGGTGCCTGAAGGTGTGTCTGTAGAGGCTGAAGATCTGGTTCTCCCCCAGGTGCAGCACCTGCAGTACAAAACACGTTTCAAAATCGAGGGTTCTTGTGTTGTTCCGGACACTCCTGCAAATTTTCAAAATATCAGCTCGCAAGGGCCAATGCTGTCGACCACATTTTGCCTCTGTGGATTTTGCCTCTGTCAGTGAGTGGAATCAGAATCCAACAGGCAGTGCCATGCCAGTGTGGCAGAGCTGCACACTCGGTTCAGACCAGGGTATTTGGTCCCACAAACGTTTTTCAAAGTTGCGAAGGTACGAAGAAAGGAAACACGTCACCTGTAAACTTGGCAGTCGCTTGAAGGTGTTGTTACGGATCTCTCCGATCCGATTCCTGTCCAGATCGAGCCTGAAAAGGAATTGTGGTTGTGAGCAAAGGTTCTGCCACCGCGTGGGAAGCGTGTGGGAAGCCCCCAATCAGACCAAGCTGGACAATTTTTTGATGACAGTGAACACGCTTTGTATCAGTCTTGGAACAAATATTTTGAATCTGAAGTGGTCTGACTAGGTCTCTCACACAATTATCAGGGGAACAACAATTTTTTTCTTGCGAAATGGACAAATTGTTTTCGGCAAGGTGAGAGAACAGCTTGACAGAAGTTTATTTTTTTCAAGTTCTGGACAGTCAGGTTTGAGTTGTTGGTTTTGCGTGGGTCTTTTGGTGAGGCCAGTCGAGTAGCCCGTCGAACTACTCTTGCACGGGCCGACCATCGGACAGGGATCTTGTGACCCACGCTGCTGACAGCCGATTTGTGGCAGCTTACCGTACCCACAAGTGCAAGTAACACCCAAGAGTAAGACGCACCTTTGTCTTTGAGATGCACCCCTTCTCAACTTTTAAAATGTTTGAGGTGCGTCTTGCATTCAGGTGGTACGGCACTCATAACTGAACACGTTTCAAGGACCCTGCCCTGGTCAAATACGCACCTTCGCAGATTACTGAGTCCCGTGAACATGTTCTCCTCCAGATGCTCAATGTTGTTGCTCCAGAGGAAGAGTTCCTCGAGGTAGGGAGTCCCCAGGAAGATCCCGTACGGAATCTCCTTGAAGCCGTTTCCCCAGAGGAACAAGCGTCTCAAGTTTTTCATGGCGATCAGCAATTCTTGGCGCAGATAAGGCAGGGCGCAGTTGCTGAGGGAGAGTTCCTCCAGGACCCCCTCCACACCCGCGAACGCGTTCACGTTGAGTCGATCACTGATGGGGTTGTGGTCCAGCGTGATTTTTTTGACCTTGATATGGAAGAAGGCTCCCTCTGGCACCACCCGAATTTCCTGTTTACTCAGGTCGATGCTCCTGTACAACAACTTGTCATCTTCAAACTTGGGGATTTGGCCAATGTCCTTGCAAATGATGTCTCCGTAGAGACAGTAGCAGCTGGTGGTATTCGTGTCCACGGGACAGGCGTGGAGTGATGGGAAGTCACTCAGCCAGCCCACCAGGACCAGCAGGCAGCTGACAAACAGATGTAGCTCGGGGGACGAGGCCGCCGCCATCGCGCTCGTTCGCTGGAGGCGCGACAAGAGACGGACGCGCATTCACTTCCCTCGCTGCCCTCCTTCCGTTGAAACACTGTGCTGCAAAAGCCGCATCGACGCCAGCCAGCAAAAACAAGTGTCTTTTGCACTTGAGTGGTAAAGATGTTCCACTGGCTTTTTTCCTCTTTGAACGGGAGGAGTCTGAGGCGCTCAAACGAAAGCTGTCTTCACAGATGAAAGCTGCCCGGCCCTAGTGCCGCGTCAACGCACCGAGCGAAGATTCGAGGCAGCAGCGGAGAGCGGCACCTGAAAACGGGCGAAAAGCACACGCATGAATATTTAAGACTCAAAAATGGTCATTTGTCATCATGATCGTTAAAAGTAGGCAAGCAAGAAATGAAACAGTGGCAATTCCTCCGCCTCCAGCCATCCATTATGAATGCGATGAACCGAGATGATTTTTACTATTGCACGGGAAATCCTGAAACCTTTCCTGCCGGTGTGCATTTCCACTGAGGGGATCAGGATCACAAAGCGACACAACTGAGCTCGGGCTGCTCTGATACACCTGTGGCCTGCGAGCCATAAAACACTCCATTTTTAAACAATAGTGTCAAACGACAGGAAAAATCTCTCATAAACATCCTGCAATTGCAACCAAATCTGCGACATGCTGTCTGCACTGATAAATGTTATTTTTATTCTATAACACAACACGTTTTCCAGCGTAATGCCTTTTAGATGCTTTGATTTGATTTATTTACCATCGGTTTTCCCGTGTTTGTTGAAATAACACATGTTTACACGCACTGTGCCTTGATGCAGATTGAGGGGAAATAATTAATTGAGCATATTGACACACTTCGCGCCAGTCTGCTGAGGGAGAAACGAGAATCCGAGCGACCAGAAACAACACTTGATTTACCAGTGTCAATGTGTGCACATGAGTACGAGGTGTATCAAGCAAAGGAACGAGTTGTTCATCGTCACAAACGGTGGTTTGGGTCGGGCAGTAGACACAGCCACCTGGACAGGAATTCGCGAACACACGTCAAGGTTCACACACACACACACACACACACACACACACACACACACACACACACACACACACACACACACACACACTGGTAAAATGGTTCCTGTTCAATCCTCTCAATTCCTCGTACCTTTGGTGAAGAAAGGAGTTGCAAGATTGGACAGGAACCAATGTTTTTAGTCAACTCAATGAGGACGTGTGCGAGAGAGCCCAGTGTGACTGCACCGTTGTAGAAAAACATAAAAAATATGTTTTTGTCCCATGTAAACCATGCAGTTGCACCAAACATCGCAGAACCTGCCATGGCTTGAAGGACATTTGCCCAAGAAAGTCTCCTTTTCTTCTTCCATGTTTTGTTTTCGTTTCTGTCAAAAGTAAATTTGGTCAAATCTGCTCAAATCAGTCTGTGAGCCATTTCCCCAGGACAAACTTTCAAATTTTCATCTTCCCTGCCGGATCAAACAAGAGCGAGAGGAATTCGTGCAAAACTGGCCGGCATTGGTTTTGCTGATCACATTGACAGCTTTCTGTGTCACGAACAAACCTTGTTGGTGGAGCGGCGGAGCGCTGGGGACAGGCGCATCCCATTTACACCGCCATATGTCTGTCGCCCAAAGAGCCCAGATTGGCCTTCAGCCTTTTGGCTTGTACTTCATGTCTTCGTTTCCGCTCGCATCTGCACCAAACATGTGCCTCGCAAGCAAAGACGTCCCAAATGAGTCAGCGGGCCTGTTCGTTGTGCGTTTCGCCAGAAGCTTTTTGGTTTTGTTCTTTTGACACATTGAGGCCCAGATTGGAGAGAGAATTCTCGGTACATTCGGCACATTCACCCGTGAATGAACACACACCACGGGGCATGTGTTCGGCGAGAAAATCGAAAAGCCAATTGACCGCAGAACATGTTTTTGGTCCCAGTATCTCGGCTTGGTTGGTGTGATGAGGGGTGGGATTGGGATGATGGTGAAGTGGCAGGGTGGCAGGGTGGCAGGGTGACAGGGTGGTGGGGTGGCATGGTGGCAGGGTGGTGTGGTGGCAGGGTGGTGGGGTGGCAGGGTGGTTGCGTGGTAGGGAGGCAGGGTGGTTGTGTGGTGGGGTGGCAGGGCAGGGGGGCAGCGGAAGGTCACTGGTCAGAGCGTCACCGCCCCCCCAGAAGAGACGCGTTCTCTGGTGCGTGGTGACGATTCAAGTCTTGTGCGTTTTTGTGTGTTCCAGGGCACAAATCAAATATTAAGGGAGGTGGTCAACCTTTTTCCAAAACAAACTTGCCAAGAAACACAAATGGAACAAAGTGTTACTTTGACGTTGTGTGAAATTGCCCATCTCCTCGCACGCACTGCAGTCACACCAACTGTGCGAGATTTACATGCGGGATTGGCAGAGCATGAAAATTGCACAGGTTTTTCCACTTTGCAGACAGCTTCAATTAACCACTGCACTCCGGTCTACCTTTCGCTTTGGCACCAACAGCTTTTAAGTGATGAAAATTATTCACAAGATGAGTGTGCCAAAGATCAACATATTATCTTGAGCTTGCAGCTTTTCCAAATACAAACTTTGCAGGCTGATCCAAAACACGAGATTTCACACACGCTCGTAGTTCCGCTTGTCAGTGGCCTTGATAATGCTCAGCTCCAGGGGATGACAGCCCAACAATCAACTTTGAAAACAGAAATATGTTGAAAACGAAGATTTTGTGCCCTGACTGCGCGGCTGGGTGAGGGGTGGGGGGTTGGACAATGGCTTGAACCCCGTCAACTGCATCGGCCTGTGAAACCACTTGGTGCTGCAATCGTCATGAATGCAGTAACTGTCCAGACCGAATCTGGTTATTTTGCAGCTATTTATGTACATGCATCACGATGGAACTTTCAGACTTTCATCTGTTCATTTCAATGGTCCATCGGTCCCGTATTTGTTGTCTCGGGACCCATCTCCGGCCCTGACACGCACACCCACAAGCGAGCGTGTGCGCAGCGTGCCAGCCCCGGAAGGACCCACTGTTGACCGTTCTCGTTTGAATGCAAAACTGAAAGAGCGTCAGACGTAACGGTGTGTGATCACATGACCCCACGTGACGGTGTGTGATCACATGGCCGCGTTTACTGCACGTTCCGGGACACACAAAGCGACATCAAAAGACAGAGCTTCACATTTAGCGCTATTTTTTCCGTGTGTAAAGACGGCATTAAAGCGAGAGCCTCATCATGTTGGATTGATTATCCAGCATGGAAGTCGTGGTCTCCTTATTAATCTCATGTCCAATAAACATCATGCAGTGCTCAGTCTGGGGACCTGTACCGAGGTGAGACACAGTGTGTTTTTGTGTAGAAAAGCTTGTAGTATACAGTAAATGAAGTTGATTACTCACCCGGAGTGTACATGTTGTAGATAATTTAGTTGCTCCGTAACAAGAGGCCCCTGGCAACCTCATCCATCCTCATATCCTTCTGGGGTGCGGCACCGAATCTGTTGACTTTAAATCCCCATTAAAGAAAGTAGCAGAAGATGGGCTTTTCCATTCTGGAGCTCGAGTCCTTCCTAATTCAATAATTAGGCGAAATGTACGTACCCATACTTGCTCTACAGCTTCTTCATTGCGTGTTGGTGAGTAGTTTAGCGCCACAACACAGGGGCAACTTGGAAGCGCTGGCTCAGAGGCAATACTGTCGGCGTGCCAACAAGCTATTCCTGCCCGCAAAGGCCTCAAGACCAGAATAGCAATGCTAGGTAAATCCACAGATGGAAAATGTTGGCAACTTCATGTTTGTTAATGCGGCGCTGCTGGTGTGAGGAGCAGCTTGAAGCTTTGTGCCCGAAGAATGGCCTGTTCATTCCTGAAAAGTGAGAGGAGCCGGAGAGGTCCCAGGCACAACTATTGCAATATAACTTTTACCTCCTTTATGTAAATGCAAATGTAGTTCTCTCGAAGCTGTTCAAAGCTGCTCCCATTCATCCGTGATCAATACTGCCATACAGGAACATACAGGCCGCGTGGGGCCAGGAGAGGATGAGAAAGCCGGACAATGTTTACTGTTCTCCGCAGGTTTTCCCCACTTTGACGGGGCTCTTCTGCTGCGGGCCACCGACAAGCATCCATTCAAATGTGATCCCGCATCTCACTCTCCCGAAAACTTTTCCGTTGTTCCGTGGCCTCTTGAGGCGCTGAGGACACGATGCGTGGAGCGCAGATTGATATCCGTCGCCTGCGCCCCCCCCTTCAGTACGCGTGATCCAGTGTGGCGCTACAGACTGTTTACCTCCACAGACTAATTGCTTTTCGGAGACAACGCGCACTTGTTCCCTGGACAAGTGCAGCTCAAGTGAAGCGGCTAATCTAACGACTCCTGCAGCCACAACTCGGATCAGCACGCTTCCCATCTACGCACACCGCCAACACCGGCCCTTTGTGACTCAGCCTCATTCAAAGGACCACAAAGGACGATATCGTCTTTATCAGCGGGACACGTCCGAGGGGAGATTGTCTCGCGGTGAGTTGAGTCAGATTGTTCGTCGATGACCGTCTGTCACCACTGAAGGTACTGCGAACCGAGATAAGAAGGCAGAGCGGATGAGCTTTATGAGTTGATCTCCAGCCCCTCCCCCCCAAGGTGCTCGCGCAAAAACTATATCGCAAGGAGGCGCCCAAATGTTTCGTGTTTCAACGACAGCTTCTTGTCCTCTGTCACACAACCTAACTCCATTGTAATGTCCAGCCGAACAGCACTCAACAAGAAAACACCATTATGCGGCGGTGACAGCAGGAAGCCCCGAGAACAGGATGTCTCCGGCTCTGCGCGCCCCGTGAAACTGATTGAGTTTTTGAAACTGACTTGTAAACGCCTCTCCCTCCCCTCCCCTGCAGTTGTCGCAGCGGCCCAAGAGGGCTCCTCCACACAGTGGTGCAGCTGCGGTGAAGTCGCTCGTTGTTGCGAGTGCGCTGACTGGCTGTCAAATCAGATCAAGGGAGCTTTGATAATTCCCTGTATTGAATTTCCCCACCAAAATCCTTTTTGTGGCTGTTTGTGGCTGAACCACCTGACAACACGATCATCTGACTGAAATGGACTCGGGAGAGGAAGTTCACAGGGAGACAATGCTAAAGACAATGAAAGAAATCCGTCTTTCTGCTTGACAATGAGAAATGCCTGTGTTTTGTTGTTCTGGTGCAGTTTCTATCAGTCAGTTTACACCTTTGTGGGTCGTCTGTTCCCCAGTTTGGATTTTTATGCACACTCAGTAAAAGCACCATGGACTTCCCCAGAAGGGCGCTCTCATATGTGTGATACAGAAAGGATATCGCGATTCCCCGGTCGTTGCAGAATTTAATCTTCCCAGGTCATGTTCTCTCGGCATGGCCATGAATATGGTGTTGGAACCACCAGGTCATCGGGGTTGTTCCCTGGGTTAAACGCGCTCTCGTCTGTATGGCTCCTTCATGGGCCATTTCTTCCGCTTTGGCCTGGAAATAAACTGCAGGAATATGGATTCCTGTACGCTGTAATTATTTGCACCCAAATCAGGAATGCAGTCCATTTTTAGACACCCACCTGTGTCTCCTTGACCCATCTATTTGAGACTTTCAGCCTGAGAACGGCTTCGGTGGCAGATTCACATTGGGCTGAGCTCCAGCCTTAATGAGGGCATAACCCGCGTGAAATGTGTTCTCACTCAATTAAGCCTGTCATCCAAACACTTTGTTCTTCACTGCTGCATGGTGATTCCTCGTTTGTTTGTTGCTCGTAGTTTTCAGTTGAGAGCCGCACAAGATCTTGTCATTGATCGCTGAGCCAGCTGTTGGGGTTCTGCAACAGTTTGTTCCTGCAGATCATCTTCTGTTCAGGTCAATGTAGTTCAAAACTGAACGCGGCTTGAGACTCGGATCAAACTCCCACGAATCGTTCGTTGTGCTTGACACACAAATCACTTCCAAGCAGACTCTGACAGAAAATGTTGAATGGCTAGTACCAAACACAATTTTTGCTCCAACAGACTCAGCAGACGTTTTTCCAAGGCGTCGTGGTCGTGATTTCAGCCGTTAGAAATTCTCTCTGTGTTGCCGTCACCCATTTGTTTGGGCGTAAAGAATCGCTGTCAGATGTACATTTGGCTTCCCCTCTGGAGACCCTCTGAATGACAGCACTATCAGGTAATGTATCAAAAAGAAACAAGGCCCTCAATGCGCAGCTGACACCGTGACAGGAAGGGCCTGTCGGGACCCGCCGCACGCACCTTCCCCATCAACACTTTTTTTCACGTAAAACGGAGGACGAAGATTAAACTTTGTCCTAGAAACTGGAAACCAACTGAATTTTTGGTGGTCAATCCAATAAATGGACATACGAGGGAAATAGGTTGCGGGAGGAACATGACTCGGGTGGAGGGTACAAGAGGCGGATAAAAACCAGAATTTGGTTGAGGAGGCCCCTGGAGGGCCCTGCTTCTTTTGCAGGAAAAATGAAAAACATCGTTGCGGCTGTGGAGCGAAATTTTGGGGGCAAGGATATTTTTCTGGGGTCACAGAACCACAGCCCCCCCCCGCCCCGTGGATTTACTCCGGAAGCAACATCATTCTGTGGCTGCGACGGATCAGGATCACAGGTAGTGTGCAGTGGGAGCTGTGTGTCACGGAGAGTCTGACACCAAAGGGTGGAAATCTGGCAGCCGACGACGGGCGGTGCTCCTCCTCACCGAGGGCTGGGCGGGCGCGCCACTAATTAGTTATTGATGTTAATGAGGAGGCGCTTCTTCACACGCGATCCCCCAGTCTGATCGATGGCGCGCAGAAAAAGAAACAGATCGGGAAACAAGGCGAGAGCTCCGCATGACAAATTGAGGGATTTATACACCTCACAGGGACCGAGTTTTATCCCCTATTGTGATGCAATAGGCGTTTTTTATGTAGCTTCAACAACCATAAGAGCGGAATGCGCAAGGACAAAGGGAAATGATTCGTACTTGAAATGTTGGTAAACAAGTCATGCCCTGACCTTCATTCATTCAAAACGTTTCATTCATTTTTTGCAGACAATTGTGTTGAAGAACAAAGAACCTCTGAAGCTTGAAGAAAAATACACACCCGCGAAAACAGACGGGGGAACAAGATAGGAATCTTCCATTCGCATGGCGCGCTTCATCTGTGGAGCGGCGTGGAGCGGTGACCAATGACGACCGCTTCCTTTATTGCAGGCTTTTCGATTCAGGGGGATTGGTTCAGGAAATGAACCTTATGACCGTTTCGTGTCGAGCACGAATTACAAACACCGGAGTCGTTATCAGTCCATTTGTCATCGGTGCGATCGGAGTTGCTCACGTCTCCACATCGGCTGCTTGTGCATGAGGTGGGGGAGGGGGTCGCGCACAGAACGTTGTACCACGTTACACACCACGCTGGACCGTGCGTCGTACGATGCACCTCCATGCGCTCCTGTAAAAACACAACAATGGCTTTTGTAGCCATTCAGAGTTGCGTGTAACATGTGACGCTCGACGCTCTGTGCGCGATGGTTTTGCGATGTTCCTTTTGGGCAAGAGCCCTCTGCAGAGTGGTTGAAACCCCCAAGAATCTTGAATGGCATCTCGACCGGGATGTCTCACAGTTATCTCACACCACGTCCTGTTGCATTTAATCCTGGGGGGCGTACACCCATCTTGCACAAAGGGGCGTGCGCCCCCTTGGACATGGCACTCGCAGTTGCCTTGACGCGTTCCTTCTTGTTTGATTTGCAATTGGCTGAAAACTGACATCCCTTTTGTGTGTCGACAGTTGAAAAGGGGAAAAGGGATTTTTTTCCCGAATGGTTTGAAACCAGCACTTTGAGAAAGCCTCGCCTCAATTTGACCTCAAGAAGCGACGATTTTGTGGAGACGGTAGTTGACAGTTGCGCTCTCCGCTCACACATGTCACGTCCTGCGAAGACACCTTGCCAAGTTTTCCCTCTCCAACGCAAATGAAAACGGCCAGTCTGCAAAAACCCAAGACCCAAGCAATCACGTCACGACAAAAGTCACAAATTTACCCGCTCCTTTGCATTTTGTCTCCAGAAGATGATGTTCATGATTCTCCTCTACTGGAGGTAAAATTATTGATTTGAATGTCAGGAGCCTGGCGCGCAGCTGTTGATCACAACATGGTTACATCAATCACGAGTTCCCTATCACTTCCCACCTTCACAAAACAGGCAATCGAACAACAATGTCAATATGGCACTGTGTAACATCTCCGTCACCGGGTTCAATGGTTTGCAATCTATATCGTATTGTTCGTCGCTTTTGTAAACAAATTACCTTGCTCTTAGCGGATAATTAAACGCACTGAACGTGACTTCAGTTCCCTTGATCCTCCACGCACGTCATTTTGCTTCATTTCGCAGGAGAAGGTACTGTCTTCTGTCTGCAGGTGAGAACGAACAAGAAGCAGTGCGTCAGGCAACTGCAGTGTCCAAGGAGCCCCTTTGAACCACGGGATGCACGCCCTCTGGGACGGGTCAGGTGCTGTTCGATTCCTGCCATGGCTGAGATGCTGCAAGCAATTCTTGCCGGTTTCAACCGCACAGTGCTCTTGCCTGAAAGGACATCGCACAATGATGGCGAGATCCAAACAAACACATCATAATCATCCTCAACTATTTCCATCAAGAGAAGACATATTTAGCAGCGGCTTATCTGATGTGTCTCTGATAGTATTATGAGTATTGATCTGTGTATTGATTTGAAGCAAAGACGTTCAACACAACAATCGTACATGTCGCTTCGGGTAATGGCGCTTTTATACCAGATCCGAAAAGAAAATCGATGTCCAGAGGTACGCAGGTCCATTGAAGCCTTTTCCACATTTACAAAGACCAGTTTCATCGGCAGGTGAAAGTTTGCAGTGCTTTGCTTCGAGCCGAGCGTACAGCGCAGGGAACAAAGCCAACTGCAACTTCTGAGGAAGGTCCTTGTGCGGGATTTGAAAGAAAACATGCGCTTGCAAAAAAGATGGCTTCGGGTACTAAAATTGACAGAAGTAAGTGGGGTGGTGAAGATCGATACAAATCAGTATCGTCTGTGCTTCTCAATCGTTTGTTTGACTGATTCTTTTGGAGATGAATCTCAACCATCCAAAGTTGCTCTGCAGCCAAGATTTGGCACAGAACCACAGAAGAACAACACATTGAGTCCGAATTCGTGCATTACGTACACTGTCGAATACACTCGCCTTTGTGAGTTTCGCTGCATGTTCTTGTCGTGGGGTTTTGTGGCTGAATTGACAGAGAAAATGCAAGATTTGTTTGCAGTATTACCGGTGGGAACAAAAGTGTCAGGCCCTATTGAGTGGAAACGGAAAAGCCTTTTGACAACGTCACGTCCCTTTGACGACGCAACTGTGTTGCTACGTTATGAAGGCAAACTGCAGGTGAAGAGGGGAAATTGTCCCTGCAGCACGAAGTGCGAGGCTGATGACAATAATTGATGTGGTTCACACAAGATTCTCAACAGAACAGATTGTTCCTCTTCTTCCCTTTGTCAAGAAACTGTTTGCCAACCTGTGGCACCAAGGTTGTCTCACAATTGTTGTCATCACGTTTTGTTGTCAAGCGAAACCAGATGTTTCTCTCCACCACGCCTTTGCTCTGGAGTCTTTGGCGAAAAACATTTTTTTACGGGACAAACGTGAACCACAATAAGCAGTGAATGGCAGGGTGTAGAAGTCTTGTCGAAAGAACCAACGTCTTGGTCGTTGCTTGCTCGTGTGTGCAGGAACAATAAGTGTCATTCCAAAAAATCTCTGCCAAGAAAAATCACGGAGGCACAAATTTACCTTTCTGCATTGGCGCACTGTTACTTCCTCTGATGCGATACAATACAAACCAGGGAGAGGTTTTTCTCATCTCCCTTTCGCCAACGTCCACTTGTAGCCGTCCATCTGGGGCCAAACAGGGATATTGTAAGCCGAGGAAAAGTTGCTGCACCAAGACCTCTTTCTTCCTTCAGTTGAGCGCAGAACCAATCAGCCGAGAACAGGGGGTCTCCGACAATAGACTCGGACTCGCGATTCTTGGAACATCCGGAAGACCCCGTGATCCAATTTCACAAGAAGATACTCCGGGTCTTTGATCTGCGGAGGCAAATGGAGGACGGATTGAATTGAGGCCGTCCGCACGGCAAATGTACCGGCGAGATTGAATTTGATTGAATAATTAATTCGGGATAAAAGTGTGATGAGTGATCAGAGAGTAGAGAGAGATCAGGGCACTGAGGCAACAAATTAAATAGATTCTTTATTCTTGCAGGAAAACTGACATTGCAGTTCTTTATCGCGATACGATTTCAATGCGAGATGGGGAGAGTTCCGAGCATACTGTTCTGTCCTTCGTAGTGTGAAACCGGCAAGTAAATACGTTGCAAACTAGCGCACGGATTGTCCTTCTCACGAACTGTCTGGCTGTCACACTCCTGTGACAGTCAACCGAGTCGGGTGCGGTGGTCCGATAACCAACGCAGACGTTTTTGTGCCATGCTGTTAGGTCAACCAGAGGAGATTGCACTCTGCGCCTTGAGTACTCATACTAGCTTGCAGCCGCTTCCTTCAATCCGGGCACTTACACTCTCCTACCGCGTAATGCATATGTATTAACGGAGCTATTATTACTTTGTATAGTCTTTTTCTGTCG
>JAAUXT010029622.1_pt1 | contig 32941 bp, 36 predicted proteins | sample 7278171 | NCBI WGS metagenome assembly JAAUXT01 (sample SAMN14350112, study PRJNA611818) | marine sediment metagenome | isolation source: surface marine sediment (1.8m) | place: French Polynesia: Moorea | collected 2018-08
CTTGGAGGGTACGAAAAATGCCATCTTTGAGAGATGGTATCGGAGCTATGAATGAGATTGATGGATTAGCGGTTGCACCTGGTAAAAAATAAAGAGGTTCGTGCATAAGTTCGAATCACCGCAACGTCCAAATTTTTGGACGTTATTTTTAGGAGTGAAAAGAGGATCCTGGACCCTTGGCCTCTCATCTGGTGGAGCTGGACTGTTTTGTGTCACAAAACGAATTCGGAATTTTTTTGTGGTTTCTCAGATGGCCCAAAGTTGTGCTTTTTTGAAAGGAAAGTGTGTTTCTCAGTGTTTCTGTGAAGACGACTCCTCCAAATCGATAATTTTGAGCTGTTGAAGACACCAGCGGCTGCAGACCTGTTTCAAATGATTCGTGCTGAAATTTTGAAACCAATCAATGAGAAAGACACGTGGATATGCGGCTCTGATCCGTAGGAGATCGATCCTTCATTACATCCATACCACCTGCGACGGCGCTGCCAATGCAGGGGGTCAGGTGAACACGCAATGAAGTCGTTTTGTGAAGAGGCTGAGCTGCACAGAAAATGATTGGCGAAATTTGAGTTTCATTTTTCCACAATTTTACCTGTCACGAAAGAAAGCAGACAAAACTGGCATGAAGTTTGGATCCACCGTAAGTCCGAATTTTGTTTGAGTGGAAGTAGAAAGTATCGGTTGTTATGACACTTGGATCATTTCTGCAGCTGAAGTCCCGCCTCGCGCCTTCACCCTCGAGGGTGGTCTCAATGTTGTCCAGCGCGGCTGTCTGCAGGCGAAGGAATGGTCGTTTCGGGCCCCTGGCAAAGGGTCCACATACCGACATGTTGCGCTGGACATCGTTGAGATTCCCCTGGCATCACCAAGACGTCTTCGCTGATACCTTCTCGCTCACGATTGTTTCAGAGAGTGCACGTGCGTCGCTCTCGGCTGCACCGCTGGTGCCCGACGGCGGTGGCGGCGCTGACGCTCTACGTGCTGCTCGTGCTCGTCCTGCTCACGCAGCAGCTGGTCTCGCTCACGCTGCAGGACGCGCGCCGCCACGCCAGGGTCCACTACTGCGCCCAGGACGCGGCGGCGGCGGCGTCGGAGGGCCACGCCCACTACCACGTGACCCGGAACAGCGTGCGACTCCTGGACGTGTTCACACTCTACATCTCGTCGTTCTTCTCGAGCCCTGATTCCGGGCACCGCGACGTTCATCCCAAGTTGTACCAGAAGCTGCTCAACATTCACCAGACCCTGGAGTACGAACCGTTCCAAATCACTCCGCCCTTCTTCGGTGACAGCTCGGATGAGAGACTGTTCAATGAGAATGACATGAACCTGGAATTTCTCGGTGTTCAGAACAAGTCGAAGTTAAGAGGGGTGTTGGAGTCGATTCCCAACGGCGTGGCGGGGTACCACACTGACTGCGGCTGGCCTTCCAAGATAAGCGACTACAGGCAGATGGTGGAGTGGAGGGCGCCCCAGGCAGACGTGGTCGTCCCGCTGTTGGTGCCGGACGGCTTCTCCTTCCAGCACTTTCTTGATGGAGTTCTCCCCAAGATCATGCAGGCCTACGATCTCATCATGCTTCCAGGGGTGAAGATCGCCCTTGACGTCCCACGTGACCAAATCATCTTCGAGCTTCTCAACAGGCTCAATATCAGCTGTGACAAGATCATCTTCACAAGTTACATCGTGTCCGAGATACAGATCAACACGTGCATCACGCCTCCAGTGCACCCGGTGCTGTGGCAGAGAGCTCGCCGGAAGTTGGGGGCTCCCGAGCACCTGCCTGTGCGCATGCGGAATGCTTTGGTCATTCTGCTGACCCGATCAGGAAGCTACAACACAGGCAGAACCATGTTGAACTACAACCACGTCCTCTCGTACTTGCGAACACGGTACGGGAGTTCTCTACACGTGTTCGAAGGTCCTTACAACCTGGCCAAATCGATGGATCTGTTCGGCCGGGCCCGACTCCTTATCGGCGTTCACGGTGGAGCCTTCTACAACTTGCACTTTTGTTCCATGGACACTCATCTGGTCGAGATCATGCCTGTGATGGAGGATGGGTCCCCAGTGCCTGGAATCGCCCACGCTATTGTCTGGGTCATGTCGCAGTTGTTGGGACAAACCTTCTGGAGGCTGCACGAACACAGCCACGAGGATTGGGGCGATGTGCACATCGATCTGCAAAGGTTGGATGCAGTCCTGAACAAGATTGACCGGATTCAGAACGTGAAGTACACCAAACAGAAGGTCTCCCGAACAAACGGAGATCAGAGCCGACCACAGCGGTACAGGTTGCCTGAATTGCTCGGCTTCAGACCGCCTGGGCAGTTTGCGCGGAATGTTGTCCCGATGCGACACTGAGGCTGCCTGCTCAGGAACGCTGCACTGGCTTCAGAACACTCAAGCAAAAGACGACGCAGATCACTTGAAGATTGTGTGTCTCATGTGACACAGAGAGAACAGGAGAATGTTTAGCCTTTGTCCACACCATGGGATGAGTACAGCTACTGCAGAGCAAGCAGGGAGCTCAGAGATATCCGCAGTGGCATCCTCTCCCACACTGGCGGCTCAACCACAAACCAATGAAACATGGGCTTGGATCGATCCCAAGGTTTCACTACCTTTTGTATTTGTTTCAATGTCACGAGACGTTTCAAATGGCCACCGTTTGTTGTCTTTGAGTGGCGGTCAAATACTCATAAACTGTGTTTTCATCCACAGTGCCACTGGTAGAATCTCTGCAAACCCTTTTGTGTTGGACTGAACAGAACACCATTGTGAGGCCTTCTGCTGAGATCCAGGAAGCCAAGTCACCAAACTCACAGGGTTGAAATGCCTTCGATTTTTTGTTTGGTTCAAGCCAAAGAAATGCCACCAAATCAAAACTTGTACAATTTGAATTCAATACAATTTGGACTCAAAAAGAGTTGTCTTTCTGCTCAGTTTTGCGACTCATGTCATTTTCACACTGGCACAACTTTCATAGTGGACCTTTTTGTGCATTGGAAACCAGAGGCTTGATGTTCCAGAAGGGAAAATGACCTGCAGATGCCCCCCCAACCAAGGTAGGAGGTATTTGGACAGGGTAGGACCTGACCAGTCCCCATCCCTGAAATACATTGCTTCTCTATGCAGGCCTGCGCTTATGTTTGAGGCTTCTCTTTTGTGTTTCAGAAAATGCATTGTTGGTTGTTTTGTCTGCGCTGGATCATCAGACACAAACAAAACATTTCAGCAACAAGATCACATGACATTGGCAACCAGAGTGCAGCTTCTACTGCTTTTGTGCACAGAACTTTGAATATTTGGCACAATTTGCGAGAACTCCAGAGACAACTGCCAACAAATTATTGGTTTTGTTATGTTGTTTTACATATCACATTTCCTCAATACAGCCTGCACATCAAACAACTTAGAGAGTGTTTCAGATATCACAGCATTGACGCAGTTCCTTGTAGATAACTTGGAGGGATGCGCCCCGAGACAAATCCGCCATTGTCAACCTGCCCCCTGGACATATGAAATTTTTTTATTTTTGACCAGACACAGGTTGAACACCCCAGTCTGGAACTGCTTATACCTGTTGTTTGAAAACAGATTATCTTTATGACGAGACATGTATGTGATCTGGTGGACATGTACACACGAGCTTTGTTCCGTCTCAGACAATGCAAAATTTGATTCTGGGTTTGCAGCTTGTGTCCTCCCTTGAAGCGGAAGTCAGTTTCCTGTGAAAGCAGTGTTTTTCGGCTGAAACGGAGTGGCGGGGCGGTTGAGCGGATCATGGATCAGGGAGCGACTCGGGTCGGTCTCGGAGCGCAGCACAAGATACTGATGTCGAAGATGAACTCCAGGAACTCGATCGCCGTGCACACCGAGAGCCCGATGAAGAGACCGAGCAGACCCCCAATGTCCGCGACCAACTGGTCAAACTGGAAAACAGTTCAGAATACAATCGTGAGAACAGACAGGAAGTGGCATCTGGTGGTGCGGCCTCTGTTGGTTGTGGTTGTGAACTGAAGATTCATGGTTTGACCTGTCTGCGTCGCTTTGGTTGGGAAAACTGAGAACGGTGGAACACGTAAAATGTGAGACGCTTTGTGGTGTGAGATACTGACTGTGCAGTTGGTGAGATGCTTACTATGTAGTATGGGTACTCGCTGATGGTCATCACCTCGTCGTTCTCCAGGTAAATATGCAGCCGCACCAGGTCCTTCTTCAAACTGAATTGCAGACCATTGGCACCACAGCACCGGAGTCGTGGAAATAACAACAAAGCACATGCAACACAACCAGATCAGTGTGCCTTACCTTTCAGCGTAAAGGAATGAAGTGTCGACCCCATCCGACTGAAATCTGCTCAACAATTCTGTTTTCATCAAGTTCTGGAATTGTTTGCTTGGCCACTCGGCGATGGAGATGGTCCTCTCGTAGGTCAACTCACTGCATTGGGAAGAGAACAAAAAACAAGGGGTGACAAGCATCAATACAAGTCGCACTCACCGCTTTGTGACTTGGCACTCTGTTGCTGGGAGGTGAGCATTTGATTGTCATGGGACTTCGCAGATTTGAAAATCAACGAAGACGAATCGAGGAAAACCTTTCAGATTGCTGTCTCAGACGGGGCATTCAAACCAAAACCTATTCCATTTGCAGTCAAGGAGTAGATTCTACTCACGAGCACGCAGAAGGGCAGCTGCATCCAAGTAGGTTGTTGTCATACAGAAACCTGACCTGCTGCCTGCACGTCTCTGAAATGCAGCAGGTGAGAAATTAACTTCCGGATGTAGTCTCGACGTCGTCACACACACTCTTTTACGCCTTGTTGGTTCAAGTTGGCACCTTCAGTTTTGTTGAGAAGTCTGCATCTGGGTAGGGTTGTATTCTTCAGGATTTTGTCCACACATGTGCACTTTTCGTACATGTTGCTCTGCAGACAGCTGACTCCGCACGCCTGATCAAACCAAATGTTCAGACAGCGTAGCTTCAGATTTCGCACTCAAAGGCAGAATTGTACTGGTAGAGAGGCAGAAAGGCTTCAAGTTCACGCAATCTGCTTTACGTGATTGGCACCTGGCATACTGCATGACAGTGAGCTCACCTGAACTGTGTAATCTCCCCCAATGATGAGGTGCATGTTGCCGCCGTCCGTACAGTTTGACGGGTAAGGATGCTTCTCCCTAGAAATGTTGTGCTTTGGAACAAAAATACAGGCACACATGAAGCCACATTCGAACGGTTGGACAAGATGATTCAACGCAAGGTTACCCTGTGGGGTGGACAGAACGCACCATCTTGGCGCCGATGTTGGTTTCCTGACCGGGTGACGCTGAGATGCCGTCGTCCTCCGGGAACGGCTCGACGGTGTGAGGGTGGATCGACACGCGCGCCCCGACCGCGTGCGAAAACATCCCAATGTAGTCCCGAGAGTGGATATTCAGGGTCAGTCGCAACCCTGACGAAAATGACACCAAGAGCTTTTCAGAAATAGGTCTTTGGGAAAGAAGTCTTGGTTCCTATGCCACATCAACGACGTTGCCTCGGGCTGAGACTGCGCACCATATTTGGACCCAAAGTTGCTGGTCTTCCTGATGGTCGTGTTGTGAGAGCCATCGTTAAACGTGTAGCAGTTCCCGTAATAGCTGTTCCTCTTCAGGGAAAAATCTCTGAAACCAACGAGCGTGCGTGTGGTGATTCTGAAAATATTCGTGAGGTTGGACAACAAAATGCAATGCACGATTTGTGGTGACTGTTGTGGTCTGGCTTCGTCTCACCAACCATGCCGAACTTTTCTTGAACGGAAGGGGTCTTGCATGGTGCAGTCACTTTCGTCACACGCGAGAACCCCGCACCCGACTCCCCGATCTCGGTGTCACCTGTGCGAACAGTTGGTTTTGTCGAAGCTGCAGGAGACGATGAGTTCCTCGGGCTGGTAGCCGAACCGGTCGAGGTCCTCGATGGACGGCTTCAAGATGTCGACCAGGTCGCTCAGGTCCAGCGTGCTCGACTTCACCAGGAACCTGCCCCAAGTTTGGATATCAGTTTGCGAGTGGCAAATGAAGCTTCAATACCCCAGGAGTTGTATTGATCTAACAAACCAAGTTCCAGAATCTCTGCTCAATGTTCTTGCACTCACGAGTAGAAGTCGTTCTCGTTTTGAATATCACTGAAGCCGAGGTCCTGCATCTGGAACTGCTCAGGTGTGAAGACCTGCATATCCCTGAACCACGGCTCATCCTCAGACTCAGACCCGGGGTTCCCGTAGGGCGGCGGTGGCGGCGGCGGCTCGGGCGGAGAGTCGGTCGCCATTTCACTCGACTGCGTCAGGCCCAAAGACAGCAGTCTCTTCTGCATTCTGTCCGTAAAAACCAGGACATGATGTTGCTTCTCGGTTGGAACAAGGGGGCAACTTTGGCCTGACCGTCTGTTTCTTTGAGCAACACCTGAAGCGGCGAGATGCGCACCTGGATCGCTCGTCCGCCTCTCGCTTGCTGCGGCTGCGAGCGACGTGGGCGGAAGCGGAAGACATGGCGTCGGCAGGCAAACTTCGTCGCTTTCTCCCGGGCGTCTCGTGGTCTGCAGTGAAGTGATTTGATTTGTCTTCACACAGAACACAGCAGGCTTCTCACACACGCCGCATACAGATCGAAGTCAAGAATGCGTGTGCATCTATTCTGTGTTTTGAATGTTGACATCACAAAATTTCAGTTCTGTGTCGTTTGCAGATTTGCTGGCTCATCAACAAGAGACAACCACTCATGGCGTCTTCGGTGGTGCGACACAAAAACAAGCACCCATCGGACATTTGCACGGCCAGTTGTTCTGTGCTACAAGATGTGTCGATATCGATCAAGCAAGAGGACCGTGCGTACCCTGCAAATCGTCTGGGTGTTGGAACTGGAAATTCCCTGAGCCTGCGTCAGCGGAGACGCTGGAGCCGCTTTCGCTTTGCTCCAGTTGATCCCAGATGTACATGTCCTTCATGTGGGGCGGGGGCGGCCCGTGCGAGTGCGAGTGGTAATCAACCGCTTTCTTCGCGTGAGATTTGAATGGATCCTTGTCTGGACGGTCAAAATCGGTTTCCCCGTCCTCAAGAGCCTCGTGAGCCGCTTCGTCTGCAACAATCACGAAAACGTTTCAGTTTATATGAAAACCTTCGCCTGCACCAATGTCAGACGCGACCGAAAACCTGCTCGAGCATATGATTCTCACCTATGTACGCCAGTGAGCTGTAGATATCCGAAAAGGGCAGCAGTGAAGCCTTCAACATGTTCAAGTTGCACACAGTGACAGCAGGAAAGTCAGTCTTTGCGCTGAAAAAATAATCTTCCGTTGTTGAAAGGAAAAATCTCTCGAAGAGAGATCACTGTGGTATCGTCAATGGTAACTTCACTCCTCGTGGTTACTTGCCATTCTTGTCCACTGGATGAAACTGCAGTGTTGTCTGACGTCCCACACAACTCTGCACGGACTGTTGTGCTTACAAAAAGAGTCTGAACCCCCAAAAAATGCTTCATGTCAAACTGACCTCCGTTTGATCTCGATGTTCACCCCGACCGGGTAGTCGTAGAATGTGCTGAAGTTGCCGTGCACCTGGAGGATAAAGTAGATGAGCGCTCCGGTGAAGACGAGCGCCCACAGCACCTTGCGGAAGTAGCCCTTGGAGATGATGATGCGCGGCAGGCCGTGCGCAGACGTGTTGGCGAGGAACTCGGACGTGATCTGCCCGACGGACGGCTCCTGTGTTCCCGGAGGCGCGGGAGGCGGCTCCCCGCCCTGACCTGCTCCAGCCGGAGGCACGGCTGCTTTCCCCAACGGTTCCTGGTGTGTCAGGTTGAGATGTTTGTTGCCAAGTGGCTTGCTTGCCTTGGCGTCTTGTGGAATTCAGGATGAACCAGGCGCATTGACATGAATCTTAGGAAAGACACGATTGCAAACGCTCCACGAAACAATGGCCTCGTTATTGCTCGTTAAAGCTGTTTGGTCGGGAGGCCGAAAGCATGGAACCCCAGAATCATCTGTTCTCGAGGTCCGTGAGAGAACACGAGCCAAGGAATCACGGTTGGACACAACTGATTGTGTTGGTTCCTCTGGATTTTGGAAATCACGAAACTGTGTTCTGGCCCAACATGTGATGTCAAGTGGTGTGAGTGACAGCGGGTACTGTGCAGCTAGACTGTGTTGGTCTGCTGAAACACAACTCAATTGTATCGAAAGATTGTTCCCGAAAACCCAAAAGCGTCGCGCCCTCGCCAAGATGTGGTGGAACGATCACACACACGTGTTTACCTTGTCAGAATTCATACTTCCGTAATATTCCTTTGACTTTCCGTTTGACATTCTTTAATTGAAATTCCTACGTTTCAACAAAATGCGGTCTGAAAATGTATAATTTATGAAATAGAAATGTACACATTTGGCGCTGACGGAATTTGTGCACCGTGTGCTTGTCAAACAAAATGAGCAGGAAACAACTTTGTTCAGTAACAAAACTATGACTGCTTTCGTGTGTTTTGGGGAAGGTGTTTTCTGCAAAAAAACTCAGCTCGAGCGTGAGCGGTTTGTATTTGTTCAGACGAACGTCGCATTTGCCCTTCGAAGTGCTTCACATTGGAAAAGTTCTGCATCTGTCAGAATCGTGCCATTCAAACTCGACGGTTTGGGATCCACAGGCATGCGGCATCGTTCAATCGTCGTCGCCATCAATTTCTTCCGTCACGGCGCCAACCAAAACGAGCAACAGACCCTTCGCTTCCCTTCTTGTTCAAGACGAGACCTATTCATGTTGTGCAACAAACTTTTTGTAAAGTGCACGCAACAAATTCACTGATTGAGACAAAACGTTATCTCAATCTTGAAACAGCGCAAGATATGAAAATATAAATTGATTGGACAACATCTGTTGGTGAACAAGAAATTCGCACCTCTCTCCTTCCCACGCAGTGTCAATCTCCCAAACACCATGCAATTCTTCAGCTGGTGAACAAGGTGACGACAGCAGCCTGGTGGTTCAGGAAAAAACAATATTGACCTGTGCAAATTCAGTAACATGCGTCTTGTCGTGGTGTTGCTCTGCGTTGTGGCGTTGAGTTCCCTCTGCGAAGCAGAGCGGAAAAGATACGACGGGTAAGTGAGCGCAGGACCGTGAGAAGATACGTGCGAGGGGAGGTGCCCTTGTTCCGAGCCCACCGTCGTTTGGTAGCATTTTCTTGTGGTCCTTCCCTCGCACAGACATTGATCTGAATGGATGCTACACAGAAAGAAAATTTTGACAAGGAGGGAAACCTCAACCCACCTCTGAGAGTTCACTGTCCTTTCGTGTGAAATTAAGTCAATTCTCAAATACAGCAGATTCTATCAGGTCAATTGCAGTTTGATTCGCTCAGGTACCAACAATGGTTTGTGACTCCCAAGACGAGAGAGCAGCTGGACGTTCTCAGATCCATGGATGACGAGGTAACTGCACTCTGTTTTGTTGGTGTTCCTGCACTTGTGGGAAAAAATTTCAACATTTTGTGTTGAGCTTGGCCAACAGCTGCACAAAAAGGATGAACCAGCCCAGCCCAGCCCAGCCAACGAGCCCCTTTCACCAGTTCCGCTCTGCCGACAGGTGATGTTCTTCGACGGCGAGGCTCGGCGGGTCGGGGAGCGGGTCGAGCTGCTCGTCCCTCCGGCGGCGGCGCGGCGCTTCCGACGCCTCGTCCACGACATGGACCTTGAAGTCCGCTCCACAAACATACAGAGGTCCGTTCCGCAGCGGAGGCGGGGACCACAAGTCCTGTGACAAGCGAGTTGGTTGAGTGCGGTTTCAAAGGCGCAAATTTGTGGTTGCACGAATGGTTCTTTCCCAAAATTTCTGGACACTCCGAAGTTCACAGTACTGGCAATGAGTGACAGAACACGTCGGGATCTGTCTCGGTTTGTTCCCGCTTTCAGGTTCCTGGACCAGGAGTTTGCGCGTCTGGACGCAAAACACAAAGCTGGATTCCTCGCCTACGATCCAGACGACTACAACACACTCGACGACGTGAGCCTTATAAAGTTCCTTTTCGCGCCACGGCCAACAGGTGATGTTCGGGTTTCGATTGCTTGTTTGACTGAAGAACGAAAACGATGCTGCATAAAACACTTGTACAAATGCAGAAAAGTGACCATCACGTTGTGTTGCAGATAAACGCGGAACTGGAGAGACTGGAGCAGGAAGAGTGTCCGACTGATTTCAGATGTGCCGTCTCGAGCATTGGATACACGTACGAAGGCAGAGAAATCAACATGCTCAGTGCAAGTTTCAAACTCTTTTTGCAATCGCGAAACAGCGCGTACAGGCGCAAGGCGTGGATCGGGAAGCACGGAAACTGGCTCCTTCCTGTTGTATTCTGTGCTGCAAAAGTTTGTCTTGACAGGAGAACTTCGACAGTGAGGTTTCGACCTCCATGATTGGGGACCACCGCACACAGAATCCAAGATCTCTCTCTTAATGACACACAATCAAACCCAGTTCTTGTCAACATCTGGCTTTGGACACATGTACATGTTTTCTGTGCACCTCGGTACTCTGCTGGCATGAGGAACAGAGTGTGAGGTGTGTTGTGCCGTGCAGATCTCGTCGGGCTCCGCGCAGCGCTCGGTCTGGCTCGACTCGCTCATCCACGCGCGGGAGTGGCTTGCCGGAACCACCGTCATGCGACTCGCTGACTACGTGAGCAAAACTAAATTCCACAACACTGCGGTCACAACACTTCTCGTATGTGACCTCACAGTTGTGGGAGTGAGTTCACACACTGAAAAATAGTGTTCCTGTTCAATCACACAACTCTCTTCTTGCCCATAGGTCTTGAAAAGTCTCTTGTGATTTCACAATAATCATTTTTCCAGCGTGTGTCAACCATCACAAAAATTTCTTGTTGTCCAAAGCGCCTTGCATTGGTCTGATGCAAAGGAACTAAAGGAGAGGAAAAAGAACGCATCAAGCGCATAGCCTTCCACTGCCGGCCTTGACTAAATTTTGAAGACGTAATACTGATGTCGCGCAGGTTTTTCCTGTCAACGTCCATGCTTCTCACGTTGGTGCCCTTTCTCTCCTCCTCAGCTGTTGACGGCGTACGGGTCTGACGATGACGCGACGTACCTTCTCGACAACTACAACTTCTACATTGTGCCCGTCATGAATCCGGACGGATACGATTACACCTGGACGAACGTGAGCGCCAGAGCGAAGAGATGCTTGGATGCAGGGAGAGGGTTGTACTGAGTGCTTGGGGACAGGCCCACTTACACCTGAACTTTCGCTTGCCAGGTCATAGTAATGACACACCTGAAATAATGTTGATAAATTTTGTCAAGACTTTTATGGTGTGATTGGCAGGATCGTTTCTGGAGAAAATCAAGGAACAGGAACGACGGATCATCCTGTATCGGAACCGACCTCAACAGGAATTATCCGGTCTATTGGGACGGTAGGTGGAAACAATGGCACAACACGAAATTTCATGCAGAGATTGCTGGTTCAGTCTGCTGCAGCTGCCTTTCCTTGTCTCACTTCTGCTCCAGCTGGTTCCGGCTCCAGCGGCAATGCGTGCAGTGATGTGTACCACGGCTCCGAACCCGCCAGCGAACCGGAAACTCAGGTTTGAGGCAAACGAGACTCGTTGTTGAATCATCACTGCGTCTTCGAGAGATCAACTGATGAAACAGAGGTGTTGGTTAGCTCTGTTGTTGTTGTCATCTGCAGGCTGTGATCGATGAGACTCTTGCCCTGAACGAGGACGGGTCGCTGTTGGTGTGGATCTCATACCACACGGCAGCTGAGTTCTTCCTGCTGCCGTACGGAGGAACCGACGACTTCACCTGCAACTATCCTCCCAGCGACATCTATGGCGACCAGGTTCTGATCAAGTCTCCTCGGATGCGTAACAATTTTTGACGTGTTGGCATTATGAAACGATGAGCGTGTTTAGCTCAAGCTTTGTTGTCTTTTTTGCTCAGCTGCAGGCAGCTGAAGCAGCAGTAGAAAGGATGGAGGATGTGGGTGGGCTAAACTGGCGCGCAGACAACGCCTGCGATGGGATCTGTACGTTCTTTGCTCTGTGTGAAGTTCTCTGAAACGCGCGTTTGAAATGCCTCCTGACACGTGCACTGATCAAATTCTGATTCGAACCTTGTGTGTCGCTTCAGACGATGCGGCTGGAATCACCATGGATTTTGCATTTGACCCCACGGATGGAGCCGATGTGAAGTATTCGTACACCCCCGAACTCAGAGGTCCAGGTACAAGTTTCTGCAGACGCAACTGCATGTTCACTCGCAATACGTTATGTGGATTGCATGTTGTGGTCAGAATGGACGAACCAAATGCAAAATATTTCTCTGGCCAATTCGTCCATTCAGAAATGTCACTTTGTTGCACTCTTGCTTTGTCGTAAACAACACAGGGTCAGTCTGGCGCAGTATTTCAACTGTATCAATTTCAGGTTTCAATCCTCCGGCGTCCTTCATCCAAGTTTCCTTCGAGGAGAACTGGGCGGGTTTCGTCGCCCTGATGAGTGAAATCGAAGCGATTGATCGAAGAAATTGAAGCCACCAAGATTGAGGCTTTTCAATGTCTGTCTGAGCAAGATTAAAAGACGTCAGTTTCCAAAGCGCAAAAGTGATTGGCGTTCGTTTTCGAAATGGTTTGAAATAACAAAGGATTCATTTCACTCAATTAGCCTGAAAGCCAGTGCGTCAAGATCAGCACTCGTGTGTCAGCATCCAGAGGCAGACGCAAGGACGAAAGACCTGAAAACAAATCTCCTTCCAAAAGGCCAAATGTTCATTTTCCCAGGTTATGTTGTTTGGGACAGCGTTTTCATCAGGGGAGACCCTCCTCGATCAAACCCAGGATCCTCCGTCCCAAACCACAAAACGTGCAAATATTCTTACTGTTGTTTGCCATTTCTGTGTCTCCACGTGTGCCAGAAATAAAGGTGAGACCAGTGAAAACGACCACCGCATTAGAACCCTCCTCCAATCCAGACATTGTTTGGTGGAGATTTTGGCCTGCCGTTGCACAAGGTGATCGTTTTTGATGTCATCTCTGCATGCAGTTCGATAAAAAGATCTGTGTGCAGGTAAATGACAAAACATGTGCACTGTCATTCGACCGTCTTCTAATTTGCCCGACTTCCTTGTACGTAGACCTCAGCTGGTTCGTTTCTAAAAGATACAAGTTCCAGTGGAAAACACCCGTACAAGTAACAGACATTTTGAGTTCATCAAAGACTGGCGTAGGAGCCATGCCAATTCAGATATGAAGTACACTTTCAGGCCCCGAGGCTGTGTCCGGTATTTGAGCGGTGATGCTCGGTCCTCTCTTTCGGGGTGGATCCGTGCTGCTCAAAACTTGGCTTCAAACCGTGTTTACTCTTGACCAAAATGAACGCCAAGCGTTCCTACAAAAGCCAGCACGCATTATCGACGTCCACATTTCTGTGAAACACAGACCTTCACACATGCAGGCCTGTCAAAGGAAACACATCATTGCAGAAATGCAAACGGACATCATGGAGTGCGAGTCGCAGCCTTGAGTGACGAAAGAAATTGTTCACCGTAAATTTCATGGTCTCATAAAGGTTGCGTGGAATTTCTTTTCTGGATCATGGACTATTCTCAGCTGATCGCAATTGTTTTCCTGTCTTCTGCAGCATCGGTTTGCTCAGAAATGATAGCACGTAAGTCTTCTCATTGTACTGTCATGAAAAACTTTCAAAGCGCGCCTGGGTTCGCAATTGTCATCTTTGTTCTTCGAAACAAAGATGTTCTACTTTCGGTTTCACGACAAGCCAATGATAGCGCAGATTTTGTTTCAATAACGCAATCACTTCACAACAAAAAGGCCTCACCACCGAAGCCAAACCAGTGTCAAACAACCGTATGTTCCTCATCACAGGATGCCCACAGAACAACGACCTGAGTTTCTTCATCGCGGACAGTGTGAACCCTTGCATCTTCCACTGGTGCGTCTTTGGGTCTATGGTTGACGTGGGTAAGTTTAACAAATCAACCAGGTTCCTGTCTCCATTCAAGCGTCTGACTTCCCCTCTCACTCTCGAACCCTCAATTCATTATCAAAGAGTTTCACCCCTCCATAGTTCAAGACTATTCAGGTGAAGCAACTTTTTCCGGGTAAAGGGTCCACACCAAAGGGCTGCTTCAGAATCTCTGAGCTCTGATTGTTCCTTCTCATCCAGGTGTGTGTCCGGAGGGAGTTGGAGTCCCGCGCGGCTACGCCAATATCTATTCACCGTGCACAATGCCCAACGCTGCATGCAAAGGTAGGTCTCAAGAACCATATTCATTCGACCTGAACAGAAAACTCAAGGGAAGAGAACTGCAGAAAATGCTGACAGATTGTTTTCACAGGAGTTTGAGATTCCTCCTGACTTTTATGGGTGCATTGTTTTTTCTTCAAAACTTTTCCTCAGAAACGGATGTTGTGCTGTCATGGCAGCGACAATGAACACACTTCAATTCTAATGATTCAACGAGACCTGCATTGAAAATATTTGTTTCTTTTTTCAGGAAAGCAAAAGAAGGAGAATACTCCAAAGCCAACGACACTCTCCACAGATGCCCCAACAACATCCAGATCGCCCCCGCCACCAGTACGCACGACGCTTTCTGCCACACAGCCGTCACCCACCACATCCAGGCCCCACAGCTCGTCGGTCATTCACACCACATCTCCACCTCCAATCACCACGTTGTTCACCACTTCCCCTCGCCCTCGCATGACCACGCTCACGCCTCGGACACAGAGCCTCAGGACGACAGCAAGGCCGACAACAGCAACTGACGACCCTTCCACATCATCCGAGACAACAGCCATGTCACAAAGTTCAGAGTCGTCTTCGCCTGTCACCGATCCGACTGACGTGAGTGTACCCGGCAGATCTTGGAATCCGTAACTTCCTGCCTTTAGTCTTTTGATGGATTCTTGGTTGGGGTCAAGTTCAAACTCTGCTGGCTCGAGTGATGTTTGATGAGCTGGTTGTTTGCTTTCAGATGACAATGGACACGAACCTCAACACCACACAGGATCAAAACTCGTCTTCACCAGTCACGTATCCCGCAGATGTGAGCCTCCGAAGTCATCATTTCCACTGTTATTTTCCTGAGCTTTCGGGGGGTAGGGGTGGGATCAAAGTCTGATCCAGTCGCCAAGACGATCCTGCTTTTATTTGCTCAGATGTCGACCATGGCAATGGACATGAACCTGACGACGACACCCCAGAGGCTCATGGAATCGACGACGTTGCCTCCGATGCAGTCCATCAGAGGTGAGTACTTTTCCACCTCAGGTGACCCAGGATTATCGTGTTTTTCTGCAGATGAAACGGGCGTTTCCGTCTATTTCAGCTTACCCCAACTTTCATGCGTTTGGTGGAATGCTGATAGCAGATATCAACACGATAAGGGGGTGCATAGAGCAATGCACAGGTCCATGTTTCGCAGTGGATTTCGATGAGAACATACAGGGATGCTTCTTCCACACACGAGAAACAGCCTGTCGGAGTCTGCATTATTTAATCAACACAACTCACGTCAGGAGACAGTATTGTGGTGAGTGAGTGAGTGAGTGAGTGAGTGAGTGAGTGAGTGAGTGAATGAGTGAGTGAGTGAGTGAATGAGTGAGTGAATGAGTGAGTGAGTGAGTGAGTGAGTGAGTGAGTGAGTGAGTGAGTGAGTGAGTGAGTGAGTGAGTGAGTCTCAACGAGCCTGAATTCACCCGCACGTAATCAGACAACAGTTCTTTCTGAACGACAAACACGACAGCAAATATTTTCGTTTTATTGCAGCTTCTTTGTGAGACACCAGTGTCCAAGTAGATGGATAGAAGACATTCAGACTCAATTTGTGGAAAAATACAAAACAAAATAAAACATCATCGGCAAGAACTAGGCATGAGATGTTGGATGGAATGAAATGTTCTTGTCCAACGAACGTGTTATTGGGATGCTGTTCCAAAACACTCGCTGCAAGTTAACTCATCCCTGCCTTTTGTTAGTTTGTCACATCATTCATACATTGCAATATTTGTTCACGGGAGGTCGGTCCAGGGTACTTGATCAGGCTTCTTGCCAAGACTGAACGCAAACTGTCAACCGTTTGGCATCAGACGGTGCAGAATTGGGGGGAAACGTCTTCATAGGTGAAGGAACTTCGTCGGCTCTTGATACCACAACGTGCACCAAATCCTGCTCAGAGCCAAAGTGTGCACCAGCTTTACCTCTGCAGACCCTGAACGCACCCCGATCAGTGGCAGCGGTTCTGAGCGACGAAGTAGGAGCCGGACTTGGGCTGCAGTTTGCGGCAGCGCGTCGCGCCCTCCGTGAAGAAGCACCGCCCGTTGTGCGCGTCGAACGTGACGCCGGTGCACGTCGGGTTCGACGCGCACAGCCGCACGCACAGGTGCGCGTCCGCCGTGCGCGTGTAGAAAATCACCTCAGCGATGTCCATCTCGGTGCCGGGGTACAACACCCACCCGGGCGGCAGAGCTGCGAACGGACAAGAACAAAGTTCATGAGCACACACCTCTGTCTCTTTGAAATACAAGCGCAGATTCTGAATCTCTGGAATTGCTCAGGACTCTGATTGAACAGTGTCATTGCACGCTGTAGCGTCTGACCCACCCACCGCTGCGCATCAGCATTTTTGTGAGTTTACGCGTGTTTGTGTTGGCAAGTGTTTCATTTGTTTCGACCCTTCGTGACAACTATGCATGTTTACGACCATCTCTTTAGTCGTGTTGACACAATGAAATAAACGCAAATCATTTCCACATTGCAAACCAAAACACTGAGCACATTGTTTCCTGCTCTGTTATCTCGCTCAAGGAAACAATTGAAACTCCCACTGCAGATTTTCGAGAATTCATCTGAGCGTCGAGCGACCGAAAATGTTCCCCAGAACTGGAATTTTTGGCAGCTGGATTGCTGTGTAGCCAATAATCCTTCCGTGCGCCGATAATTTTGTCTTTCACCCAGTTCGGAACAACAAAAATCTTCGAAAAGTCCACCTGAAATTGTCACGTCTTTGAAAGATCTCGCAACAACGATTGAGAAAAGTACTCACAGGGTGGGCCTGGGAACGTGGGATATTTGCTGACAGTCGCCGCGTCGTTCTCATCGTTGCGACGTTGTCCTTCTAAACCCGAGTCTGTCGAAGAAACACCGGATGATGTTATTGTCAAGGACTTCAAACTTTGGTGGTGGATATCATGCATTCAAAAAAATAAACGTCAAGCTGCCAGATACCACGGCTCTCCACCAACCAAATTCGTACAAATTATTTTTTGAGAAAGACAATTTGGCAATACCCGTTGGGCAGGTGGTCCTCCGAACTTGGTAGACGCCCATTTTGAAGCGCGGCTTGAAGCACATGCCACGGTTGTCGTGATAGTAGCACGCAGCGTGCATCACGTCATAGTCCACGCCGTCGCACGTCGCACTGGGGCTGTGCAGATCGAGGCACCTGTTCAAACACTCGGTCAACGTGCAGTTGCAGCAGATTTTCGCCCCGAGCATCGCATGGGTGTTGCACATCACCTCCTTGAAAACTTGCTGCGAGTCCTCGAGCATGTGAAATGTGTCTGAAAAAGCAAACATTGACAGGAGATGAAACTGTACAAAGACGAACGACATTCAATGGGATCCACTGACACGAATGTGTGGGTGCTTGTTATCAAGAACCAGTTTTCTGTACCTGCCCCAACGCAGGGAATTCTCTCGTAGTGGCTGGCGCTGATGTCCACCATGAGAGTCCCGCACGTTGTGGTGTGCGTGTGGAACCAGCACGCCCCGGTCGGGAGCTCGTAGTCGACTGACACGCAGTGCGCGTGCGCGAGGCACGACTGCGTGCACTGCAGCGCGCTCACGTTGACGAAGACCCGCGTGCCGCCCTCGATCCTCATCTGGTTGTACACCGTGCTGAAGCCTGTTCCAACGAAGACAAAAACCGCACTCAAGGCAATTCGTTTAATCAAGGCTCAGGGGCACGAACGGTGGGAGGTAATTTGCAGCAACCGATTTTTTGGGGAGAACCGGAGCAACTGAACCGTGAGTTTTATCTACCTTTGGCCATGGTCGTGTTGATGAGGCTGTTCACATCGAATGGCGGAACGTATTCTTCACTTTCATCGATCGCGTCCACCACGTCTTTTGATTCGATGCTTCTGTCGTTGTCTTCGACATCACTGTCTGCTGTAGATTCCTCCAATGCGATTTCAACAGCTTCCTCGGAAGGGTTTGTGTTCTGGATAACTTCTCCAGATGTGACATCGCGCATTGCAGGATCTTCGCGGATTCGTCTGTTGACTGCAGCTCGATACAAAGTCAATGGCGCTGGAGACTCGCGTTCCCTCGATGCGCTCGATTCATCAGAATCCTGAGTTGCACTTGGTGCAGCCAATCGAGTTCTGATCGATGGAGCTGAGTCTATTGTGTCTGAAGATTCACTCTGGCCAACATCGCTCGATTCCAGGGGTGTCTCGGTTGGGCTCGGTGCGTCACGTGGTTCAACAGTCTCTCGAGATGACCTTGCTGAATTTGACCTCGTCGTCTGACTGAAGCTTTGGCTTCTGGTGGTTGTGGTCGACTCGGTGGTGGTTGTGGTTGTCTCAGTGGGTGTGGTCCTGGTGGTTGCGATTGTGGTGGTCGTCGTGGAAGGTGGATCCGTGGTTGTTGAGCTCGCTGTTGTGGGAGGTAATCGAGTCTTCTTCCGTGACGATCCCGCCGGTCTGAATCTGTTGGTGAAAGTGTTCTTAATTGTGTGAAATGTCGAAAAACATTTACACGCGATAAAGAAGGAGTTGTAGCTCAAAGCTTCTCGTCACTGAAACTTCGCGTTCGCTTCACTGACCCGCGAGGTGAGTACGTGGTGACATAAAACTTTCGGCTTGAAGATCTCGGAGGTTCGGGAGTTGTTCTCTTGTTGCTGTTGCTGGAATCACCGAACGAGTATCCAGGGGGTGACTGCCTCGCGATCTGCAGTCGTTCCCACTGCGCGCCGTACAATCTGCGAACGAACACAACCAAATATGCTGTCAACGGCGCACCCGGACTTTTTGTCAGGGTCAGGGAAAAGCATTTCCTGCAGTGAAAAACGTTTGCGTGTGAACGATCCAGACAAAACCACACGACACACACACAGACATCAAAGACCAAACCTCGTTCAAGGTTTGGGGGAGGATGCGTGCTTTTCGTTTCAAGAAATGTAACTCGTCTTGTTCGGACCGTGATGGTGGAAAACGGAAGCTGGAAATCAACGACTGACAGCAGAATGAGAAGTACCTTTGCATCATTTGATATCGCTTGGTCTGCAAAATGGCTCTGCGCTTTGCGAGGATGATGCGTCTGAGAAGGAAGTCCATACGACCGGATGTGGACGCAGCGGTTGGGGGAGGAATGTACGGCGTTGGGCGGGCGGGGGCGACGGTGGGTCGGGCCGGGGAGACGGTGGGTGGACTCGGGGGCTGCGGCGGCGGAGTCGGGGGCGCGAAGGTCGGGGGCGCGAAGGGTGCCACCGACGGCACGGGCCGGTAAAAAGTTTCTGGCAGTGCCTGGGGCACCCGAACCTCTCGCTTGAAAGTCGGCCGCTCTGCTGCTGGTGGACTGTACCTCTCCGTCTGGTACACTGCTGCAAAAGATGAATGAAGTTCCGTTTTATCATGCTCGTTTGGTGAGTGGTTTGTACGAGTATCCAGCCAGGATGTTTCATGTTTTCTCAGATTGACAGGTTTGAATATCAAACAAAAGGAAGAACTCAAGAACTTACAGTTGTAAGGGGCTCTTGGTTTTTGCGACTGTACCCATTGAAACCTTGGTTTTCTTGTCGGAATCCAGGCTGGTATGACCCTTGGCGTGTACAGTCTGGCCGGTGCATCCAATGGTATCACTATCTTGGATGTGGGCACTTTGGTTGGAGGGGTGCTGGGGTTTCCCATTGATTCTGTGCTGTAGTCCCAGACCTTCTGATGTGACGTCGCCTTTGGTGGTACTGTTGAGGACTGGTACCCATCTGCGTGAACAACACATCTCCGCTTGTGAACAAAACAGGGACGCCGAGAACGACATCAATGTCATTACCAGTGAACTTTTGAGTCACAAATGTCACACACCGTTGAAAACATGTCCTTCCAAAGAACCGACGTGGTTTCCCTGGCTCTGTGAATCTGGACAGCACCACTCGAGCCCCGAACCCCGACTCTTGTACGGGCAGCACCAGGGACGACCCTCTCCCCCGGGAGCCTTCTTGGTACCAGCGGCCACAGTGATGTGCGTCTTGTGGTGTGACTTTTCGTCTGCGGTGCGTTGTGCATTGCGGTCTGAAATTCAGATCTCTTGAAAAAGACACTGACATTTTTCAACAAATTGAACCATTTTTGACACCGCCTCCGTCCTTACTTCCAATACTTTTGGTTTACGAGCTGTAACAAAAACATCACTTTGCGCACGCGATCAGGGTCCCAATGGGAACAAGTTCCCACTGAAAAGTTCTTTTTTCGCAACCCAATGTGAATTCTACACCCACGCACGTGCACACTCACCGCACTTAATGAGGCTGACGTGCATGAAGCCGGGCGCGCGCGAGAAGGCGCCGCACTCGGTGGCGGCGCCGTGCACCCAGCAGCGCTTCCGCGCCGTGTCCACGTCGAAGCCGCGGCACAGCGGGGTGCGCGAGCACGCCTCCTCGCAGTCAGACATGTCCTGTGTGGGTAGGAGGAGAGATTCTGTGGTGGTTGTGGTTTGACCTGCGGCGATTGTGGTTATGTGGCAGAACTCTGGTGGAGAAAATCTCTTTCGTGGTTGGAACAGACCAATGTTTCTTGGCACAAACATGTGCCCATCCAGCAAAAGCGTGGGACCCAAACCTCTTGCAGAGATCGACCTTACTGTCACAAGAGACACGAGGCTTCCTCCCAACACCCGCGAGTTGAGAGAGATGTCCAGGCGTTCAATGGTTATCTTTTTCTTTGGTGGTGCCGAATTTGAGGGAGATTCTGCAAAAGCAGAAAACATCAACATTTTGGTGAGCATCAGTTCACTTCACCAAAGAAGCAACAGCATTGGTCTTGTGTTTACCACCTGGGAACCGCACGTCCTGCGACAGGACCAGAATCGGGGACGACCGCTGACGCGGGTCCTCTGTGACGACGGGGATGACGTCCAGCTCGGTGTCCGCATCGTCCGTCACGTCCGTGTTCTGCATCACCGGCTGCGCAGCGACCACGGGACGAAGGACCAGGTCCTCGCCTCGGTTGCGCATGTCTGGAGTCGGCTCCGTGCGAGGATCCTCCTCGACCACAGGTGGAGTCGGGTCGGCGCGTGAAGTTTTATTGTCAAACCGGCTTTCTACAGTCAGAGTGCAGTGTTCTGCTGTGGGACCGTCTTGGAGTTGCTTCCTGAGTAACATTCAAAAGGAAAATTTGACATAATGCGTGCTTCACTCTCAACACATTCAGGCTCACCGTCGCACTGCTTGAAGCGGTAGTGCGTGAACTCGCTGTGGATGAGCGTCCCAAGGCACGCCGTGTAGTCGGTGTGCAGCAGACACGACGCGGCGGCGGCGTCGCGCAGCCCGGTCCGAAAGTCGAACGCCCAGCACCAGCTGTTGGCGTCGCACAGATCCTTGCAGACGCGGACTGAGCGAAAAGCATCAAACAGCCAGTGCTGTTTTTATTGCATTGAGTAAGCCCAAACGAAATTATGCATCAACTGGACACTGGGCACTCGTCCAATGTCACGATTGCAACGTGCTGCACCTGTGAGAGCTCCGTTTGCCGGCAGGCCCCCGGACACCCTGACGCCCGGAGTGATGGAGGCGCCCTCCAGATTCACGACGGCGTCGTCGTCTTCCTGCGGCAGTGCGATCCGGGGCGACGTGGGAACCGTGGGCGTCGTCACGGTTGGCGGCATCAGCGCAAATTGCGGCTCTGTCAGACAAATGACCCTTGTTTTCCAGGAAGTTCCAGAACAGGTGTTTTTGCGCCTCCCCGTGTGACCTTACAACTTGGGCCAGGAGTCAACCTGTTTCTTCTTGCATGATTGTTTAGTTTCACTTTTGTGCCAGAACTATTACTGCAAAGTCAATCTTTCGTCCACACGGAGATTATTAACTGTGCGGCTTCCTCAAGTTTATCCCCGATGAAAGGGTCGTCGCGACAAACATGAAATGTAGTCAAATTGCGCCAGCGTGGCCGCTCTGCAGCAGCTCACTGCATCTCCGCAGGACAACGTTGATCCAGCCGCTGCTCGCCAGCCGCGCGCGACAAGCGTTCCCGGACCGCAGGAAGTAGCACTTCCGGTCAGGCTCGTGGTAACTGATGCCCCAGCAGTCGGACGTGCGCAGACACCCCTTGTGACAGGACATGAGCGATCTCCAACCAGCTGAAACGTGCGTATTCTCTTTGAATGTGTCATTCAATCCAGTCACTGGAAGGCGGTCAAAACAGCTTGGCTCTGCCATGGTGACTGTTTGATACGTGCAGCAAATAATTGAGAGGTTCAAGGAAATGGAATCAGTTGACGAATTGTGTACGTTTGAAGACGTTGTTCGGGATGTATCTGTTTATCTCCATCGAGTAGATTCTCTTTCCGCTCAACGATCCACCAAGACTTTTGGGCTCAATTCCAACATCGAACGGAAAGTCCTGCACACAAAACACAAACCAGATTTGGATGGCGAAAAATCTTTTCGGAAAAGATTCAAAACTTTTCTGAGTGTCTCTGTCTCTGAAGGAAACCTACCTCACTGTCGGTGTCATCGTACTCTCGGGGTCCGGCCCCATCCAAGTAGCTCTGATCCGACAGCGGTTGTTGGGTGTAGAAACTGAGTATGAACTTCCTTCGCTCATCCATCTCAGGCACGAAATCCATTTGACCGACTGAGTTTTCGTGGCCAGTTGACGCTGCAAGGAAATTGTGAAAATTGCACCACGTTTGGAGATCAACAGCCACTCGAGTTTGGAAAACAAAACCGTTTCCTGCGTTTCACCCACAATAGTACTTTGTGCAAGAAAAAAAAAATCTTCGCGTGTTCAGCTTTGGAGCATTTGTTCGTCAGGTGGGCGTGAAGAAAACAACGAAAGGCAAACTTCCACCATGAACCACAAAATTTTAAGGCCTACGGCACTCGATGAAGGAGTGGTGCGCGCTGAGCGGGTCGACGACGAGCGGCGCGCACGCCGTGGCGGCGCCGTGCAGCGAGCACGTCCGCGCCCCGGCGCTGAAGTCGAACGCCACGCACGACGTGTCGTCGATACACAACTGGTTGCACTCCTGTGAAAAAGTCGTGTTTCAAGAACCACGTTGAGAAGGGTTAATTTTTCCAGAAAGGTTTCCTGTGCCTGTCTCTTTCACGTTCATTTCATGGTTTCGCACGCTTCTTGCCAGAATTGCATTGCATTGAAACATGTCGCAACGACAGAGATCGCTTGTTTCTTTCCAAATTTTATTTCCACTGTTTGTTTGTATTTGGAAAAAAATCTCTTCTCCAGGTATCGCAAAACGTTCACCTCTTGGTTGGGCACATATTCCACCAAGTTCCCGTTGAGCCTTTTGACGCCTTTCTGTATTTGCACGGACACTGCAAATCGATACAGCAAATCAACCAGAATGGCTCGTGCGTCTCTTGTCGGCCTTTCAAGAACTTGTTTGGAAATAAATTACATGCGAGATGTCGCGAAGAGGAGTGTCACCAGAACTTGAGGCTCACCTGGATGATGATACGCACAAAGACACAAAAGCGGAAACGTGAACCATATTCCAACCAAAGTGAAGCAGATGTTTCTTTTTGTCTCCTGGATCATCCTGGCAAAGATTTCCGTGCATTGTACGACGGAATCTTCCGTTTCACCCGAAATTTAAAACGGTGTAATCCATGTTTATTTCAAAAGTTCTTTTCGGTTCATTTGACTTCTGCCGCGTTGCAAAAGCTCAGATCTACCATTTCCAGAAATGAAATCCATTTTGACGCGCACTCTTCTTTGCTAACAGTTCAAGTCTCATGTTCCATGTCAAGTATCAATTTCTTTTTGTGCGCATAAAGAACAGGATTTTCAGGTTTTTTAGTTTTCAGCGAGATTTCGCTCCTTCAGCAGCGACATGGCGTGTTAACGATCGCGTGTTGCGAATCAAACAGAATTGTTTCAATTTTACTTTGCGCGGATCACAACACAAATGAGCCTTTACACTCCATAACAGAACAAACTCGGCCCTTTTTTGTTTTATTGCAACACAATAGTAATTAAAAGCCTGTTCGACACACAAAACATTGCCAAGTCACCAATGCAAAACGCTGAGCATCTGAAAGAAAACACAGAAAACAAAAGGAAGTCAAGCAACAAGGGAACGGATCCCAGACCCCTCCAAGGACCGTCCGAAGAACTACGAATTAATTGGACCAGTCATCACACACACACACACACACACACACACACACACACACACACACAGACGATGCGTGAAAGGAAAAACAACAAGACGCAAGTGTATTTTTCGAATTGTCGTTTTGTATTCAACTTGTAGCACATCGACAAACATCACTCCTGGAAAATTTCAATTTGACTTACAGTCTCGTGTGCAGTAAACTCAGATCAACGTGCAGCAAATAAAATCTCCAATTCCTCCAGGACCTACATGACTGTGCGAAGAACAACCGTGCAGTAATCTTTCATGCGTTTTATCGTAACTGTTATCAACTGTTGAACGGTTCCCAATCAACACGACTGAATTTTTAGCGCTCTTGCGAGACAGAAAACTCAACGTTGAAAATAAAAGACAGCCATCAGGGCAACTTCGTAAAACAAAATCACAAGATCTGGAGAGACTGTGGACGCTCATTGAGCCCGGCGGACGCTACTTGGCGGAGACGGACTTGCGCGTGCCAAGATCGAGTGGCGCCTCCTGGTCCGCGTTAGTGTTCCCCGCACCTTTCTTGTCCTTCACTTCGCTTTTCACCTGCAGGGTTCCACTGGAACGTATCTCTCCTGTTGGCGTCTTTGCGCCACCCTCAAGAGATGATCCCCCTCCAGCTCCCGGAGACGTTGGCTTCGCTCGCAGCGACGTGCTGGTTTGTGAGGACGCCGCGCTACTGGCGACGGGGAGGTAGGGGCGTTTCGGCGGGGTCGGCGCGACGGCGGCTGCGATGTGGGGCCGGTGCGCGGACGGGGGCTGCGCCGAGGGAGCAGTCTGTCCCTCTGCGGCAGCCTCTCGTTTCTCAGCTTCCACTGCTTGAGTCCGGGTCACACTCGTCGTTGACTTCGGTTTGCTCGGAGAGAGCTGACTACTGGGCATCTGAGACGGTGAGTTCGTGACTTTCGGCTTTACTCCAAGGATCTCCCGGTAAAAATTTTTGTTGGGCGACGGTGGGACAGCAGCCGGTCTGGTGGGTGACAACGCGTTCTGCTTTTCAGCACTTTTGTTGGCGTCATTTCTCCAGTGTGGTGGCGACCTGCTCGCGATGGGGGAGGTGGCGACACTCACGGTCGTCACGGTCGGCTTGTTCGGCGTGGCTGGCTTGCTCGGCGTGCTCGTCTGAGTCGAGGACGAGCAACTCTTGACCGCCTTGGTTGGCGTCACTCTCGATGATGGCGGCACGACAGTTTTTCGTCCAGGAGACAGCGGGTTCCCCGGATGCCCTGCACGTGCAGGGGAACCTGGGGACATGGGCAGCGTACTCTGGGACCCAGGTGCAAGTTTCGGTGACGTCACAATCTGCTTGTTGCAAGGAACACTGGGTTGCGATGGCGATGCTTCTGTCACCCTCGCTGCCAACAGCTTGTCGGAAATGGTGTTGATGCACTTGGGCTTGGGCTCCACTTTCTTCAGCGTGAGCGGACCTCTCGGCGGCGACAGTGACTTGTTCCCTGCTGAAGACGTCACCAGCTGTTGTTGCGTTGGGGCGGCGGACGCAGCACGAGACAAGGACAGTGATACCGCGACCTCGGTCTGCTGCGGGGACGGAGGGGGTGGCGAGCGAACCGGAGGAATCAACGGGGACGGTTTGGACTGGATGACGGGTGACTTGGCGTTTGACGAAATTTGCTTGGCTTGAGACGAAGACAGCTTCATGAGGTGTGGAAGGTTGGGCTTCTTAGTCACTTGTTGCTTCGGGGGTTTCGGAGGCGGTTTGGGTGCGGCGGGAGTTTTGGGATTCTTCGGAGGTCTTCCCACTTTTCTCTTGACCGGTGCATCCACAGGTTTCACTGGAACTGTCTGCGTGGTCGCTGCGGATGTGTTCTTGCGGCCTGGACTCACAACTGTTCCCGGAGTCGTTTTCAGTGTCTCTCCGGGCAGGCTGCGCCTGACTGACGGCTCTGCCGACTTCTGAGCGCTCGACGTCGTTCTCTTCTCCGCACTGACCCTTTCCGCTCCACCACTTGCCCTCGCTACTTTCGCCGGAATGATCTGGTCACCAGTCCTTTTGTGCGGAGACACATTCCTTTCATCCTCCTCCGGAACCGGCTCCAGTCTCCGTTTGCGGTTTTCAATCTCCCAAATAGAGAAGAACAGCGCAAACGGAGCACGCTGCAATGATAAAATGGTCACGTGGTCAAGTCACAGCACCCAACCAGGTCTCATGGTGATTCATACAGTCGCGTCACGTGCAACACAAACTTGAGTTTTGCCTCAGCACAAAAGGTGACAATCCCGCTCACCCTTTTCCACTCGTATCTGTAGGCGATGTCCATCAACGTGTACTGGTCGCTGAGCCACTCCTCCTCGCGATGAAACACGTCAATCTGAAAGACATGGTCCGAGTCATGGCGTGTATCTTGGTGTCCGAGCCTTGTCGGGAGAGGGATGTTCTTGACATGAGAGATGCAATCAACCAGGGTCGAGGTGTTCACACGAACCTCGTAGCGCAGCTCCAGATCCAGTTTGGTTCGGATGAACTTCTTGAGATGACCAATGGTGAAGGCTGCAGGACACAACAGGTATCGCTTTCTCGGAACCTGAAGACAAAAGGCGCACTCAGATATATATGTAAACCAAGAAAAGGGCGAAACACTGCTTGACGTGTTTTGTGAAGCCACACAATTCGTATCCTCACCTCCTGGTTCGACGGTTTCTCATCAGAGACAGGGAGTCCACTGAAACAAAACACAAACACATGTTGAATGTGGTTTCGACCAAGTGCTTCGAGTTTTCCACAAATTCACGCTTGCAGCACTTTGTTTCCACACAGCACAACGGACTTACTCTTGACTGAACTCGAGGGACAGGCTGATCTTCTCGTCGTCGAGGCTCGAAGGGGAGCCGCCCGCCTCCAATCCGAGCCCCACCGCCGCCGGGCCTGTTTGCGTGAGGTATTTCTTCCGTCTGCGAACCTCCTCTGAGAACAACAAAATCCTGTGTCAAAGAGGCGTCCGTTCACGTCACATTCGATGTGTGCTAAATAACCGGCGTCAAACCAACCTGTGAAGAGTCCAGGCACCAACTTGTACACCAAGTCCTGCAGTGTTTGGTCCGGTCTGAAACAAACAACACCGAGTTTGTCATTTGTGGTGGTCCAAATACTTCACAAGCATGTCTGCGACAAATTCCCGACTTACATTCCAGTTTCCCCTTTCCACCCAATCCTGGATCCGCTAGGAAAAGAGAAACAATGAATTTCAGACGGGAAAAACGCGACTGACCTGATGCTGGCGAGCGGCCTGGTTTTGTGAATGAGGACGTCACATATTGGACAATATTTGTTGGTTTCCAGGAACTGCACGATGCACGTCTTGCAAACTGCGTGAAAAAAGCAAAACGTTTGTTGAGATGATTTCAAGCAGATAGACACCTGCCACAACGAACCAACCATCAAAAGTCAACATTCAGCGTTGGTTTCTCAGAAACAAAGTTCAATTTGACTGCATTCCAAAATACTTTTTTCAAGGCACAATCAGTTTGTGACTCTATCTGCTGGACTCACAGGAGTGCAGACACTCGGTGATGGTGGTGGCGTCGATGAAGTAGCCGCCGCACAGCACACAGACGAGCTGCGGATTCAGGTCCCGGATCCGCACCTGCCGCGCCCGCTTCACCATCCTGCAAACATCACCCGGGTCGAGAAATTTTGTCTTTGATCAACTCACGTGCACGTGTACTGAAAGTTGTGATATTCCAGCCACATTTTTGGAATGTTTGGCGCTTCGTTTGGACAGTTGCAACGCCAGGAAAGCACGAGGGAAATTCTCTCACAAGATGTGCGGCACTTCAGAAAATGGAGAAACGCATTGAGGAAAAGCCAAAACAATTGATCTGGGATCACACCGAGCGCGGTCGCTGGCGGTGCCAACAATTTTTTTCGATGATTTCCAAATGTAAAGACGAACTTCACTTGAGAATCGGAAAGATACACGAATTTGGCCTTCAATGATCCAGATCTCCAGATGTCTGGAGAGTTTTTGTGCTTTGTTCTTGTTGAGAAAACACGGTGCAACAAACCCCGCTCGTGCAATCTGACATGCAACTGTCCACACAATGACTGTTCACACAACGGTTTTCACCCAACACACTCATTTTCACCAAAAGAAAGGTCACCTTTGTGCAGTGACTGACATCACGGTCCTCGGGAACTTGCTCCGGTCAGGACACCGATGACGCAAGTTTCTCAGCTGAAAGAAATCGATTTGTTACTCGTCTCCATGCAGACTCTCAAGACGCAAACATTTTGCTTTTTTTCAGACAAAACTTCTGCAATGTTTCGTGGGACCTCAATGCCGGAAACTACAAAGTTGTCCACAACAAGATATAAATCGCACGATTTCAGGTGATCAATTTTTTCAACTTTGTCATTAAATTTGCTGGTCCAAGGATTTCACTGGAAAGAAGGTGGGAGGGGCAGCCAACTGAGAAAATTGTCAGAATGTGGTCAGAAATTTTGAAAACCTGCAAAACAATGCTCAAGAATGGTTCCTGATCACTTTTTGAAAATGTTGAATGTCACTGGTCCCCCCCCCACCCGACGCCGGACCAGCAAATGTCCACACATGCAAACGAAACAACTCCATACTTTCCAACACTGAGCGCGCGGTCTGAGAAACGTCGCGGTCGATGACCCAGCGCAAAGTCGCAGAAAAATCCCCCCGAACTGTAGTTTGGTTCTGTCGTTCACTTGCATAACAAAAGCACAGAACCCGCCCGAAGCTACTCAGAATGGCATTGACCCGTCGAAACAATTCTCAGGTGCTGTGTCGTTTTGCACTTTGTGGAGTTTCGCACTTTGTCATCTTATCCCTATTTGCGCTCTTCAGTGCCAATTGGGTGCAAATTTGCCCCGAGGTCGAAACATGTGGTCAGAATTGCCGGATGAAGGAATCGACTCTGCTCTTTTATCTTTTCTTCAAAACCGCAAGTCAAAGGAGCACATCACTTTCGAAAGTGCTCCGACACCAAATTATTCAGTCATAAAATAAATATCAAGTTGAACAGCAGGCTTCTGCTTGTATTTTATTTTGGATGCCAGACTTTTCAGTTCAGTCACGACTGAGTGACTGTTCCTCCCATTACTTTTATCTCGCTTCCTGGCCTCACCCAATTTCAATGTCGCCTTTGTACCAAGGCAGCTTTTGTTCCTGCCCTCTGAGGTTAGTCACCATGAATAATGCACAAGTGACCCCAGATGGTTGAACTTGACAGGCTCAAATGTAACTCACGCACACCAGATAACAACTAATCCCTATCTTCGTTGCCCTACTTTTTTCAGAGAAACGCAACTCAGTTTGTCACGCAAAACAGACATTCTTGAAATGAATCTCAAACCTCTTCAGAAAGCCATCTATCAAGTGCTTGTTTGCCTTTCACTTGGGAAATCATTTCTTACAATTTTTGAGAAAAAAAAAAGAGTTGCTCCTCAGAAGAAGCTTATCTTCTTTTTTTGAGAACGAATGAGGAATATTTTTCCGAGCCTTTTGCAAAACAACCAAACTGTGACAAAATTGAATGGGAACCAGCTATTTTCACATAACAAGACATGTGCACTCCTGAGACTTTTGCACACACACACACAAAACACTCACAGACACGCACGCACGCACACACACACACACACACACACACACACACACACACACACACACGGTGCAGCGACAGCCAAAGTGCGCGCTTGAAATTCGGTCAGGGGAGGAACCACGACCCCTGGATCCACAACTGCTTCAAATTCATTTGATGACTTGGGGAACTTCTGTCATCACACAGTGAACGCCGGAGGAGAAAGTGCGTACAACGTACAGTTTGAGAAATGCGAGACCATGCAAAGTCGCCATCTGGTCTGCACCAACAATATATCGTAGATAACTGTGCCAAGAACATTTGGATTGATCCAACATGTGAGTTCACCGACTGGATGCATGCCACGGAACAAAGCAAATCACATTCTATTCAGCGAGCGATGATGCGGCGCTTTTCGTTTTGGTTCGCGATGAGCTGTTGTCGACCCAATGTGAATTGGGACAACTTCTGGACTGGAAGAACTAGATCTAGAGCGCTTGTCATCAATGGCATCCATCTTGAAATTTTTGGACCTGAGCTACCATCCACGTTTTAGCTGCTATTTCAGCTTTGAGAGGCTTTCCAACCCAATTACCCGATAAATACCCAAGCTAAACATTCTATGACAAAATACTCACCTTGATTCGGTGGTCAATCTGTCCAGTTCGGCGAGAAATGTTGAGAAATGAACTGAAGTGAACTTGTGTTGTTTGCGGTTGCGTGGGTCACGTGACTCTTGAGGCCCGGATGACGCGGCTGAGCCTCTCTCGCTGCTGGCTGCTGCGCGCGTCGTTTGTTGAATTTTGTAGTCAGAACATTTATCATCTGCTCTCTAATTTGCGTCTGGCAAATTCGCTGTTTTCCATCTGTGCAATGCCATTGAGTGCACGGTATGATAAGAGTACAATCATTTCTTTCTACACACAGACTGAAACTCATCGCTGGTGCTTTCGGCAAATGTTTCTTGTTTCTGCTGGAACGAACACACAAACGACATTTGAACAATTTTTAATTGTGCGCAGAAATATATATTTTTTTATGTTCATTTCCACACCCAAATAGAAGATTGTTCAAACTCTCGATTTGCTTTTCTGCTTTCTGCTCCAACAAAATCTCTTTTCTTGGAGAGACAAGCGCAAAAGTTTTGTTGGAATTAATTATCATGGACTTGTTCTTTTGTTGGTGCCTGATACAGTGGAGAGAGAGAGAGAGAGAGAGAGAGAGAGAGAGAGAGATGCTGCTGCACATATGAGTTCTTTTAAACTTTTTTCTCAAAGGAATGAGAGCAGACAAGGGAAAATTCGAAAATGAATAATTTGCACACCCAACCAATTTTAACAGCATTTAGTAAGTCAGTTCAAAAAACCCTTGCCTTTTAAAAATTATTTCAATTTGTTTATTTGTTTCATTTTTACTTTTCTGTGTTGAACAAATAACATGTATACCTGTGAGACTCACTTTTCACGGAACAAAGAACAGCCGTTGAAGGTCATTTGAGAATGTCACTCTCTGTCAAGAAATCTTCGTGTGGGATTTCGGAGTCAACTCAACGACTGTATCCTGAAAGATTTTCGAGTTCCAGAGTGACTGTGTGGTGGTAAGCTTTTTGGGTGGTCCTGAGACCTGTACTGTGAAAAATCGCAAAGGTGCAAAAAACCCCCAAAAAACGAAAGCAAATTTGTCGGGTTTCAGAGGAGCCAGTATGGGAGGTAAAAATCACCGTCAGGTGCGTGAAAGCCAAATTCTCTTTCCTCAAAAGCCTCCTGATCAAATTTTGTTCGGCAAGCAACCTGCAGGAAATACAAGATTGCAGATCCGTGTTGCACCTTCACCATGCAGGTGGGAGTCTGCCTTCGAGAAACAACCAAAAGACCGAACGTCATTGATTCAAAGTGTAGTTGCCGCAAACAAACATTTTGAAAAATAGTACATAGTTTCAATCGCGAAAATTTCTGAACAAAAAAACATTTTGCAGCGCAAAATTTTACAGCATGCATTTTGTCTCTCGGTTGAACTCGCAACACAAATTGTGAAATGTCCAAGCTGATGTATCACCGGGGGTGGAACCAGGATTTGGCAAAGAGGACGACCCTTTTGGGGGGAAACTTTTACTCAAACTCTGGAAATTTTACCACTCACAAAGGAAAATATTTTGAGTGCTTGCCGCACAAAATTGGGGGAGTTGTTGGTTTATTTCCACCTGCTCCACCCCAAATTACAGATATTTCGACATTCTTCTGGTTTGTCCCACCTGGCCACCATGCAAACGAAATTGCCACTTCTTTTTCATACACATTCCAACGAAAAATCACGTGTTCGTGTCTGTTTGACTTGCGCTTGCACATCCTTGCAAATTATGTCTTGTGTCTTGCCCCTGCCGCCAGATCAGCTCCAGCCTCGGCATCTCTGGGGCGGGAGAGAAGCAGGGAAGTAATTTGCGCGAAGCAGGGAATGAGAGTTCCAAAGGGCAAGGGAGGTTGGAGGAGTTTCCAGCCCACAACCAAATATTTGTCAGTTTTACGTGCATTTTGTGCTCTCGACTTCCCTTGGGCGTCCAGCCCTCCTGGACCAAATCCTGGATCTGCCCCTGGTCTGTGTGGAGTGCACAGTGAGACAAACAAACAAGAAATCAAGTTTCGAATCTGAAATTTTCTCACATGTTTTTCTTTTACATTTCTTTCAGTTTCAAATGTATCAAAGTTGGAATGCGCCCTCAATCCCTGGGGGTGGGGTCTGGGGTGATCACCAAACAGATCGATCCACTGGAGTGGATCCAGGTACGGGAGCCCCCCAATGCGGCCGCCTCCCCAATTAACTCCGAAAAAATTGGTTTGTGTCTCCAACTGTTGGTGATGAAGTCACAAATGAAAGTTCGCTTCGGAACTCTGAAATTTTCATTTGGGAGTTGGGGGGGGGGGGGC
>JAAUXT010133053.1_pt1 | contig 32938 bp, 28 predicted proteins | sample 7278171 | NCBI WGS metagenome assembly JAAUXT01 (sample SAMN14350112, study PRJNA611818) | marine sediment metagenome | isolation source: surface marine sediment (1.8m) | place: French Polynesia: Moorea | collected 2018-08
ATTTTCAACTCAACTTACAATTTTGTGAAACAATCTTTTTGTACCTCCTTTATATATTACAACTTCTTGAAAAAGTCAGTGATTGAGCTTTGCTTTTTGGTATTTTCTTCTTTCAAAAACCCTTGAACAAACTTTAACTCCAACTCAGTGACCAAAGACAACATCTTTTTGTCTTTCTACTTGACAGCATTCTCTTTGCTTTCTCTTTGAAAGACTTCAGACCATTCATGACTCTGCCTACGGTGGACACTCTGTCAACCGTGGACAAAATGCCGTGTACACATGGGTGTCCACGGTAGAGAGAGTCCACTGTAGCTTCGCAGAAGTCACTTTTGCCGTCATAGGTATATGGTGGTATTACGCAAGGTTCCCCGGCTAAAGCTGTACACATTTCTGCCAGGAACTGAACTATGGTTTACCTGTTTGCTTGTCAGCACCCATCTCCGCGTGATTTTTTTTGAACAGTCGGGTGTTGGCAGGCTTTAAACCAAGGAATTAAACCAAACGTTTGCTCGAAATGCCCAATGGAAACTGCCCGAAGTGGTTGCAAGTACGCTGAAACATTTCAAGCGTATCAACACGACACCAGAAACATATAAATGCCACACTTTCGGAGCTCAATATGTGTTGTACCTGTGTTTTTGCTGAACGAAAAACTGGCAAAGTATGAGGGGTGCCACAGCCATAATTGAACTCAACCTGGAGGTGGGGGGTTACACCCTCGTACACAAGCATAGCAAAGCTCAGGATTTCAAAGTTATCACATCATGACACAAACAGACAGACAACAGACACACAAAAAAAACATCACGAAACTTCGGGCTGTGAGAAAAATTTACTTTTCGGGCCCCTACATCTACGTGGACAGTTCTGCATGTGTCATGCGACGTGCACGGTTGGTCAAACGTCAGATGGCAGCAACCAGAAAAGGTGAACACAACTTGGAACTTGGCAACACAACGTCCACATCCATGCTCCTTTCCTGGCAGCTTCCACTGGATGGAACTACTCTGTCTGGAGTCAACGGAGACGCACGAAGAGACCAAGAGTGAATGCCGTTCACAAGAACCTTTAGTTTCTCAAGGGTCCATTGATGTTGCTGTTCATATTTCAGATTAATTGGACAAACTTTGAAATCTGCAACGAGTCACTTTGACCCAAACCAACCACAATTTCGAGCGAACAGACGAGACTTCTTGGGCAAGTGGCCTGGAAATTTTGTGGAAACCAAGAAACAAAACGGAACGTTTCTTCTCAAAGCCCCACAACTTGGACACCAAACACACTCTTTCTGCCTCGAAAACAGCTTGGCGTTTGCCTTGAGGTGCTGAAACTTTTGTCAAATCCACAACCAACTTCGAGGAAAAAGTAACTTTTGTGATTTTCTGTATGTTGGCACTTTCACCTTTGGTGCTCATTCATCGCTTATCAGCCCGACATGTACAAGGCAGGCACGACAGCTGGGAAATTGGCGTTTTATTGGCGAGTGACAAACACAATCCTTTTTTAAGCTTCTTGCACTTGATCCATTCTGACATCACATCATAAGCGCGACAAACGCTCTTTGGGCACAGTCGTACAACTCACTTGACGGCCAATTGCCAGCGTTTTCAATGCACCTAATTTTATCTCACTTTTACAGAAATTGAAATATCTGCAGTGTGTTGCCTTGACAATGCAATTCAATTGGCCTGTGAATACCCTCTGCAGAATGTTCGCAGCCATGCATGGTAACCACAGAGACGCTTTGGTTGTCAGGGTGATTGAACACATTGTTGCCATGGGATGCAAGCCATCAACATGTGTCAACCAATCAGCTTAAGTCTGTCACAGGTCAATTGTGCTGTAATTCACCATTGATGAAAGAACGATAAACAAATCAGTTTCTGTAAATGAAACTGGTGCTGTTTTTGTTGTTGCTGAGAGAAAATTCATTACAAATGTGTCATTCCACGTTTTCCCCTCACAATCTTCAGTGAAGAATCCCCATCTGCGGCTTTCGTTGCGTGCACTCGAATTGTTCTTCAAAGCAACCAAGATTTTTGTTTTTGAAAAGTTTTTGTTGGTTTCACGTCATCGACTACTCAATATTGACATTCTGCAAAACTGAATAACCAGGAAAACTCAGTCCGGTCTGACCCCAGCAAGGGGAGACGTGCACTTGAGGCCAAAAAATGTCCTGCTCATAGTGGTGATGCAGGGCGGGGTCAACGTTTTTCGTGCTTACGAGCCACCACAATGAATTTCGGAAAATCGTCGCTTCCGAGCTGTGCTCCCCGCGTCTTCCCATCATTCTCCTCCATCTAAAAATTCTCCATTTTTACCAATCTCCATGGGGCCATAACACGAAAAGTCATTCATGTCTTGTGACACAAAACTCAACACCAAACAAACAAGAATTGCGTAGTGTGATCCTTGGCGTGTTCCTGGTGTTTTATGCCATTGGCCAACTTTTTGGTGGCGATCTTGGATGTTTTTTGTGTTGAGAGAAGTTGCCATTGGGTGCGTGCTGACCCAAGAACAAACGTCGTCTGCGTGATTTTCCAATCCCATTCGAACGCGAAAAGAGGAGAGTGAAATGAGCAAAAAGGCATCAGGCATTAAAACTCAATTATTACGCAAAATTCTGCGTGACGTGAGTGGTCCACGAAACCTCACAAAAGCCTCGCGTTGGAACCAACGATTCCCCAAGCCTGTACCTCGAATACCAGCCTTATTCAAAGTGGGACTGACGGGAAATCACTTTTCATCATTGTGTGGCAGTCATTTGATTTCCTTTTCTCATCCTTTATTTTCACTCCAGAGAGATTGTTATATTCGGAGTATTGGAGGCTTGGATTGAGTATTTACTCAAAGATGAGAAGGAATAAAAGACAGGCTCCCCTTGTGCCCCGTGTCTGTCAATAACTTCTATTTTCTGTCCCTGCTGTCATCTATTCGCTGCTGAACAGGGCCATTGAGGAAACCATTGTTTTCCTGTCTGCAGCCTGGGCTCACACAGTCAAATGCTCATTTCTGGCAGAAAGAGATAAAATTTGCTTTTGTTAACTTCCATGCATTTCCAATAGATGAGAAATTGATTTTGAAAATTTGTGCATTGTCGGGGATAAAAGCTTGAGCCATGGCTGATAGAAATCTTGTGAGTGAGGGAATTTATTTAGGTGATGACAATGTTCGCACAATAATTGCAGAGGTTCAAAGGGCTCGAGGAAAGGAATTGGCTACGTGGTCGTTTCACATAGAGCGACGCGGGCTGATAAGAGAACTTTGAATGGGCCATCAAGTCCCTATTCTCAGCGGTAAATATGTTTTGGTTTTCAGAGAGATGAAAGTTAGATGAGTGAATGGACAGAGAAGGGCTGGACTGGACAAAGTCCCCTCAACTGCAGATGTAGTTCACTTTGTATGTGTGTGACTTCAGCTGCAATGGTTCCGACAGCAGCAGATCGAATCGAATTGGTCAAAAATGGCAGCTCCGTTGGTTTGTTGTCCGCAAGAAGAAATGGTTCTTGTGGGCCCATTTGAAGAGGAGAACCTGACTCAGGTGTGCTCCTCCAGATGCCCCAATCTCAATCAATGCTTGGAGAGAAATCCAAGAGAACGACCGTGTGTTTGTGTTTGTGTATGTGTGCGTGTGTGTGTTCTTCGCGTTCTGCTGACAGCACACACCCTCTCTTTCAGCAGTTGCGTCGTGACTGACTCTTGTCTTGGACAAGGGGAATGTCTCAGAATTTTGTTCAAAATTCTTCTTTGAAAATCCAGGCAAAATCCAAATTTGTCACACGATTCGTTCAACACAGTGGCATTTGACGTTTGTCTTCTGTGGCAGTGCCTGATGTAAACCTGGGTATCGCGCGCTTCCATTTCCAGCATTTCTGAGACATGTAACAAAAGATTAATGCACCCATGCTCTGTTGCTCTTGACAATGACATCCTATCCAGGAAACCATCCAGTGCAGATTGCCTTGTCAGATATCATCCCGTGTTTCCTGTTTGTGCCAGTTCCACACAAGAATCTTTTATGCTTTATTTTGCTTTACTGACATTTCAAATCATTGTGCTAATATGAACAACTAGAACACGAGGGGAAGTCTCAACTGCTAATTGCCAGTAATAGGTGAGAAAGCCAAGCTGTGCGGAGTAAGGTGAGGAAATACTTTTTTCCACCTTTTCCCATTTGTCGCTTCGAGCAGCACAAAGAGATATCAGTTTCCCAAAAGGAGGCACGAGAAATTTTGCCGAGGGCGACTTTTATCTCATGACAATGAAAACTTGTCGCAGCTTCATTTCAACGACGACACCAAAACTTTTGAACCTTCATTTGAAGGATCGTGAAACCCCACAGCGCCTTTTCGTGTTGCGCGAACCGAGAGGAAACGTGTGCGACTGGTGACCGCTTCGTGCATGTGCTGCTCCTTATTTGCAGAACAGTCTGCAAAATTATTTGTCCTTTCAAGAACTTCCCACACTGGGAACAATTTGATGCGCAAGGGACAGGAGTGTCATCCTACAGCCAGCCTCCTTGTCATGAGGCACTGATCCCCCTACCTAAAATATCTCTTGCACAGTTTCGATGTGTGTAAGAGTGGCACACCTTGCTCATCTGGGCAAGTAAATTTCAGGGGAAGATGTTTTGACAAGGGGAATCGCACACACACACAACACACATGATCAGTGAGCTTGTCTGCTCCTTCTCTACTTGTACATGGCTGCAGAGGTGTGAAACCTTGGATGTCCAGGACCTTTGTGTTGATACTTGCGCAATTTTGAGTTCAACTTTGATGTGTTGAAGAAGGGACTCTGGATTTTTTGGCACCAGTGACTTTCATTCATTCCCAGCTCCTTGTATCTTCCAAGGGCACTTGTTTGCTTTCTCAAAAAAACGGAGGTGACCTTATTGGACCCAGATACACTTATGCTCCCTTCATACTCCATCCCTCTCTTTTCCCCCTCACTCTGCCTTATCACGTGCACGAAGCCGGGACCACGGGTCCCCTCGACGGGACTCCTTGTTCTGTCAGTGAATATGGAGGTTTCTAGCAGCTTTCCGTTTCTGTTCATGAATGCAAAATTCTTTTGGGGCCTTCAAGAATCAAGATTGCAGAGAAACTTGGGCTCTAAACAGGTCTGTTTCCTCCAGAACTCACATTGACTCCCTGTCGTACCTCTCACCAACTTTGGTGGGGCTTGCACTGCCTTGGCCATCCACAGGGGCACGGTTTTACGAGGGAACCTTGCACAACAACTTTGCTTCGTTATCGTGAGCTGTCGGGCAGAGTGAAGGAAATGAGCACGTAATAGCTAATGTTATTGTGACTTTCCAGCTATTTCATTCACACGGCTTCCTTCCATTGATAAGGAGCAAACAAGTGAAGCCACATAGCTGACGAACGACTCGGAGACAGTCTACTACAAAACGAAATCCGCAAAACAAGATCAACCAAACTGCAGAACGAGATGGTCGTGTTGAAAGCTCTCTTGCCAGAATGAGAGAGCAAATGAACAGAGCACTGGCGAAGGCGACATTCTCTCTGTTTCTGTCACACTTGGTGTCTTTTTCAAGACAATGGACAATTTCAACGTGTTGTCGCTCGAGTGTACCTGTGAAAGTGTTGCCCGGAATTTTTTTAAAGACACTCATCTGCGTACTCCGTCCTCAAACAGAGCTTTGGTTATCACGTTTATCTCTTCTGGTCTGAACACGCACTCGAAGGAAAGGCATTGTCATTGAATCTGCCCATTCTTCTTATCAATGGGAGTTCTGTGCGGCTTCGTGCAGGAAATCAGGCATTCTGTCTCGCTGTGTGGCAGATAACCACGCTTGTTTGGGCTCACAGATGTGGGCCTTGTATCAGTCTGAAAATAGGCGCATCTTTTTGAGGGGCTTCTCTCTCAAGACGAAACAATGGACATTTGCTTTAGATTTGTACGATCTGTGTTGTGTGCTAGTTTTCTTGAGATATTCCTTGCATTGCATGTTTCTGCAGCATTTGCGGTCATGTGTTTGGAAATCCAGAACCCAATCGCTTCTTGTTCAGACACCGAACGTACTTTAGTTCTGTATTTCGGCAGCACATAACGGTGATACCATACTCACGAACTTAGTTCAGAGAAAACCGTAAAGGGGGAAAACAGCGACAGTGCAAGAAAAGAAGTTCGTACCGAGCTTAAAGCAGCACCAGCATCACTACACTGGCATTCACATTCCTTTCACTGTTTTCTCTTGTTTGGTGCTATCACAACTGTAATATCAAACACCCAAATCCCGCTTTTCTTCCACTTCAGAAGTTTTATCTGCAAAAAGCATTATGGTAGAGAACAGTGATAGTGGAAGCACGTATGGTGCATTGTTGGAGAAATTTTGTTGTGATTTCTTCTAAAAGCTTTTCTCCATTGTTGAGAGATAAAGTACCAAGTGACTGTGCCTGATTCATCTAATAAAATAATGCAGTTTCTATAAAACTACAGTAACATCTTAAGAAGCAAGAACCTAGCCCATTGTCACTTGCATTTTACACATCCATAATTCCACTTGTAGGAAGGGAAGAAAAAGCTCCCCTTTATTTCATTTAAGCCTCTGTAATTGTAAGTGATAGCTGTGACATTGCTTCAAAAAAGCGTCAAAGCCTTTCCTGCGAGTTTCTATTGTCAGGAATGCACCTGGAAAGTTAATGCAGTGATACATCCAATACAACTCATCAACAAAACAGCTTTTTATCAATTATCTGTGATCTTCTTCAGTAGTTGTGTTCGGTGGAGAAAGGTATTCTTTTCCGTTGCAAAAGACGTTGCAAGCAAGCAGGGAGTAAGAGCTTTAATGTTTTTGTACTTTTGTAATGGCACCTTTGTCTACGAAGAGACAATGGGAGAATGTTTCATTCTGTCACAGTTCCATTTCACACAGAAATGATATTATTAACAAATAGAATTCATTTCTAGGGTCCCTTGTATGCAAACTCTTCCGCAAAAGAAAAGAATATGTTGTTGCTGGAAACTTCAGAAAACAAGCCGCTTTCAATCATTGTGTTCTTTGTGTCAGATGCTAGCTGGATAGAGTTCAGAAAGAAGTGTTCCTTTCCAATTTTACTGAAGGAAACACGTCCACTTGTTCTTGAAAAATTCGTCGATTGATGACGATTCGCTTGTACAGCAAACGCACAGACCTGACAAATGTTTTATTTTGTTCCTGACACTTTGTCCCAAGCTCGTGCGGATGTAAAAGTTTCGCAATACTGTACGAGAACAGTGAAGCGCAAAACACTGCTGATTCCGGCAGACTCACTCGAATTACCTGTGTTTGTGAAAACATGTTTGTTGTGTGTCGCTAAAAGGTGCAACGCTTCTTCACAAATGCTTCAAAGGGAGCTCGAGAATATTATATCAGACCCAATGCACCCAAAGGAGACCTTTCAGACAAAAGCTGTTTGTTATCACTTGTTTTTGCAGTCCTCGGAGCTTGTTCCAACCAACAGCACAAGCCGTCAAAGGCGGCAGAAAAGAAGAATGTTGCAGGTTCTGGAGCACAAACAATGACTGTTGAAAGGTTTTCAACAATAGACCTTTCATCTATTATCGATAGTTTGTTCCAGAACATGTTGATGTCAATGGCTAAAGTTATGTTGTATCGAGACAGCAACATTTCGAAGGCAAAGAATCGTCAGCATCGCAAAAAGTCAGATTTTGCTGGGCTGAAAGTTCTTTCCTCAAGCTGTACCAGTTCAAAAGTGTGGTACACACGTGCACAACTGAAAGTCTGAGGGAGCCCCATTTGTTACAAACACTGGAATTACCTTGGGAGAACTTAGCCGTTGTGGGTGCTTTCTGTGTTCTTGCTTGGGAAGTTCAAAGTCACATTTTTGCCAATCGAGACAAAACAAGTGTGCAACTGAGGCTCAAAAAGTTTGCTTTTGAACAATCCGACGTGGGACCCCTGGGGTCGGAATCAGCCAGAGCTGTGATCTTTGTCACTCCTATACTCAGATCCCATCCCTTTTGCTGGTAAACATTGACAGACGATGCTAATCCTTCTGTTTCCACTTTTGTTCGTGAATTGTCGGACAATTTGTGTCAGCCTCAGGTTTGAGTTGCACTTTCGTGTCATCGGGCGTTCCAGCGGTCTTTGGCAGAAAAAAACGTTGATCCTGTGGCAAGGAGAATTCTCGCCATTTATGGCGCAGCTTCACCAATCCGAAGCTGCGATACAGACGACTGTGGAGCCAATGAGAACAATGGGAGGAGGGGCCGGGAGCGATGGATAAATAAGGAGCTGCGACGATCACATCACACTCTTCCTCGTGCTTCCCCAAGCTGCTCCTCACTCCCGTCTCACTCCTGCAGACTGCGATTGAAGGGGTCCGTTTTGATGCCAAACACCTCACCGGATTCAAACGTGTTCCTGTGGACTCGAGCGTTTTCTGCCCTGATTGCTGTCACAGACATTTGTTGCTGCGCAAGAAGAAAGAAATCTGCGGTTTGGGCCGAGGAATTGTCAGTGGGAGCTGGACATCAGCGTCAAGAAGCCGAACCCCGCTCACTCACTCCCACAGCTACGCAAGAAGAGGAGGGGCGCCAACACCTGCACTGAATTTTGAATTCGTGTTTTTTTCCGACAACACAACCTGGAAAACAGTTCAAGACCAAAGCGTGAAAGTATTCACCCAACAACGTTTATCAATCAATAGATCTTCTTTCTTCACATCGTCAAAGCATTGACAGGCAGAGGAGCTGTTTCATCGAGACTGACATCCAGTGACAAAGGCGGCTCCACACTGCGGGACACGAGCTGTAATTTCACAGGAGAAGCAAGACATTCTTGTGTGAAGGATCCTCTGTAGCATAGAGAAGGAAGAGGCACGAGGCTGAGCTTTTCGCAGGCATCACACTTCGTCACATCGTTGAGAACCATGGCACTGACCGGTGAAGCTCGACCGTACTCTCCTCCGCTCACGGTCAGCCACTCTCCGATCGCGCTGCCCACTTCCCGCGGGGATCAGCAACTGCCCTCGGAGCCGCCTCACCATCGACTGTCCCCTCCCCTCACCCACCCTGCCCACCCCGGACTCTCCCCTCACGGGTCCCCGGGTCTCGTGTCCCACTCACACGCACCCAGACCGTACAGCCCCCAGGACCCGCACGGCCCTGGATCGGATCCGAACGACCACGTGAAGCGCCCGATGAACGCCTTCATGGTCTGGAGCAGGGGGCAGCGCAGGAAGATGGCGCAGGTGAGAACGGTTACTGTTTGCTCTCCTTCATGAAGGGCCCTTGTGGCAACCGAATGTAATTCTGTATGGCACTGTGCACTGCTTCTATGTTCAGTTGCAAAGTAAAAATTCAACAAATTCGACAGAACCTTTTTCAGAAAGGTTCATTCATATATGAATATCATACCGAATTTCAAAAGAAGCATTGCACTCAAATGCAAACAAAAGGTGCAACGAAACTGTCAAAGGCAATTCAATGTCAAGACAAAAACACTGTTTTTTGCTGAAACGAATTTGACACAATTGAAGTTTTCCCATCTTTTTGCATTTTTATGAATTCCGAACTGAGTTGTTTGTGTTCAGGTCAATTCAATACTTCACAGTGCGCTCACATCAAACGATTCAGAAATAATTAAACAAGGCGAGGAATATTGCTTCCTCATTGTCTGTTTGCTCTGAGTTTCAACACAACCAAACGTTTCTCGATGAATTTAGACCTGAAACTTTGAGAGCAATTTCTTGTGTGTTTTGTTTTCAAAACAACAAAACAGGAACACGAGCGTGGATTCTGTTTGAGAAACCCGACAGCATCGTTCACTGTTGCATGTTCTGGAAAACAAGATTTTTGAGATTCACAAAATTCAAAATGAAATACGAGGGACGCTCGGACACACAAAATTGTCTCAGAATAAAGCAGATGAATTCTAGCATCACAAAACAACTCATGAATTCCTTTTCACAAGGAGTTTGAAGAATTCTTGACTGAGTTGTCTTGTCACGTCTGTCTTGCTGGAATCAATTGGGAGATTGCCCGGGAAAAGAATGAGAAACGTTGTGAGGTTTTTGCTGCGCAAAACATTTTGAAAGAATACAGAAAGAAGTCTCAGCAATACACCGTGAACTGAATCCATTCGAGTTGTAGAGGGCAAGAGCGTTCGGTGACCTGCCTGGATTTGCACTGCAGTCGCAAGAATGTTCTTTCACTTTTTGTGGGAAATTGGAACCACCTCCTCCCCCATGAGAGGGTCGGCCACGGACCACATCCTGAACGCGCCGATTCACAGAAGCTTCCTCACAACTTTGTTGTCTTCACACAGGAGAACCCCAAGATGCACAATTCTGAGATCAGCAAACGACTCGGCGCTGAATGGAAGTTGCTCACAGACGACGAGAAGAGACCGTTCATAGACGAGGCGAAGCGACTGCGCGCGCTGCACATGAAAGTGAGACATTCTTGTTTTCGTCAATTCAGTCTTTTGTTTTATATTCTTGTTCAGTTTGGCATTGCGAAAAAAATTGGACTGTACAGCAATTTGGTAGTTTTGATGTGAAGTCAGCAGTTGTCTTTTGTTGGTAGTTCACTCGTTGGCCACCAGATGCTGTGTTGTAACAAATGAAGCTGTTGTGTCGTGAGACTGATCCGGCGTAATTTCATGAATCATTTACGGGTTGTTCACGGGGCATCCGTTCTTTTGTCCAGGTGTTCGGGGGAGCAAATTTCTTGTTACTTTCATGAAATAGTCGTTTTAGGCCACACCTACAAAACAGAAGACAAAGACTGGTTCAACAGAAACACCAAGAGACTTGTTCCACAAAGACCGGTTCAACAGAAACACCAAGAGACTTTTGTCTCAAAAGAAAAAAGAAAGCCTTCCACAATTTTCCTTTCTGTTTCTGTCACTTTTGGTAGCCAACTGGTTTGTTAGATAATTGAGCTCTCTATGCTCTATAAGGTTTATATAGAATAGATTGTTTGTTCTGGCTTTACAGGAACATCCAGATTACAAATACCGGCCTCGTCGCAAACCCAAAAATCTTCTGCGCAAGGACAAGTACCCATTTCCGATGCCCATGTTCCCAGGCTTCGGCGGAACCTTTGGTGGACTGCCGCACCCATTCGGTCCATTGTCCAGCTCTGTGTCAGCCGCTGAAAGTCTTGCTGCAGCCGCGAACGAAAAAGCTCGAGCCTTTCTCCCTCCCACCTCATCCCTGTCTAGTTCCCTGTACGCCCATCTCCCAACCACCTCAGAGTCGTCATCGGTGTCCAGCGTCCTCACCAGCAAAGTGTCTGAATCGAGGGACGCCAGCAGTACCACGAGCAGCTTGAGAGCTGCAGAGACGCTGCGCGCTGCCGAGGGTCTCCGCGCGGCTGAAGGTCTCCGTGCGGCCGAGGGACTGCGGGCGGCCGAGGGTCTGAGGGCGGCGGCTGGCGAGCTGAGCGCCCTCCCCTCGAGCAGCTCCCTGCTTGGAGGCTTGCCTCCCTCACTGCACCCACACGCAGCGGGCTTACACAGGTTCGTACCTCTGACACACCCTTTTCTTTCTCATGTTTCTCCGAGTTTCAACATCGCAGGATTGCATGAAGCGCTCAACCTATAAAGATCGAAATTGTTCATGAATTCACGTCGCCTGCAAAAGACTGGAATTAACTGTCAGCTGAATTTTTAAAAACTTTTGTTACAGTCAGTACCTGCCACTGTGCTGCCCGCCCTACCTCTCCCCAGCCGCCGCCGCCGCTGCCCAAGAGCTGCACAAGCCTCTCGCGTATGTGCTCCTTAAACCCGAGGACCACTACCGCGCCCACATGGCCGCTCTCTCCGGATCTCTCATGTAGACAAGGGTTCTGAGTGTCGGGTGTGCAGGAACTTTGTTTGTGATCCGATCAAGAGGTTTCATTGGTGTAATAACTGTCACCTGAGGAAAATTGCCCAAATGATCAAGTAAGAAAAATGCTGCTTTTGAATTGTTTGGGGATCGAAGTCAAGCCCAAAAATTGTGTTGTTGCCCCTCAAAGTCTTGGGAAACTGTTGTCTTTGGGTGAAGTCAAAAAAGATCTTCGGAGACCAGAAGGGTGCTGCATTCGCGTTGCTCTGAAAGATATTGTTGATTATTGTTGAGAAACGTCTGTCTAGTCAGAAGTAAAGTGAGGCTTTTTGGGCTACAGCATAGATCTCTTGTACAGTACATTTGTGAAGGCGTAGCAAAAGCAGAACTAATTTGTAGAAATCTTTGAAATAAATGTACAGTGTTGTTGATTGGTTAATCCCAGGTGTTGTCCTGTTCTTGCCCTTCCATTTCGAGAGTCCTAGCCATAGACACACAGCGCTTTGTTTTTGCCAAGAATTGATTCACACGAGGGATATTCTTCTCACGTTGACGAAAGATTCCTCAAACCCAGACGACGAAAAAGAATTTTACGACGCAGAAAAATGTTGTCATTAAAGCAGATGTGATTTCAAGATCGACTTCGTGTGATTTGGACGCAAACGTCGTTCAGGAATTCACCTGAATCTGAAGCGAAACATCAGAAGAAGAAGAGAAATGGAGACAATTTTGTTGCAAAAACTCAATTCAGAAGAAGAAAGTTTGAGAAAAAGACATTCATTTGATTAACATGCCTTTGTCCTGGCTTTATGACTCGACAATTGCACCCATTTCTGTGAAACTGGATCAAGACAATTGATTTTATTAGACTATCACCTGAGGGAGTGGCTCTGAACAATTGATACAATACACTCGCTGTATGCCGCAGCTTCAAGAGATTCTTTCCCGAAAATTCAGTTCTTTTTGCCGGTTCAAGATATCCATTACGAATAGAAGTCTGTGTAAATATATCAGTTTTAATGATTTTCCCAGGGTCTTGAGAAGGTGAAACAACAGTTAATTAAAACCTGTGAAGCTGTAGTCTCTGTGCGAATCAAGTTTTGTCACTCGCTGCACAGACACTTGAACTTTGACGTGACTTTGAAAGTATTTGTTGGAAGTCTCACTTTCCGTTTCGTCACCTTCCAGAACACTCAGATGCATCACAGATCGTGTCAGCTGGCAGCAGCAGTGTTACACCATAGCAACATCCTTTTCCCTTGCATCTTTTGTCACGCAGTGGCTCAGACTCTTACGTACGCGTTGGATCCTTGCCCCAGCTTGGCCGCACAGGCGTTTCATTTTGAAACAATCATTTCGACTTCACACAATAGCTGATGAAGAACACGGAACCATAGTGTTGGGGAAACTTGATTGACAGTTCATGCGACCGTCTTATTATCCATTCCGCTATTAATTAGACAGCGAGGCATCTCTCCTTATTATCACAACAAAGCCGGATCCAAACTAATTACACTTTCTGTAAATGCGTCATTTTGTGCCGTGACAGGGTCTTTCGCGACTGAGTAGAAGGGAAAGTAGGAGTAGGTGTAAATAAGGAGAGTTTCTAAGTAGACAGGTTGAAAGACAAGTCCATTTGGCAGGTTCCTTTGATGGTGGAGAAGTGAAGTATAAAAGCTGCTTACAGATGTGTCAAAACAGGCTTTGTGCTGATTGTCATCACTTCTACAGCTTCAATTAGTTAAGAATCCCGCCCGAAAGTCTCGAGCTGATCCATAAATGCGCAGATGAATGTGTCCGCTGTCTCGCAGCTTCAGGTCCTGCGCAATCATCACACAGGAGGAGAATTCTGAATCGATGAAAAGTTGTTTTTTTTTTTTTGGAAAGTACGAACGACATCTTCGGCCAGGTCTACTGTCTTCGGTCACATCAATTTTGTTTGACACAGAAACACTTTGGTCCAGTTCTGGACTGCATTCACCATTCGTCAGTCAATGTGTTCACGGACACATGAAGCCAACAAAACAGAGTAAAAGTGGCACGTGAATTCAGTTTCCATGCGGAAGAGCAAAGGTGAAAAGTTGAGAAAAAACTGCATCCCTTGTCTCACCTTATTAGCGCGTCCCTTTGAACCAGGTGAAACAAATCTGTTCAATTAAGCATTACCTCATCTCGGAGGTGTTATTTTTCCCACAAAAGGCAGAAGACTAGCTGTTGAATGTGACACTCTTCATGAACACTGGCAAAGAACACTCTTCACTTTCGAAGCAACTTTAGAGTTGTGCTGCAGCGTTGACGTGAAACGATGAGTCTCAGAAAGTGACGATGTCGACGGTTCCAGGGGTCGGTGTTATTGAAAAGATCCGTTTCGACGCTCGCAGGTAGGGATGAGAATAGACCCATAGTGCCGCATTGTCACCTGCAGTAATGAGTTGTAAATGAACTCGTGGCCTGTCTCTTCCACTCCCTCCCCAGATTTTTGCACAGAAATGGAAGCACAACGCCATTCTGGCGGCCACTGCACCAAAATGACGACAAAGGCGCAGCCCGATCCGCCCAACAAGTCCACAGGGCGCAAGACAACGTAACAAAGCCAATTTCCTACCTGAGTGTTACAAGCTGTCAGAGAGGATGAACAAGCCATAATGGGATCGCGAAAACTTCTTTCGTTTTCTGGTTACTTCTTGTTTTTGAATTGCCACCGACAGCTCAAAAACGTGTGGTCCAAATTCCGACGTATGTTTCAGGCAAGAAGGCACGGAAACCTTTACCTCCTCGGTTAGAACAGCGCTGCAAATGTCTCAGTGTGAAATAATAGAGCTCAGGACTGCAGTCTCGTACGAGTGCAATCGACGATGTCTGAGTGGGACGGACAATATGGTCAAGCCTTGCCTCAAAGAACGTTCAGCAATTCTTTGGCAGACCCGGGGGTCCTGGGCCACTTGAACCCTCCCCATCATCCCGATTCTGGATCAGCTGGAAACACTTTCTCAGTGAAATTAATTTATTTGAAAGTGTTAACTTTTGGAACACACGTTTTCAAAGGACTTTTGACGACTTTTGGCGACTTTATCAACTCTGCCAGGTGAATGACGCTTTTTGTGCCGGTTGTGTCTGAAGCAAATCTCACGATCGCAATTGTGGTCGCAGCCGCAGTCGTGCCAGTGCGTCTTCACCAAACTGTTATTAAATTTTTGACACGAGTAACAATACTTTTCTCTTCACACCAAAGCAGCTGTTAATAATCACGACAAAACGTTGAACTTTATCGTTACAAAAAAGCTTTCACAAAACACTACGACGTGTGGGAATTACGAAAGAGCGTTGAACAAATCTGTACAGTTTTTCAATTGTTTTTTCCCCGGAAAAAGACAAAATTTTTGCAAACTCGTGCAAAAGATGCTCAACAAATTTAGAAATGTCCTTTCTGATGTCGTTTTACGTTTTGTGGTTCGTGTTCGAAAGCAAAGCAGGTTTGAGCTTTTTTGGACGGATCTGAGCGTCATAACATCACGAAATCTGTTTGTGTCCTGTCTGTTTGTTCAGAGATTTGTGAAGGTGTACCTGAAGCCCAAACAATTGGATGCATACGTCCCCGCGTTGGTTTTGGATGCTTGAGCCCAAGACCTGTTGGATCAGAGTGGAAACCACAGCCCACCGTATTCATCCACGAAAAGGCGCACATTTTGTTTCCTCATAGACATCCAAAGGAGAAGGATTATATCAGCATCCATTGACCTGCATTTCAATGGTTCGTTCACACCACAAAACGAGAGTGCGCGTTGAGTGAAAATTGTTTAGCATACAGTGGAAAAGATGACAGCAAAGTTATTGTTTGGTTGCGAGCACCTGGTTCTGGCGTGCATCACCGCACATTCCGTGGACAGACACCTTGGAACTGCTGTGGACGTTTGCGAACGGATATGTGGCAGGTATTGTCATCAGGATAAAAGCTGCTTATTATCCAGATAGGAGTCTTAGTGTCCATCGTCAGACCTTTCGTACAAGGCTTTATTATTTCTAATACAGTGATACAAGGTCAAAGCTACAGCATCCATAATCCGGTGCAGGCAACGCCTTCTGTGGACATTCTTATGTCCAGAGCTGAAGAAGAATGGAGTGAGGTAGATATTGTCATCATGATAAAGGTTGTGTGTGTTTCCAAGATGACAGCCATATTCATTTGGAGAATGCTGGATTTTCTGGAAGCCTGGAACTGTGAAGGCTTCTGTTGCGCCAAAAGTTGTTCTGACGAAAGTGGTGCTCACGCACCAGAACCAATGGGAACCAGGCTCTGCCAACAAAATAGTACGAAGCAACATTTGTTCTCCAGACAAACTGTACCATCCAAAGCAAAACTATCATCCACAACAGCTGGCTTCTCGGCATGACCTCACTGTGATGAATTGGAAAGTCCACTCCCACCAATCACCCCAATTCGCCAGGATGTTGGCATGTGACGCTGGATCGAAGGCAGACTCTAGTCGACAACTTGCACCAAGCCAACGAAATTTTCAGAAAAATTTGGACATCTCAGTCCTTTGGGTGTTTTGAGGGTGAGGCGAGGCCAGATGGGAGGTGACGTCCACAAAATATGTTCAGACCCAGTGTGGCAGGAAATATTCAACCTGTTTCAGAATTACCTTTCTGGCAAGTAGATGTCGAACAACCAGAAAGTGTTCACTGCAAGTGGGAGGGCTCTTCTGATACTGGGAGATTCTGAACCTCCGTGTCAGGTTCAAGGGTCTTTTGAAGGAGCAAGTGGGGCTTGTTCCTCACTTTTGTGTTGAAATATTGAACAACGTTTTCACTGCGAGGGGGAGAAGAATTATGGGGGCGGAATGCTTCACTTCAAACACGGCCCCTCCTGACCCCATGATTTCTTTTTGGGGTCGGGCCCTTGAATCAAAATAGAGGGTCTGCAGATACCCTGTTCACAGCCATATCAACTCATTACCTCAGAACTTCTTTCCAGCATCAAAATTTGACAAGAAAATAATCATTCAAAGTGACAGCGTGTGTGTAACTGGAACAATAAAGAAGCCTTTTCCAACACGTGTCAGCAAATAGAAGCCCCAAATAGAACCATTAATCCGAGGTAGATGTACCATGACTCATTAATTTGGCATTTTGTGTCAGACCCATGATCATCATTGTCAAAGTGTTACAGGATTGTCATCTGTGTTTTTCAAAGGTCAGGTGGTGAAGCGATGATTTGCACGGTGCTGAGCAAAGTGACAGACAAAAACTGACCTTATCTTGTGGCCCTCACTCCAAACCGGTAAATTGTTCACACCTGAGCCTTTGGAAGAACAGAGAATTCGCACGCGGAAGCACGTAGAGAATGACAAGCAGTGCGCTGTGGTTTCCTTTGTGCGCAACTGTCGACAACGACAGACCTGCAGAGAAATCTCACACAATCAGCGCCATTGATTTTGAGCAGCTGAAACCTCCCGCTGGGGATTGATATCTCTGACAACAATTGTTTCAATGAAGTGCTGATTGGTTTTGCCGCATTGTTACCCAATGTTTGCGTTGCCTTTATATTGGGATGCTTTTGAAAAATAGAGGCTCTGTTGACACAAGCTTCTAATGGTTGTGAGCAAGACAATGATTCTCTCAATCGCGACTCCTCATTTATTTGTGAAAGGAAATGAACCTCATTTGCTGTGGAAGCAGCTTCGATCTGATATTGGAGCGACTTGAGAAAAGAGGACATTGGATTCAACACATTGACCAATGTGTGCTTGAATTTGTTTGGCCAAAATCTCATTTCCTCGCTCCAGATGGGCTACACAAGGAGACAATGTGCTGCAGAGCACAGACGAACAGTGATTGAATGTCCTGCAGAATGTTTCATTCGTAACATTTGATTCGACAAAGGAACATTCGAAATCATCGCACAGTCCATGGGAAAGTGAAAAAATGCGAGAAATCTGGTTCCGAAGAATCAGCGCGTCTTCATCAGAATTACACTTCTTTTGCGCAAATATGGCCTGCTCTTCTGAAGCTCTCAAAGACAGAGGTGCTCTGTCTCCGAAAAAGTCATTATTCCAATATGACAATACATCTGCGACGCTGATATTGCACTTGGCAATCTGAGTTCCATCTTTTATTATTTGTCTTCCATTCAGTGTCAACAGTGGACCCATTATTGCTAGAAAATTACTGTTATTCTTGACCTGTTAGGATGCTTTGTTCACAGGCAGAATTCACATTGATATTTGGGTTGCTGTTTGGATAGTCTTTCTCCTTGAGAAGAATAAGAACAAAAGTTGTAGCTCGAGGCTCAGTCGGCGACTGAACCACAGTTCTGAGTGCGGCAGCTTCTGTGGTGTTCTCTCGATCTTTCAAAGCAGCCTCTCAGAGTGGTGCTTCTTGCAGTTTTTCAACAAGACAAACTCGATTGAGAATAAAATATCGAAGACTTTATCCTGCATACTTTGTGCACACGGTTTCAAATGGCGATCATAGTGCAACAGACCGTGGAATAATCGGGTCATTCTTTTTTGGATGTCGTGTCGACGTCAGTTGATGCACGTCCGAACACGGCGCTCACTCTCTCAATCATTGTTTTATCAGAAATACTGCACCCCATTACCTCTGGTGTTTTGCAGCAAAGGGACACAGATTGACAATGATCGGTGTTTTCCAGCATGCTCTATTGTGTGTTCAATTGATCCGCCTATTCTTTCTTTGTCATTTTTCTTCAAGGTGTCAGACGCTGTGAAACGTAATGGAGGTGCGAATTGTCACAGTAAAAATGTCTATACTTTGTATTTTTCAACTCCATAGATCTACCTGAGCCAAGGGTCACTGAGCATCACATTTTTTCGAACCTTGCGTGCAAGGGAAATTTCATTTTTGAACACAGAAACAATCTCACGAACTTGAAAATCTTAGGAGACTTGGTGCTTTTGGTGCAAAATCATGAGCTCACAAACTTTACGCCCGAGCCTTCATTGGGTGTGGATTGTGTGGACAGGACCATCTTTTTCCTTCGCACGTACTCATACTGAAAATCAAGATTTTCAAATGAAGAGCCGTTCAACTTCAATGTTCTTCCGGCAATAATAAAATCAAAGCATTGACAGGTCCAGGATTGCGCATTTGGATACAATGCAGAGGGCAAAAACAAGCCCTTTTTGGGAAGGAAAGTCAGTAGGGCCACTGAATGACCAACCGGAACTGAACTGGTCTGGGCTCCAGAAAGTTCGATGTCAGATTCACCACCGCGAGATCATGACCTTATTTTCAATGCCAGTGCGAAGTCAAACTCTTGACGTGTCCTTTCTGTTTTCTTGATCCACATTCTGTGGACTGCTCTTGCTTGGTCGTGAAAGCACATTTCCCTCACTGAGCTTCACTCACACAGCGACCGCAAGTCCGATGCATTTCTGATTGATTCTGCTGCATTGTTATTCAATATTTGCCCTTCCTTTATCCCAGAAGCCTTTGAGTCCGTGTTGACTCAAGCTTCTAATGGTTGTGAGCAAGACAATCATTTCAGAATCGCTGTCTCACAATAATTGCGAATGTATTTGATGGAGGAAATGAAACTCATTTGTTGTTAAAACTGTGTCTTTTATTGAATGGTGAGTGTATTTGCTGGAGGCTGAGGTCTAACGGCGTTTCCATTCTGGCATCATGTAGCCAATGCTTGTTTATCGCTATTCAGAGCCGCGCCTCATCGCTCTTTCACCATCCGTGGGCGCGTTTCACTTTGGCTGAGAACATCTGAGTGTTCTACAGGCGCGCTTCAAAACAGGGTGACGCCTGAATTTCTTCAGAGAAGGACGCTGAACACAAGATTTGTTTCATTGGGTCGTTTTGTTGAAATCAGCGCGAGGTCCCTGAAAAACCTGATCGCTGCGACACTTGCCTCAGTCATGGTGTTTCACTGCGGGGAAAATCTGGAAAAGAGCTGTTCGTGCTTTTGTCACAAAAGAGAGGGAAACCCTTAGAAAGGATACAAAAAGTCGCGCGGAGGAACAAGGTTCTTTTGTGTAGCTTCTAGTTGGCACCCGTGGTCAGTGAGTATGACAATCCCTCGAGAGTGTTGTCTGATGGCAAAAAATTGCAATCTTTAGGAAGACCACAAGTACCGGTATATCGCCACTCCAAAACCAAGAACGTCCCTCGCAGGACAAAGACACACGAGCTTCAAATGCTTGCAAGCTGCTGCAGGTCATCTGATCACGAGTCAATTGCAAAGACGCAAACTGCCGCCAAAGAACTCGTCGCTGGTCAATGACGTAAACTCCGTTGCACTTTCTGATAAAACTGTTCATTTTCACCATGAAATGGATTGTTAAGAAGGCATATCGTATGTACAGACGTCATTAACTCCCTCGCAAAGTTCTTTTTCAAGTGCATTCTCCGAAAGATACAAAAGTTTGAGAGGCGTTCCGAATGATTGGTGCAGTTTCATCTTTCTGTTGGCTGAGTATGTCTTATTGTTGCCTCGACAAGCAACACTGTGCGCAAGTAATTTCTGCCTCTTGCAGCTGGACACAAAGTCTTATTATCTGCAGTAATGTGTTATGGTTTCTACTTTCATCGTCCTCAAGAATAGCCCCTTTGCGAGAACATCTCACAATTATTTGAAGCTTTCACACAGGGGCTCCATGAAAGTGGAGCAGGACTTCTTTGTGAGGCTAACGGCAGCAGTCCAGCGACATACAACTGTCGCAAAGGGTGGGTGTGCGATCGTGCAGTTGTATCTGAAAAAGGCATCTCCTGTCGTGATGAGCGCTGCAGTCTCAATTATTTTGGTTGAAGCAAAAGTTCACCATCCTGCAACTACAGGAGGAACAGACTACAAAGGGAAGCTCGGCTCAACTTAGACTCCATGCAGTGCTGGACTCAGCCAAAACTTCAGGCCAGAGAGAGAGAGAGACAGACAGAGAGAGAGAGAGAGAGAGAGAGAGAGAGAGAGAGAGAGAGAGAGAGAGCAGTTGAGTAAAACACAGAATCGTCATCAAAATTTGGCAAAAAGTGGCTCCACAAACAACAGATGACTTGAGGAAGTGTCTCACCCTTGTCTCTGTTCATGTCAAATTGTTCTAAAAAACGCAAACACTTTCATTTGGGCTCAAAAGAAAATGGTGTGTTCAGATTGCAGACAGGCCCACTAGCCCAATAGCGCAGTCAATGGACAGGTTCGTTGATGACCATGCACTTCGGACATGTTTTGAACATGTGTGAGCTCATTCCAATAACAAGCTGCAATATTCAGCGAAGTTCATGTTTCGTTGCTCCTTCTTCAAAAAATCAACTGCTGCCACTTGCAGATACGTTTGTCAACACTTTTGTTGTGCAGGTTCTGGACTTCATTTTGTTGTTGTGAATTGAGCTAATGCTGAATTGCGTCATTGAGGAGCCACAAAACAGCTCTTGTGACACTGCAGTCGAACTCCTTGTGCCTTTGTCCAGTGCTGTGCCTTATCTCCTTGCAGGAACTTTCCAGGTTAAATGCATTGGCCCAGGACAGTGGAGACGCATGCTGTTTTCAATGCAGATGCATTCGCAAGTGCTGCTGCTGTTCAGCTTTACAATGCAAGAGCCTGGGGTTGAGAAGGCACCGAAGAAAGGCATTGAACATCTGAATGCAGAGACTTAGTCGTGCCGTTCTAAAAGGCTCTGACTGCAGTGTTGAAGAGGTCAATGAGAAATGGACACAAAAGGTTCATGACGAGAACAATAGTTCTGAGCCCGACATGAAACCAAGCGGGGACGGTTCAGCAGCCTGTTGGCAGAACTTCCTTTCTTGGCGTGACAACTTTTTTGTCGGGAGCTATGTGGAAGGAATTTTAAGCCATTCCATCTCTGAACTTTGAACACCGACAACAGCAAGATAAAAAGACTTGAAGCTCCGAAGGGGTTGGGCCGTCTGCCGAAGCCTGGCCAGTCACCCACCATACCTGACTTGACTATTTCCCGACCGACAAAACAATTCAGGAACTGAAGCTGTTCAGGCATTTCCAAAACCTGGCTTGAGTTTGTGACCAACAAACCCTACAAAGAAATTACCCAGCAGCCTGGCCATAACTCCGAAACACGCAGAATATCTCGTACTTTTTCCACCTTCGTGAACACAGCTGTCGAGTTGTCCAAACCGTCCAAGGTAAAGCCCAGCCAGTCAAGCAAAAACAACGCAAACGGAAACTCAGCTTGTCACCAGACTATTTGATGCGACAGGTAGGTCAAAACAGAGGTGCGCCTCGCCTGAATCTGACAAAAAACCTGGGGAAATTTTCAACATATTCGCAGGCCCACATCTCTTTTGCACAGCAAATCGCAGGAAATGTCCTCCCTCAAAGAACAAATGTGAAAAAAGATTGCCAAGCATGACTTCATGTTGTGTGAACGAAATCTTCCACAAAGTTTTGAGCCAGTTAATGCAATGAGATTTTTTCTTTGTTGAGGTCACAAAAGCAGCAAAATCGGGCGTCTGACTCCACATTGTCATTCGTGTGCAACCTTCCCATTTGATTGCATGAAGAACAAACTCCAAACACTGTGAGTATTGACAGTGCTGCAGGAAATATTGCTTTTAAGCCAATGGAGATGAAGAAAAGAAATGACATCTGAATGATTCTTTATTGACACAGCACCCCTTTTCCCAAAAACTTGTCTGTGAATACTACATTTATTTTTGTGTTCATACCAGAAAGTATTTGAATGAAAACTGTGTTTCTTCCTGTACCGCAAGCAACTCCACCGTGTTCGTTGATTCAACGTTTGTGATGAAGAAAAATCATCTTTTAAGCTTTGAAAAGCCATTGAAATTGTGCACAGAATTTTTGGAAGCAAAAGTGTAATTATCCGCAGAGTTCAGGCAGAGGCAACGCAAACCTACGACCTTTTCTGTTGATGATTCAAACTTTAAACAATACCCTTTGATATTTCAAAGTTCAATATTTGACTAGGTTTGAAATGTATTGTGTTCGAAGCTGTTTTCCAGTTTCAACTCTTTCGGGGAAAAGCTGAAAGTTTCCAATGACAACTCCAAAGGCGTCAGCAGCCGCGAATGTGATGAAGAAACAAAGAAATCATGCAAACAAAATCAAAGCTCAGAGCTGAATTGTCAATAAATTTGCTGAATGTTTCCATTGGAAAACATCCTTCAACAAGAGGATCATTACAACAATATTTAGGACCAGACAATGCTGACACAAAAGAATTGTAGCTCCACCTTAGTCAGGGGCCGAGGTATCTTCCAATATATGTTCCCTCCAGGACAAGACGACCCACCTGAGAATTTTATACCTGCAATGGCATCCCCTCTTTCCTGAGAATAATTGGCAAAAATACATATATTTTTGACAAGTTTCACAAAAAACCCAAATTTCAGCCATGAAGTTTGGTCAAATTTCTGAGATGGATCAGGCAGGGGGCTTTTTCAATCCACGGTCACTGACCTGTCACTGCCTGGTGCCGCGTTTAGTGTCGGATCTGGTTCCGTATATTTGTCAGACTTTTATCTTGATGCACAGTCCAAAAACATACTCACACACTTTCATATGAGCACGCTGCTCCTTTCTGAGATGTTGCAGTTTGCTTTTCTTTCCAAGTTTCTTTCGCAGGGGCGAACAATTTCACAGCAAGTACAATTCAATGCAGCCAGAGTGTTTCCATAACAATTCAGCACAAAATAGCAGATATCAAAAGAAATCCACGTTTCCAGCGCTGTTTCATTTTCCCATCGGAAAGTGCAATTTAGCCCTGAAAACTGTGCTTGGAATTTCAAACAAGACGCCACAATGGAATATGATTTGACTCTATTTGTTGTATTCTTCTCTGCAAATCGTCGCAGTGCAATGCTGCAGAACGAGGCTTTCTGAGCCAAATTGCAGTGAACAATGTTACCAGTGAGGTTTCATTTACGGTTATTGTAAAACATAATTGCTCTTCAAATTAGACACATTCACAGCTTCTCACGGAAGCTGAATGACAAGTACAAGCAGACATTCTCACTGAATTCAATTGCATCAAAACATGGATCGCTTTTTGTGGATGTGAAGTTACATTGAGACGAGCTGCAGTTGTTGATTTGATCTGACCAAACTGGTCCTGGTGCGGACTTGCCGCCTGTACTCTCACCTACAATTACACACATCGAGAAACATTGTGTTGAGCTCTCTCATGCACTTTGCCTGAAAAAGCCAACAGAGTCCAGAGGCCACGCGGAGTGCTTTCGACAGCAGGCAGACGGCAGCCGTGGACAAGAAAGATTTTGGAGGTCGAAAGCGAGGAGAAACTCGAACGTAGTTTCCCTACAGATGTCAATATGTGGCCTTCTTTAATCAGTTCTTGTCGTCTGTTACTTTGTGCCACCAGACAGGGGGAACAAAACGCATTCCTCCCCCATGGCTGGCTATTTGTATAGCTTTCTGTGCAAACACAAAACCCATTATTGCCAGAAAATTACTATTATTCTTGGTTTGTTAGAGTCCAAAGCGAGAAGGCAATATTCAATATGATAACAGCCATGTGTTTTCATTGCCTGCCTCTTGGAGTGTGAGTTGTAGCCATAGGTGCCTTGGGAAGAAAGAAGAAAGGAGACAATATGTGCACATAACGGCGAGACTTGGGTAATGAAATCTCTGTTGATATCCGCTCAATAAAACACGAAATATGAAATGACATTACTTCGTGGGGCCAGCTGATATTTCCAGTGAAGCTCTCGCAGGCTGATGTGAACAAGTTTTCTGCACTCGAACAAGTTTCGGGCCAACTCACAAAATCAAAACTTGAAGTTTTGATGACTTAATTGTTGTCTTGCAGCCTGAGGACTCCATGCAAAGACAATGACGACCGAACTGTGGTAATCGGTGAACCAGCCAGGGTTGGCCAAAGCCTTTTCCGTTTGTTCCTCTTGGCCGGAGATAGATTCAAATCGCAGGCGCACTTCTTCCGTTGTGACCAACAAAACCAAACAAGACAGAGACACATAAATCGCCTAAAGTTTGAGCAACTTTCAGTAACAAGGCAAAATTATTTGTCTGAGTTTCCTCTTTGTAACCTTTTGGGATCTTGATGCTGACATTTTCCCCTTTTCGTTAAACAATGTATTCTTCACTCTTAATGGACTGGTTTAGTGGATGAGTAGGAGACACATGAGAATGGTTCCTTTCGACGCTCCTTCTCAGGTTATTTGATGACACAGAGGAAATGGTCACAAAGGCTGCATGACCGCCACAATAGCTCATCTCGGGCTTTTCGGGGCACTTGTTTCTATGGGCTGCATTCACTTTGCAGCTGTCTGTAGAAAACTCCTGTGCACGCTTCGAGCCATGTATTGTTTGATGAATGCAAAACAGCCTCATTCCCCTTTGCAGCTGAGTTACATACTGATATAATCAGATGACTTTTCATATTTCAAACTATTGTGTTGAACAGAGCTGCAAGTTGAATAGCTCTTGAAAAGTTCAAGTCCAATTACAAGTTTTATGGGATAGCTTGAAAAGGGAAGAAACTTTCAAACAACTCCAGAACAGGACGTTTTTGGACAAGGCAACTCTGCGGCGGTGCCGTCCGTTGTGAGTTATCATTCATGATAAAAAAGTTTTCAAGCGGGAATACTCATTGAGTACTCCACACAAGAACCGGGTTTTAAATTTCTTTCGAGGGGAAAAACCTGTCCGCCGGTGCACAGTCTCATTTTTGACACTGGACTCACACCCAAATCCACTCGTATGCTGCGATGTCCAATGAAACAGCAAACTTTCTTTTGGCGTATGCTCGCATTCTTTCGAAATAAATTGGGAATTTCACACTCAGAAAATGAAAATTGTTGTGGCTTGCTGACGAATTGTTTGCTTGTGTACGTTCACACGCTGGTGAGTCCCAGCACCAGAAGGCTTCTGTCGTGCTGCCAAGGGCGAGGAAATTTTTTTCTTCGTCACCATTGGTTCGTGGTCTGGCACTTGTCCTTCTCACTCCATTGATTTTGTTGTTAGTTTTTGCCAACTTATCATCAGGTTCCGTTGAACAAGAACCTGAACCTCATTCTGGACAGAGCCTTTTGTAACCACAAGAGTTGTTTCAATATCTTTGAGCTTCAAATGATTTTCAGTTTTCAGAGAATTTCAACTTACATTTGTGTGGCACAAAGTTTGTGACGGAAAGGAGCTATGGATTGTTTTCAGAAAGTCTTTGAGTTACTTTGTCTTTTTGCTGCAGCCATCAGTGTTCAATGCAATCGTTCAATCGTCATTGAATCAGAGCATTCTCCTGCAGAACAACATGAATCTCAAACAAGCGCCAGCGTCAACCATTTCCTGCAGTTAATCACATATTGAGGCATTTATGATCAGATATTTGTTTCATTGATCCAGTTGACAAGTGCTGTGGTTTGCGTGAAACAACAGTGATAAGAAAAAACACTTGTTTCGTCTTCAGGGTGACACAAGTCTTGTTGTGGTATTTCGAGTAGAATCTGCAAAACATTTCGCCATCGCCAAAATCGAGAGTGTAGGAAACTGATTTGTCGTTGCTGGTCACAAAAAAAGAACACGTATCACTGCCGCAAACGAGACAGATTCGTTGCTTTCACACACAAGTAACGTCTTGGCGTGTCCTCGTGGGCAGGAGCAGGGGAAAAAGCACTTTTCTCCAAAGACTGTCCTGGTTGATGTCCCCATCCAGCACAGGACGTTTTGAGGCAACTGTGCTCGAAACAAAACTGCAAAGGTTCTGTTTTGGATCATTCAGAGTGGTGGTTCGTCCTTTCCAAAATGTCCTGTTTGGACCTTTTTTGTAATTGGACTCCTTTCGTTGAAAGAAAAAGAGCGGAGGTCTGTGTGTGTGTGTGTGTGTGTGTGTGTGTGTGCGTGTGTGTGTGTGTGTCCGGAAATCAGTTGTGTGAAGCAACTTCACCTGACACAGAATCAACATGTTTCTGGCACATTGTTTCTGCGGCATGAGGACGTGTGTTTGCTTCCTTCCAGGAGAACTTGGCTGCTGCGCAAAAAAGAGCGACAAAGTGATTCACACTTTCTTGGCGCGCTTTTGAAAGAATGATGGACACTCCTTTCTTCCAATTCACAAGGAGCAAAATGGAAAAGTGAAAGATTCTTCCAGGGTAATCAAAAACTGCAGCAATCCCAACAAAGCTGCTTGTGACAGTGCGCTGCACTCTGTCAGATGAGCCGTGTTCAAAATTTCTTCTACTGCAGTTTTAGAGTTTGCTCTCCCACACAGCAACACTCAAGTTCTTTGACACACGACTATTTTTCAGTGGATCAGCAGCTTCTACAGGAAGCATTGATGTTCCTTCAAAGAGCCCACAATTGGACTTGTCTCTCAACCTGTCTACTTACACAGTGCGATTCTACGCCTATAATACCCTCTTCCACTTAAAGCAAAGCCTTCCAAGTGTTGACAATTGCACATTTCTGGAGAGGATAATTAGAAAGCAATTACTTGCCTGCAGTTTTTGATCCAGTTTGTCCAAGTACAAATGAAAGGACCTTGTTCCCTGTCCACCTGGGATAATAACTTGTTCCTGCTATGTGGGCGCAAATGCTGCGTCAGGCACTTTGACGTGTAGTCTGTATCAAGGTTGCAATGCCACCGCAGGCAAAGAACTTCGCTCTGCATTTTTCCTGGGGATTCATTGTTTTGGGTGAGGTTCCTGTGTTCTTCCTTGAAATTTCTTTCCATGCCGCAAACTGGAGTTTTGAGCACTTTAAAATGGTCCCCAAGTTTCCGACGGTAGTGAGAGAAAACTTGAGTCTTTCATTTCGGCTAAGTTCTGAAACTTTGAAGAATATTTTGTCAAAGGAAACCTTGAAACAAACAGAGAAACTTTCCTGAGCTCATTGTTGAACAGTAACGAAGACTGTCCTTAAACATTCTCGCATGAAGAGATTGATTTTGCACTTAACCAAGAACTATTTCTTCTCATAAACCGTGCGAAAAGGGTTGCTTTGAAAAGACTCATTGAAGAAAGCACCAAGTGCCTTTTCTGAATTCGGATTTCAGGGATATCCGTTTTACAAAGCACATTTGCAGATGGTTGAATTGAATAAGTTTTCTTTTCAAGCCTTCAGTCTGACACCTTTCACAGCTCTACATCATTGTTTGAGCAAGAAAAGTACGTTTGGAAGTTCTGAGTCTGCAGAATTTGAAAGTTTCTAACGAGAAAAGTTCGTGAATTTTGTCGACAGAAAGATGTGCTGAGCGGCTGTGGAGAACGTTGAACAGCCAGAAAATGCACAGGCTTGTCGCCAAGACCTGAGGCCAGACTGATGTTGACTTTTTGTCTTGTTTTGTCTCGCCGACAAAAGCTTCAAGAATGGGCGCAGAACTACAACCGTCTTCAGGTGCAGGAAAAAGTATTTTGTGGCACCTTGCGCGGGCGTGGGACTTTGCTTGTTCGCAACTGTTCCCCATTGTCTTTCGAGCGTTCTCCAAGCGAGGGTTTCAAACCACGTCAGCTTTTTTTGAAACATCCGTCGGACAAGTTCACTTGTCTTTGCGATACTGTGACATGCAGGTCAGCGACGGGTGCACTTTCAGGCGGTGTGATGAAGCTGGAGATTTGATACGTCTTCCTTCCGAGGACATTCGAATCTCCGCCTGAAAATGATATCGTTGCCCTTCTCGCTCAGAGGCGTGAATATGTGAGGCTTGTTGTGCGGAGGACAAGGTTGATTCACGACTGGTGATTCTTTAGTTTCCATGGGAAGCCTCGGTGCTGTTGGTTTGGTTCTGAATGTCGGAAATGACATTTCAGAAAGCATCATTTTTGGCGAAAAGTTTCACGGATTCCCCAGCAATGAGACGAAGTAATTATGTCATTGTTACTCAAATCAAGTTTTCATTTCCTCTCTCCTTGAAAGGCCTAATATTTGTCAGTCAATGCGGCAGTTTTCCCTTTCACAATCTGATGCTCAAGGGAAATGGACAACGTGTATTACATCAAAGTAAATCAAAAGACACAGTGCAGAAACGCTTGAAAGTTATCTATCTGTGATTTGTAATGGGACCAGTGTCAGCTGTCTATGTGGAGGAAATTACTTTCATGTCAAGTCCGTTGGTGATAACTTCCCGTGTTTCTCAGATACATACACTGCAGGCGGCTGGGTCTGAGTCCTCAATGCATATTCATTGTTGGATTCACGGAACGCGAGAAAGAGTCATTTTCTTGATATTTCAGGCACGTGTTGCTGATTCGTTTGTCGAGTCTTCTCAGCGCTTACACTGTTCACGATTTTCCTCTTCGGACAAAAATTTTGCTCGAAGTACAAAAATCGCGTCAGACTGCAGAAAGATCACATTCTGTCCCACACCGTGAAACCTATTTTTCAATCTTTGTCAATTTTCTACAATGCTCCTCCTCCTTTTTGAAGCTCAGATTTCGGGCAGCGAGATGTTGAGTTCAAGTCTGCAAACCCTGGATTTGCTTCGATCGGTCTTCCTCAATCTGGGGTCTGCCGCAAAAGTTCTGGGTTGACTCACTGGGAATTCATTTAAGCAATGGGGCCGGGGACTTATTACCATACTGTCTCGTGTATTAAACGCTCTCATGTATAAGATGTACAACTTGGCTCAATTTTCTGATACCAAGGCCTTATGAAAACTCATACTCATGGAAAAGAAGCACCCCTTCTTATGATATTCAATTTTTGGCAAAAAGTGTGTCTTAAACACGAGACGATACGGTGCTCATGACAACAAATTTAAAATCTCGTTCGCTCACGCGTCAATTATTATTCATCTCATTTCTGACCTGCCGCAGGAAGGTGGCGTCAACAAGAATCTGAATCCCGAAGGGTGTGCTTTGCTGTTGAAATTCGGGAGATTGGTCATAACCGAAAAAGAAAGTGCAGATTCTGTGTTTTCCAGGATAAAATTCGGCCTGGAGAGAATGAGAAGCACTCCAGGACTCCAAACATCATTTGTCACGCAAAATCTCCTTTTCACTTCCTTGCAAAGGAAATCCAAAAGCACTTCGTATTTTTCAATAGGGTGATTTTTGAGCAGAACTGACACTGCAGGCGATGTAATCCTGACAGAAACTGACAATGCAACTGTTACAGTCGGTTAATCAGGCTGCATTCAACTCAACGGTGACAATTGATAAGAGTTAAATACGGAGTACAAAAGCTGCTTGATTAGATGTTTACAATACATTTCAAGCCCTTACAAAGGAATCTGAACGGCATGGGAGACAGCGTTATTGTGTCTCATTGTGAGCCATGGTGCCAGTTCCTCAAGTGCTGAATGGAGCGCAAGCTGTAACCCCAAGCGCACCCTAAAACCCGTCATCTTCCCAAAGCTGAGGAGACCTTCCTCAGCATGACGTGCGCGTTTTCCGGCTTGTAAGAACAGAGATCAATCTGTATGTTCTAAAACGCAGAAGGAATTTGGCTGTGAATCATTCAGACCGGCAAAAGGAGCAGTCTACTTCAAGTAAGTATGGCCTTTTGTACTGGCGTACTCAAAATTTTGGCACTCTTTTTGACAATTGGATGAAACAGTGTGGGTGGAAACAAAGAAAGTGTTGCAGAAGACACAGGCATCGTGAGCATGTAGCGGCTTCGTGTGATTATAAATATCGCTATTAAGCAAAGTCCATTTCTGTATTAAGCCGCATTATCAGGGGGTTTTGTGGAGGTTCCCCAGCAGATGACCTTCCCTCTTTGAATACATCATAATAAAGCCTTAGAAAAGGTGTGATGATGGACAGTAAGACTGCTATCTGGATAATAAGCAGCTTTTATCCTAATGACAATACCTGGCACATGTCCATTCTCCTAGCTTCTCCGCAGACGAGGAGCAGAGAAAGAAGCTGCACGAGGATTTGGGATTGAAGCTTTAATCTCCCCAAGGTGACGACAGTTCAGCTTTGTGCGAAAAATTGCACGGCAGTTGAGTACACATTAGTCCTGCAGTCTCATTTTGACGCATCAGTCCCGAAACACAAGCAACTCCAATGGCAGACTTGGTATCTTTCCTGTAATGTTTTCGTATGTGTATAGCAGCTGTTTCGATCATACAAAGATCTTCATTATTCTTGAGTTATTGTTGTGATAGACGGGTGATCGTCATGAGTGAGGGTGACAGGAGAAAGAAAGTGAATGACTCACCATCACCCCTATTGCCATCATTCCTTTCCCATCTTTCTTGTACAAACTCATACAAAATGATAGAAACTGGATGGGCTTTGGAGGATTCAAGGGATGGGTTTTTGATGAGAGGCTGCGGTGGTCTTGTGATTGGGGTGTGGTGGCCCTGTGAGAAGGATCTCAGACGAGCAACCAGCCATCACTGTCATCTATCACCACACCAACTCACCATCATCTACCTTGATCAATCACTATCATACCACCATGGTGTGTGGTGGTGATTGTTGGTGATGGTTGTGGTGGTGTTCCAACGGGAGTGAGTGTAGTGAGTGAGTGCACTCCAGTTCCTGGACTGGTCCATTGGGCCAGTGGCCGGTGTGGTCGGCGTGGTCATTGTTTTTGGTGTGGCTGGTGTGATTGGTGTGATCTCTGAATCAATACGACGTTTCCGTGGATTCCAGGGACAAATTGTGACTTTCCATTGTACGAGTACAGTGGAAACACATTTCAATGGGGAAACTTGGGAAGGTTTGGTCGATCACAGGTCCACTCTTGTACACATAACAGACTTTTAGAAAAAGTCATGCCACATGGCTGTGGCCATCAGATGGAACAGTGTTGTCACACACATTCAATCACACATTTGGAATGACCAGTTTTCTCTATTCGACAAGGTTGCAAAGAGAATGTAGAACCATTAATTTTATGTCAGAAAGACACGCTTCATTATTCACATTGTTTCGCCCAACCGCACCACACATTGTCATCGTTACAAAGTTCTCACGTCAGTGATCAGGGTTTTCTACCGACTTGCTTCAGTGCTTCTTACAAGTGTGAAAGTGGTACACTGACACACGCTGGGTCTCAACAACGTTTGCTTTTCGAAAATATCTGAGATACGGAAAACGCAAAAACAATACTGGGAAATTTTACTGAAAAATAGAAACTTTCATAAACTTGCCGTGTTTCATTAACTTCAAACTGCAACTTTTTATGCAACATCACAGAACGAAATGCTTTTGCTAAAAGGAGAAAATAATTAATTTCTTACCTTTCAGTCTCAGTTCTCTGTTGCTATTGTACTTGAAGCTGTGAAACAGGATAGAAACAATTGATTTATTGGGGTATCATAATCTGGGAGTGGCTCTTTGCTCATCACACAATACACCAACATTGTTTCTCAGATTTAAGTTTTGCCTCCCAGAGAAAACGTTCTGTTCTTTCAGAATAATTAACAGTTTCTCTTGTTTCAAAGAACGTGTTTCCTCACTGCACTCGCAGCTTTCTGCGAAGTTCAAGCCAAACAAACCAAATTCGACGAACAAAAAAGAATCGCAGAAAAATTCTGAACAAGTTTCGATCTTGCTGTGGGCACTAAGATCACTGCATGTGTGTTTGCTTTTCTGGCAAGTGTATGTGCGTGTGTACGTTTGTGTGTGTCTGTGTGTGTTGTATGTGTTGTGTGTTTGTGTGTTTGCAAGTACTGTTTCGCAGAAGCAGAACCTCCCTCGTGTGCTGCGACTCAAACAAAAGGTGTAAGACAAAATCCGCTCTTTTTGAAGTCCACGATCAACTGCAAATTTGTGACTGTTTTTCATGGTATTCATAACCATTGCACTGGGAGTCTTTGAAACTGTATCAAGGCAAATGATTTACGCAAAAGACTCAATTGGGAGGGGCTGATCACTGTTGTAGTGATGATACCCCTGTCTGATTTTTGATCCGTGTCTTTGTTCACAGCTCTCGGTGTGGCACGCCAGAATTCCACTCAAGCTGGGGAAAGGCTGCTTCCAGGAATCAGAAAATGTCGGAGAAAGGGCGAGCTCCGAGACCGGTAACTGGGGAGACACAATACTCAAAATACAAACCAAGAGGGACATACAGCAGATAAAATCATAACGGGAAACCAAAAGACAACAAGAAGTTCCGAGGCGGGAACCCTGATGGTCGCGGAAGCGCAGGGGGTGTGGGGGGTGGGGTGGGTGGGGGGGTGGGGTGCGGCGGGGGGGGTGGTGGGGGGGGGGGTAGGGGGGGTGGTGGAGGGGGTTGGTG
>JAAUXT010028225.1_pt1 | contig 32925 bp, 30 predicted proteins | sample 7278171 | NCBI WGS metagenome assembly JAAUXT01 (sample SAMN14350112, study PRJNA611818) | marine sediment metagenome | isolation source: surface marine sediment (1.8m) | place: French Polynesia: Moorea | collected 2018-08
AGCAAGGCAAATCAGAGCAAGCCAAATCAGAGCAAGCCAAATCAGAGCAAGCCAAATCAGAGCAAGTGAAATTTCCTCAAATCACCGCGAGCTCCATGGAGCTATTTTTGACTTGTGTGTCAATCAGTTGACTTGCGCAAACAAGAACACTCGTCACTTTGGACAAGCGCCTCGGCGGCTGCAATCTTCAATTCCTAACTCCCGTGCAGCACTTCAAGGTGCTTGGGGCAAACAAATTCAACTCTGAAATGGGAAGGGGGCACATGACACTTTAAATTGTCTGCAAAAGGCTGGCAATCTGCACCCTTCCGAGCAATAACTTGAACCTTTGGTTCTCTATCGTGGGAGAGGAATTTTAGACGACCCCACCAAACCCTCTGCATGCAGTCCCTTTCAAAAGCATTTTGCTGGGGTAGCAGGGTCTGACAGATTGTGAAATTTGCATGTGCCTCTCCCACCCCGAGTCCCCTGAGTTGTTTGTTTGCAGATCCAGACGATCACTGAAGGAAGAAAAAATCACTCCGAAGCCCTGATTGAGGGACTCGTCCAGCTTCATGGGTACTCGAACATCTCAGAACATTGGTGTCTCAGACAAACCAAGTTTCTGTTTTCCGAATTATCCTGACCGGGCACCATATGTTTCCCATTGTACTTGTCCAACAACTGCCAAAGTACTGTTCTATTACAACCCAGGATCGCTTCCAGATTTTTTATTGTGACAGACGCAAAATTCCAATGGCAATGTGACATTGCTCCAGTTGGCACACAACACACGTGTACAACAAGAAAACATCAGGGTGGCAGACAAAAAACCTTCACAAGACCTGCACGCTGTTCAATATTTCAAAAAGTTTTGCCAAATTCACTGGATCGAACATCTCGAGTTGCCAATATTTCCAGGGAGTAAGAATCCAGCTACAAGATCAAAACATATCACCGAAATTCGAAAAAGGGCCCAGTGTGACCAACAACACATCTTCTCAAAAACAGATTTGATCAAGGACTGACAGTCATTATGCTGTGATGAACGGCGTATCCATTCAAACATTCCTCAACCTCGCAAGAAAAAAAAACTCGTTCAATCACCATCAAGTCAAAAGACCTGGCTTGGGACAAACAAACATTTCGAGTGCGTGGAGGGAACACGGAGTGTCACTCCTCGAGGTTGTCATCAGCTCAGTCTCGGCAGACTTTCCCTGTCAACTTTTTACAGTCTGACCTGGCGAGACCTCTTTCAAAAAGATGCGAGCTGCAACGGAAAAAGAGGCTCTGCTACTAATGGAACTCAAATGCATGTTAACCTGCGTGTCAACATCTTTGAAAAAGCGCGGTTCTGACGGCTTTTGTCGAGCGTGCATTTCATTATGAGTGCGGTTTGAATGGAACAACTCTCCCGTGAAATACCCGTGCACCTTGCAAAAATTTGCACACGTATTTGACTCCCTCCCATCGCAATGAATAAAAATTAACTGACAAGTATTTCACATTTTCTTGCTTCTCGTCGAATGAAACGTCATTGTAGCTTCAGAAAGTGCAGCAGGAAGTTTGAAAACACAAGACAAGAAACAAACAACTTCGTTTGAGGTGAGGACAAACACTGAACATGTCAACACACATCTGTTCCCACATTTGTGCGGCATTTGAACTGCGAGCTTGTCTATGATTTGAAGTGACAAGATGTGCGTCTCCAGGCAAAACAAGCGCAGGTGCTCCCCTGAAGCATCCTTTATTCTCAAAACAAAACCTCCGGAAACATGAATACGCACCTGTTTTCTGACAACCCGAGATGACTCCAAAAATGTGAACATTCCGTGATACTTTTCTGTGAGGGTGGGGGTTAAATTTGATCTGGTCTTCAGATTAGATATCATAGATCGTTAACGCGTGGGCGATTGCTTGACTGTTCGAGATAGTCGTGTGATCAACAACGCAATCGAGTCCAGCAGAGCAACAAATCAACTTTGTCAGACACCGAAAAGAGCATCGACTCGAAATCTAGATCAAGATCTACAGGCCAGGGGCAGATGTTTTGTTCAGTGTGACACACCACACAAGAGATATGGAACAGTGATCATCGTTTTGAAGTTTCTTGATCTAAACGTCTTGCAGATCTCTGGGACCCGCGCGTGAACAGATTCTATTTTCTTTCTCCCGATCCACCCACTTCCTCCCACACAGAAAACGTGTTCGGTGTCGACCTCCCGTCGCGTGATCACATCATTTGACGGCAAATTCAACTGAGAATCCCTGACCAGCAAACCAAAAACTCCCAAACAGTGAAAGATGGAAGTCGATATCTCCAGATCTACTTGCAGCCAAGATACGCAGAGCTGTTAGAATCGGTGAATGAAGCAAGGCAAAACTCCTTTCTCCATCCATCCAGATCGAAGAAGTGTTCGCAACTGACCTGATCCTGAATTTGTTGAGCACTGACTGAAACTTCTCCATCCGTGTCGAAAATCTCCAAATTCTTCTTTTTATCCTGCTATAACTTCACTCCCATATTTCTGTGTGTTTTGGAAGCATACAACGGATATATAATGTCAGAAATTTGAGTTCAAAAGTAGCCAAAAGTTCCACTGAAGTTTTCGAGACCCATCTTGGAATTTGTGCGATATGCTCGTTGGTGCAAACTGCTCCTTCGTTCAGATGCGGAACTGCTCTCTTCGTGCCAGGTTCATGGCGCGAAACTGTGCCTTTCTTTGCGAGCATGCCAGGTTGCTCAGCTCACACCCTGGATCCGACAAAGGGCTTGTTGTGATGCACCAGATCCTCGAGCGAGTGAAAACTTCCCCCACAAACCCGACTGAAACATTGACCCCTCCCTCAAACAAATCCAGGGGGCCCAAGGGCCTGGCCCCCAGCTTTTGGCAGAAAGGAAAGAACCGAAACCCCTCACTCTTTTTGCGCTGCAGGGGTAGAGTCTGATGTTTGTTCGCAACTTGGGCACACGATCCCAGTCTAACTTGATGAGTGCGCGATCTTGTGAACGGGACACAAGCACACGGAACAAGAATTCGTTTTGGCAGGCTGCGTTGTGCAGTCTATAGATCTACGAGTACACACAATCACATCGAACCTTTATCACATCAAAGGACACTTGTCAAAAGTGACGGACAGCCTTGGGAAGTAAGCGTTCAATGTGTGAGTGTTACCACTCATGTAGGCTAAGTTCTGTCCGCTCAACGAGATATATTGGTCCGAAGTGCTGTCCGGTACTTCAGGAGTGCTCAGTACGTGACCGACATTGGTGGTCAACCTGAAATTCTTGATCACATCATCTGTGAAAAGAAGAAGAACGTGGAACGTGGTTTCGGTGTTGTGTTCTGAATTCAGCCTTTTCTTGTGCAAGCCACAAAGAAAAGCTGGAGTTCGAAACGAAAGCACGAGAGAATACTGAAACTCACATTGGATGATAGAGAGCGGTGCGTATTGCACCTCCACTCGCTCCACAGTTTCTCCACTGGAAAGTGTCAACCTGCTCGTCTCTTGGGCGAGGCTGTTTTCTCCGTGGTTCACAATGTACGCCCCTCCGTAGTTCACACTGATTCTGCAAAAGGAGAGCAAGCCAAACATCACAAAAAAGACATGCAGACAGACATCAGAATTCCAGAGGCTTGAGCAACAGCACATTCATCTTTTCGGTTCTGACAGTCAAAACCACAGACAGCAAAATGACTTGTTCTTCGACAGTGAGCTTCAGGGTTGGTGGTGAAGAGAGGTGAAAGCATGAATGCAATTTATGTTGCTGAAGTTTTGAGACTTCCCTTTCCCGCACTCACCGAACGAGGAAGCCATCGCTGTCAGTTTGCAGCTGTATCTCTGTCATAGCTCCATACTGCTCGTAGAGGGCGCTGTCGTCAAACGCCGTGGTCTGGTCCTTCCGCCAGGTGCTGCCCCCAGTGTCAAGTGAACAGCCTGCAAGTCAGTCAAAAGTGTTGCAAAGAGAGTTCAGATCTGTCATGAGTGAGAACGAGACAAAACGCTTCAAAATCAAATACAGGCAGCACCAGTAGGCAAGAAGAAAGATTTCTACCATGGTCCCTGTTGACCGGAAGCAAAGAATGTGCAGGGTTTAGCAACAAAAAAACAACACTCAACTTTTCTCGCAGTTGTCACCATCAATTCCAGTTGGGCAGGAACAGAAATATCCAACAACATCATCGACGCAAACTCCTGTGTTGCACAGAGAAGCATTGGCGCTGCACTTGTCAAAGCCTGCAGACAAACCAAGCAGGAAACAGCTTTGAACCGTTCAAGAAATTACAAATGGAATCATCGAAACAGCTGAGCACAAAGTTTACGAGTTCCAACAGTCATAGACTGTTCCACTTTGTGCAACAAGCAAGTTTGAACCAACCTTTGACTCCGTCCGTGACGTACAAATCCTTGTCTGTCCCATGAGTCAGATGTGACACATTCAAATGTTGCTCTGCAGCCATGGGAACCACGCTACACTTCCGCTGTCCTCTCGCACATCCAGGGTCGGTATCGCCTGCAGCGGAAGGGTTTGTAAAAGCCCTTCACCAAGACACATGTCTTTATTCGGTGGCACTGCATTTCTTGCAGAGAAACTGAACCGCGCATGCGAAACAAACAACGAATTACGGAGGACCTTTCGGCCACACCACGGCCCCGCAGCTGCCGCCCGCCGCCTCGCAGAGTTGGACGCAGCGGACAGGGGATGCGACGCAGGGCACGGAGGCGGGCGCGTCGCCGACGAACCCGACTCCGGCGCGACGCCTGTACAGGTTCCCTTCTGTAGACAGGGCTGAAAGTGACAACACGTGCCTCAACAAGACTTTCAAATTTCATCGAGCAGAAATAGCATGCAGTCAACGCGATGAGCCACGGTTTGCAGTGTTGTTTTTTCATTCTCAGTACCAAGCGGTTCAACCGATGAGCAGACGAGCTCGATTGCTTCTGTTTCTTCGCCGTTGGTTCTCACCTGCACTTTGCGTATTCAAACACACAATCCAGAGTTGTGCAAACCGAAGACTCAACTTCATCGTCTGAAGCACAAATGGTCTTCCAAATTGCAAAGAGAAAAGCATTTCACCAGCATTTTTGGTGATCCCTCCTCCAAATTCGTGTTGTTGTGTCGTTTTCTTTGCGTGCGAAAGGCTTGAACAAAACTGCACCCAAACACGGTGAAAGGACACAAAGCAACAGAGCACTGCTGCAAAAAAATCGAATTGGTTTGATCAGCTCGCTCCTTCAACTCGAGTGCTTGTTGAAATCCTTGAACCGTACCGAACATTTACGAGTATTTGACGAAAACTTGTTGCGATGCGATCGTACACATTTCCTGGTGCACTGAAAAATGCGAACGTCAGTTTCACTTCACATGGAAAGATGTGTCCGAGCACGAATTGTGCCAACGAGCAACGATTTTGCAAATGGAATGCTCTTGTTCTGCAGCACCGAGCTGTTGATTTGGATTAGCTGAACTTTCTGGTAAACAAGTGGCTTTCTCTCAGGTGTTTACTTTGGATTATGAAGCAAACAAAGACTTAGTTTTGTCAATCCGTAAATTGGACAGTCCTGAATTTATATTTCTGATTCTGAACTTGTGAAAAACATTCTGATCTTCTGTTTGAAACACACACAAAAAGGAAGCCTGTTTTTCTCTCCGGTCTCACCTCGGTCTCGGCCAGCGTCAAACAAGGGATGTTTTCACTGTTGCACGCTCGTTTGGCAACCAAAGTTCTCACATGTGTGTAGCATCCAAAATTCCAACGGGTCTACAGTTTGATGTTGAAAGTGTCTGAGGGTGTGTTCTTTTTGACGTCCTGTGTTTCTTTCTGAGTTTCCTTCTTGTGGAGTTTTGCTTGAGCAATCTGCCAGCCTGGAGGGACCGTTATTGCAAAGATGACCAGCACGGCGCCTGAACAAGTTCAAAAAGAAGTGTCAGCTCAAACTTGTGAACAAAGTGACAAAGCGAGTCTTAGACAAACGTGCCATTGTCTTTTGCTCGACATCCAGTGCTTCACCTGTGATTTCGACCCAGTTGCCGACGCCGGGATGCACGGCACTGAGCACGGTGTACTGTCCGATGAGCAGGAACACTATCTGCATCGACATGACGAGCGTCACGAGCAGCGCCGACGCCATCTGAACCGCTTTGAGCCGCGTCAGCGCGTGCAAGCCCCACATAGCCGTCTGAAAAAAGTCATGGCCCGCGGCTGGGAAATGGTTCACACGACAGACACTTGTCAGACTCTTGGTTCAAAGTGTTATCTCTGAAGTCGAAACTCATGTGGTTCCTAATGCTTGCTGTTCCATCCACCACATGCCAAGCCAGGTTGTGGGCATTGTGTGGTTCTCTCGCGCTTTTCAGGTGATTTGAGGTTGCGCTGCTGAAGGGCGCTCAAAGAGCGACCAAAATGTAGTGACTGAAATCAAAGCACCTTCAGGCAGTGTTCATGAAAAGTATGTGTGCACCAGTTTCATAGTCAAGATGAGGATCAAATTGAGATCTTTCTTTTTTTGGTTGAATTTGGGTGAAGAAATAAGCTTGAGGAAGGAATTTGTAAAATATAAAGTTTTGTGTTTTTCAGGTCAAAAAGCTCAAATTGGGAGGGACAATATTTTGGGACATACTTGCACAAATTGTTCTGTATCTCAAAAAGTACAAATATTTGGTGAAAGAAGTTTTATTGATGAACTGTAGTATCTTGTTTGAATATTTGAGTGGTGGCATTTAAATTTAGATTTTCAAAAATGTTTACATGGTTTTTAGGTGGAGTCAATGTTGGGGTTGAAACATCAGATTCTATGAAAGTATTCAAAATGGTTTTTGGGGAAAGAGTTGGGTTCATTTTTTATTTTGGCATGAGATTGGAAGATGTTTTATCTTTCATTGAATTTCAGTGTATTTGGTTACATTGAAGTGAAAAGTGATGCGTGCAATTAGAGACTTAATAAAACTGTTCAAACTAGATATTTAGAATGCAGTTGGGTTAATTTATTTGCTTTACAGAGAAAAGGAATATTGGGTGTTTCATTTTTGTAACTTTCTGTTCTTTTGGGTCTATTAAAACTGAGTGCAATGGAGGCTCCTGAGAGATTCAGTTTCAAAATGCACAGCCCATTTTGACGTCATCAGATCACTGCGACATCCAAATTTGTGGACGTTGTGTTTTTTTTAACTGCCCCGACTCCCCACCCTCACCCGGTGCATTCCCATCAAAGACATTTGCGCACCTCACACTGATACCAACGCACCTGAATCGTGAGGTAGATGCTGTTTTTCGTGTCACTGGGGAACGTGAGGTTCTCGGTGGCCAGGGAGATGGAGCCGGTCACGGTGAAACCGAGCAGCCCGATGTAGAAGTTGAGGAGGAAAGGACTGAACGTTGGGAGGCGGTGCTTCTGTATCAAGGTCACCAATGCACCACTGACTCCGGCGACACTCACCAGAATGTAGCTGAAACGGTCGTACACGTACTCGTACGTCCAACTATACGGTTTCAGTTATCAGCCGCGAAGTGTGCTGATTTCACTCAGTTCATTTACACCAGGGGCAAAGCAACAAAGTTGAGGTCATTTTGTGAAAGCAGAGGGTTAAATTTGCCAGATGCTTTTGAAATGAGTGGAGGAATGGTCCAACTAGGGGTTGGAATCAAGTGAAAGGGGCCAAATGAACATTCCATGTGTACCGGTATTTCAGTGTTGGCTGTGTGGAATTTTGTCAGTTTGGACCCCTTGGTGACAATTAAAAGAAATCCATTCCTCTAAATTTGCTTTCTCATTTTTCTCCATTTGCAATTGGAAATCAGGTATGTACCATCCAGCTCATAAAACTTGAGATTTCTACGATTTTCTCCTTTCGGTCTGTTTGGTTGTGTATTTGGCACTGAATTCGAAATCTGACCATTTGTCGTTTTGAAGAACAATGAATCGTGTGTTATGAGGCGTGAAGTTTTGGATGCAAGGCTCCGAGTTGCTGACTCTCACCCAAAAATCTCCCCAGACAAGCCAGTGCTGTCTCGTGCCTCGGCAGGAGGCGTTGTGTTGGTGGTGTTCTCCGTCTCCCACGTGACGTTGCCTGCAGGTTGGGGAATCGTGCCGCCATCACCACCTGCAGGCCCTGCTTCTCTCTCTTCATACCACGGCTGGATCAACTAAAATCCACAGGTTCTCACTTTCATCAGACAAATTTGACCAAAAAACCACGTACAATGTGGTGTGTTGCAGTTTTGACTTTCGGGAAGTCCTATGCGTCCTTGTTCTCGTCTCGTGCACGAGATTGCGTGTATACAGACAGAACTCTGTGTGTGTGTGTGTGTGTGTGTGTGTGTGTGCGTGAGAGAGAGAGAGAGGGAGAGACAGAGAGAGACAGAGAGAAAGGGAGAGAAACTAAAACTCACCATCACAATGCCAACAAGACATGCGATCACACAAGCCAATCTGACCGGCGTGAGTTTCTCTCTGAGAAGCAGGCTGGACATGACAGCGACAACCACGACATCACCGCATCGCCTGCGAAGGTCAAGACGTACACTGCAATCCACGAAAAACAATTCAAACAGGGCAAACGCTTATGTTTCTCAGATTTTCCGTACGACAAACCTGAAACAACCCGCGACGCCAGCTGGAATGAAGCGGACTGCGATACCGAAGGTCAAGTTGGCGGACGCAGCTGAAATTCGTTGTAGAAAGGACAATTTAGGAAAGAGCTGTTTGCATGTTTTACTCCCCCGATAGCTGTAGGTGATTTGTTTCAGTCGCTCACCATTTCAGTCGCTCAAAATGGGAGGAACCTGAAACGATTGAGCAACCTTTTCAAATCACCTGAAAACCTCTGGTTTCATCTGGATGATCTTGGCACCAATTGAAGCTGAAGGGATCTCACTGATTCTCAAGATATTGCGAGTTTCGTGCTACCACCCTGCCTCCGAAATTTAATCTTTTGGTGCGTGATTTTAGAAGATACGTAGGAAGAAGAAAAGCCACGTCTGTGAAATGGGTGACAGAAACCAAGTCCTGAGTCGTAGTACAGCAAATTGGCAAAAGTTCACAGTTGTTGGAGGCAACCGCGAAGTCATCTGCCCTGTTTCTTTTTTTCAGTGAACCTTTCAACCCAAACAACCTGGGATGCACATTTTTGTAGGTTGTTTGGAAACTTTAGAGAGTACTATGAACTTGTCTCGATGGCCAAGAATACATACTTCCTACAAGGGAGTTCGAGGCCGACAAACCTCAAGAACACGTGCCAATTGCAACTTTGGCGAGTACCATGGTAGATCAGCGCGGTCTTTCCCCAACATGCCCCACATTGCCAGATCAGTGGCGCGGCGCAGGTATCTCACTTGGTTATTTGCCATTGATCCTCAGTATAAATTTGGTTGTCTGTGTCACCAATCTGGAAATTGAGGCACTGTTTAGAATGAAAATCCGCCGTTGCTAAAACTCGCCACTGTTTCTTCAAATTTTTGTTTTGCAACCGCGCAACAAGACAGGTGATAAACATTTATCTGTGGTCAAGCATTCTCTGATGAATAAGCTTGCGGGTTCAACAAAGGGATTCTTACCAGAGATACAAAAAAGGAAGAGCCACACCCACTTGTTGCGCTGGACCCTGGGCAGTCTCCGCTTGTGCACGAAGAATGAAGCGCCGATCATGCACTGGAACAGCGTGCGCATTGAGACCAACTGGAAGTCTGGCACAGATCCCTGCAGTAGCTGCACGTGAAGAGACAAACTCTTCGTGTGAGGACCTTCAAATTTCATTGTCGCCACAGAGCTCCAGCCCCACTCTGGCACTGCCCAATTTTCAGAACATTGTGATACAGATCCTGAATGCCGAACACCACGCACCTTTTGGGTTTGCGTGTGACAACCAAGAGTATCAGCACGCCTCCTCACTTAACAACCTTCACAGAACACCTGTAGGCACATTTACGCACAGAAAAACACACACACTCGTGCGAGCACTGCAAAGATGCATTGGTTTCCTGCAATGCAATTGTTGTTTTCGTTTTTGCAGCTGTCTTTGCAGCTGAAAATTCTTTCTCCACAGGAAAGACAAACCAAACCTGCCAAACCTGTTGTGGCGATTTTTCACAAAGAAGGGGCTGGTTCAAGGGAGGCTCAACACCAAATTCTCTTGAGATTCTAGACATTCCGCAAACAAGGTCATGGGTTGTTGTTTTGGAAGAGGAAATAGTTGTTCACTTGTCCGACAAATGTTTCTGGTGCGGAAATGACATCGTTTTTTGTTGTTTTTTGGGGGGATAACACGCCAGGTACAAGTTGCAGTTTCTTCTGCACTGTCCAGGGGATAGATGGTTTCACAAGTTCCCGGTGGTTCGTTCTGTTTCTGGAGATTTCTTGTTTTTCTTTTCGAATTGAGCATCATTCTCTTACGAAGGAGTGTCCTCTCTGTTGGGGGCGTGGTCTTCTGTGAAAGTTAATGTTCTGAACATTTTTCTTTTCGTAGGGCTGCTGGCTTTTCGTTTTCATCGTTCTGAAACCATCCGTGATAATCTTCCGAACTTTCGTTGGAAAATGCGAGCGGTATAGACGGTAAAATAAGATCAAACCTGGATGCATCCTTGTCCAAGAGCCAGCTGGAAGGCAGCGAACAGTGCCAGGAAACACCCCAAAATCGTATTTCTTAGGGTATGTTGAGGGTCTCTGAACGGCGAATCCTGTGGGTCTTTTGTCATTTGAACAGTTCCGATGCTCTGAGGCACCTCTGAAAGGATTAATCCAGAGTTGACAGACTCATTGCTGTGAACATTGTTGCTGTAATCGTGGCAGTCCACAGCTGGTGTTTTCTTCATGCTGCCGAGCATTACATGACCAACAGCTTGCTTGAATTTTTTCCTCCAAAGGTTCCTGTCTCTCCTGCAAATTTTCAACCCCGTCTTTGGAAGTTGGAATACTTTGCCATTTGGCCGGTTGCATCAAATCAAACTGACAATGTTTCTACTGAGTGTTCTTGAGTGTATCTTATCAAGACTTTCAGAACACAGGTTGGGATCGCTTGACCTCATCAAGGGCACACACAAAGCACACACAAACTTCGAAGTTGGTCTGCACAAAGCTTCTTGCACATCGGTGGTTCAAAACCAGTGGAGATGACCATTGCAGACCAAGTCAGTAGGGCTACCACGCAGCCCTAAAGACCTTCCACGTTCGTTGAAAGTGATACTGAACAACAAAGTGCCACTGTATTGCTGATATGCAAACCAAATGTTGGTCAATGGAAGAGCAAACAACTTGTGAGTACTTGATCACGATTTCTTGGAACACTGTATTTTATTTTGTAGAAGACAAAGGTCGCCATTTAACATCACGTGTAATTCGTTACACACCTGTGACCTGTTCAAAGCGTCGTCGTTGTTTGTTTGAAGTGACAATATCCGTTCTTTGCGAACACGTGAAAAGCTCAGCTCACCACGAAATAATTCTGGCGCCCGAGGGTGCCATGTTCAGGTCACTCCAGGAGAGAGTGTTGCCAAGAAGTTTTCCTTCGTTGATTCATGGCATGTTGATTGCGTTGGACTCTTGTTCCGACTGTGCCTGCATTCAAATGTTCGGATCCAATTTCAATTGAATAATTGGGAAGTGTAAAGTTCACGTCAGTCAACGCGGACACTGCATTTTGATGCAGCACCTGGAAAGAACACGAAACGGCTCAGAGATTTTGCGAGACGGTCAGTCAATGACGAAAGGAGAAACAATGCAGAATGTGCTTCGAACACGAACAGTTAGTTTTTCTCGACGTCGGAAGTCTCAGACACCCATTCAGCGCATTGTTCGCAAGAGCCCATCACACACACACACACACACACACACACACACACACACACACCACCACCACCACCACCACCACCACGACCACCACCACCACCACCACCAGCAGCAGCAGCAACAACAACAAATAAATTGATCGTTTTGCTCAGGTGCAAAGTGGTGTTTTTCTTCAAGTATCTGTTTGACCAAAAATCGGATTTGATTATTTTTGACACAACCGGATGTCCACGAGAGAAACAAAAAAAAATGGTTTGGCAGGTCTCTCTCAAAAGTGTCCATTGTGGGGATAAAACGAACTGAAGATCAGTTCAAAATTCCTGGAAACAACTGACAAAGCAGAACAATATTCCTCCTTCTTCATGCAAACATGAAACTACCTTTTGTACATCATAAATAGCCAAAAAAAATTACCTTCCTTTTGTAACTTCTGTCAAGCTGTGACTGTTTTACTGGTATTAATTTAAGATTTTATCCTGAAAGAAGGTTCTTTGAAAAAGTTGGTAAGATCAAATATGGAAAACAGACTATTCCCTTGTTTTTGTTTTTGGCCAAACTTCCAAATAAAAGCAAAAGAAACCCAATAATTTTTTTTTACTTTGCAAAGAAGTTTCCAACTGTACGTCTGTGAAAGAATCTCTGGAGCAGAAAAGAATAAAGCAAAAGTAGTTTGTTTCACACAACTTGTTTTTGGGCAACAGAACACAATTTTCAAACCATTTACTGTTGGGTTGTTTCCACCTTCCCGAGACTGGTTGTCACAGTGTTGTGGCTCTTCTCTGAGGTTCCAAATTCAACAAAGTACACATTCGAAAGGATTCCCAAACGTTCTTTCCATGGTTTCATTGTTGTGTGTTTGCTGCAGCACAAATTGACAAATATTCATTGGGATTTTACTCCACAGAACCAATGGCGGGATCGAACTCGACGCTAGAACGAAAGGAATTTGCTTTTCATCAGAACAGGCCAAACACTGACGCGGCGCGGCTCATCGATGTCTCTTCCAGACTCAATTGATTCACGAAAAACACACCACCGCTGCCTCTTGGGAGCTGTTCAGGCGAGCGAGAGAGTGTGTCGCAAAGTCTCGGCATCTGTTCCCAAATCAAAGCATAACAGGATTGGCGTCAGCAGCTCCTCCAGTGGGGTACCTGAGGGTCCAAGTTCAACTTTGAAAGTGCGCGTACAGAGAGAAAAAGCCGTCAGACAGGCTCACATCAACACTCTTTGAACACACCGCGAACACACCAGATTAGTACAACCCAGCCCAAAGGCAATGCGAACCCAATCGGGTTGCAGACTTCAGGTCTGAACACACCAAAAAAAAAAACCAGCTCTGTCTTTTTTGTTGAAAATGCAACAGAACATTTCAGAGTTTGTTTTTAACTCTTGAAAACGCCCTGCATACAACTACTTGACGATTAGGACCTTTATGGTATTGCTGGGAGTTTCACTTGTGAATGGAAATATTCCAAATGTCATCTTGCTACAACAGTGGTGTCTAAATTGGCATCAAGCTCAAAATTGCTTTGACTGATTTGAAATTTGTAAAGAGCAGGAAATTCTCTCCTTCAACCCTTTGTTTCCTATTTGAATCAGGCAAGAAATTACCTTACTTGTTTGAAAGAGATGCAGGTTACAAACAGCATGAAGGATTCTTTGTGATGTTGAAACAAGATACTTTCTGTTTGAAAGACATTGTCAACAATGAACTTTGCTCAAATATTGGTACTATTTGAAATGACATTTCAAACTGTTTTTACTCAGTGAAGGAAGAAACACACAAGGCACACAATGCTACTTTGGTTCCTTCTCCTGCTGGGAAAAACAGAAAGTTATATTTCACAAAATTGCCAAACTTCCAGAAAAGTGTACCACAGATGCTGCTCACTCACAGAAATTCCTGAAAACATTCCAGCTGATGTTGAAGTGATTGAGCTGATCCACCACAAGCTTCACAGTCTCAATGCTTTCTCTTTTGCCAAATTTTTATTTTGCAAAGAACTTATATTGCAAGATGGAACTGCAAGCTATATTGAAAACCAGGCTTTCTGTGGCATGAAGAATCTGACCATTTTGAACTTGAAAAGCAACTGTATTTCATCCATTGAGAAATTGGCATTTGAAGGACTGCCAAATTTGAATGAGTTGGATTTGAGTCAGAATAAAATTAAAGCCTTGCATGATTTTTTGCATCCAGTGAGGCACTTGCAAGTCTTGAACTTCAAAACAAATTTTGTACACAAAGTTAGTGCAACAAATCTATTTCGCTTTCAAAGTTTAACTGTATTGGACTTTTCATACAATGGTATTGTGTCTTTAAAGTATAATTCTACAAGTATATTTCTTCATCTGGAAAGCTGCCAAATTCTGACCCTTTCAAACAACAAAATAACAAAACTTGAAAATGGAATATTTGACACAATGAGCTTTCTTGAGGAATTGTGGCTTTCAAAGAATCCATTGAAAGTGATAGAAGTTGATGTTTTCAAAAATATGCTTTGTCTAAAATACATGAGTCTGTCTCTGAAATATTTAACATTGAGCATTTTGATTGAAATTATTTTGAAGTCACTGGCAGGTGTTCAAAGGCCTTTGAAAGTACACATTATGGATTCAAAATATGGTGTTCTGAACTGTCATGTTTTCCCCAGAATCACATGTGAAGCTGAGGAACCCTGGTGGTCACTGAGTAAACTGGGAGATGCAAACCATTATACTTGTCGTAAGAGAAAATTCCACCATTCTCATGTTTTTATGATAGAGCAGAAAGATCAGTTTTGATAAACCAAGAATGATGTCAGTTCCTTTTTTCAGACAATTTGACTGACACACCATCTGCAGAGATGTCATTCACAAAACACAGAAGCATTTGGCACAAAAGTATTTGCATAGACCAAACCTACAATCACATCTTGCAGAGTCCTCAAATGAAACTTGAACAGGTTTTGTTTTCTATTTTCAGAGTCTTCCTGCTACTTTTCTGAGTCTTGGTACCACTATTCACACAAAGCAAGTCTGAAAGCAATCCAGGCAACCAAAAATGACAGAACTTTCTTTTTATCAACACTGAAGGCAGTTTACAACTACATTGTATCTTTTATTCAAACCAAAATGATTCAAATGATTAAAATGCCACAGCATCAAAATACCCAAAGGATACTGACACCATTGGCCTTTGTTGTGATTCACAAATTAGTGGAAGAGAAACTAAAAGATTATTATTGTTTCATTCTGGATTTTGTTTTGCACAAGGCATTTGCAGCCAACTTTACAATTAATGTTTTACATTTGACAAAGTCCTTGTCAAACTGCTCTAAAGCTTTCTTTGCTGTGATTGAAAATCATGATTTTAAAATGTTTTGTGGACATCATGCTGCTACTCAAGTTTATTCTAAACACAATGAATGTCACATCAAATTATATGTTGAAATATTGCCAGTGTACTTTTTGTCACTAGATTTCAGTGTCTCAAAAAAAGGACACACTACCTATCTTTACTCTTTTCCCCTGAAACATGTGCTGAGTCTCATCACCAATCAATTTGAAAAAGTTTCACACACATTTTTCACAATAACAGTGAACAAATACCAACACATCCTCTTTATTTGTAAAAACTGCCTTGAAAACCAGAATATCAGAATTACAGTTCATGATGGTCCAGGAATAAGATCAAGAAAAATAGGTTTACAACAGCAACAGCCTGCATCTTCTTCATTCTTATCTTTTGTAGAGATGCACTATACACTGAGCAACATCATGTTTGATAAAACTCATTTACTTTCTATCATTCAATTTTGTGCAAAACACCTACCCACAAGTTCCACAATTCAGATAAAGGAGACAGAACTGGTCACAAGTGTGGTCAATTCTACAAAAATGCCTCTTCATATTTTCTATTTTTCTGATGCTGATACTCAAATCAATATTTCAGTCATTACCATCTCACACAAGCTGATTGATGAGAGTCAGAGTATCAAGGGGTACAACCTTGACATCTATTATTGCAGGTGTGCAGGGATACTGTCTGTAGAGAAATTAGCAAACTACAATGAAGAAAGTTTTACTCTTTGTGCAAGGGAAAATATACAGAGAAATTTTTACTCATTCAATTCATCTTTGTCCCTCGTTGCATACTCCTTTGCCAATTATGGCACAGTTAATGCAACATGTCTTGTTTCTGGAACAAGATGCAGAGCAATTCCATTCAACACTTGTTGTTTGAAACATGAAAATTTTGCAAAAGTCATACATACAGAAATGGTCATTCCAAGCAATGTTTTCCAGTCTGTGTTTGAAATTAATTCTGGACAAGGACACAATGCAGGAAGGTATCAGTTCAAAATTCCAGAAAATGAGTGCATAATTTTAAGGGTGAATGAGAAAACACTGACAAAAAGTCATGATGAATTGCTAAAATGGAAAGATGCCTGTGGATCTGTAAGACATCCTTTGATACAACCTTTGGTTTTAAACTCAAAATTAACAGCTCAGTACAAAGTGACAGGTTTCATTGACAATGACCCACTATCAAACAATGTCCCTGAACACTTTATTTTCAAGGGTGAGGTCCAAAAACAAAATTTCTGTTATTTTGTGCAAGGCATCAAAAGCTGTGTTGAAGATTTTCCCATTCAGATCAACACAAGGACAATAATGTGTGAAGGCAATGCTTGGTTGTGTCTGTTGCAAAGACAAACAGTGGGCATTGAAAGACAGGCAGACAAATTTGAATGGTTTGTGGAGTACACTCATGATCCTGATCAGAAACATAGCTCAAAAGCAAAATGGAAAGGATTTAACTTGGGTCTTGGTTTATTCACCAGGAGTTGGTTTGATATTGAGATGGTTATTTATGAGAACACAACCAGGGAAGAAAATAGTCTCCAAGTACTATATCCCCTGAATATCCACAAAATGGTAGACTGTTTCTTTGAATAGCTTGAAATGTTTCAAAGTAGGAACAAGTTTCAAAAAAAACCTACAATATAGCTAAACTAATATCTTGTCTTTCTTGTTCTTTTCAGAAAAGCTATGTGGCCTTGTTCAATGAGAACCAGATTAGTACTGTTTTGTTTTTGAAGATTTATTTAAAATCAAGCAATGACTCTACAAAAAACTCATTGGTCAGATTGTCTCTCCGGGCAATGAGAAAGTCCACTGGCAGAATGTACTTTCATGCTGAAATGGAATTGAGAAAACTTCTGAAGAAAGTTTTTATTTCCCTTGCAGCAGATTATGAACATGCATATTTTCGCCTATGTCCAGACTTCCCAAAAAGTGTTGGCCATTTCAGACTCATTAACAACAATTATAAAAAATACAGCTTTGTCATGAAAAACTCACGTGAAGAATGCTCAGTGAGAATAACATCTTGTTTTTGTAGAAAATGCTGTCAGTGTCAAGTCACCAGAAAACAGTGTTGCTTCTCACTAGTTGTTGAAACAAACTTTTCATTGAAGGTGTATGCTTTTCTCAACTACCACCCACTTCCATACAGAACTCCAGGTGGCTACTGTGGTAGAATCCAAATAAATTGTTTTAGATATTCATATGAACTGTCTTGGGAAAAAGCAAGGAAAGTGTGCATTAACTTCAAGTCCAGCCTTCCTGATTTCCATAGTAGTGAGGAATTGCAAGAGTTTATCAGTATTGTAGTGTTTGCTCAAGATATTCCATATTTGGATAGGATATTTATTGGCTTGAAATATCAAGAACAAGTAAGTGATGATGTGTTCAACTGACTGTCCCTAATTTCCTTCCGTTCCACACTAATTTGTGGTCTTCCTTTCTGTCCTCAAGACCAGTAAACTGGTTTACTGCTTCTTTATCCATTGGACAAGGTGTTCATTTAGGAAACAAAGCAACTTGCATGAGTGAACCAACTCAACTACCCATTGTAAGCAAGGACTAAAATCTTTGGCAGAACTATTTTTGGGAAAAAAAATCAGCAGTTACATGTGACAAATCAGAATATTTTGTTTTTTGATGCCCAAAGACAATACTGGCTGACAATGTGATCAAAGGTATCTCAGGCTATAAAGTGGGGTGGCTTCAGTTTGTTCCTAATACTTATTCTTAAATTTTTGGTGAGAAGTGAGTTTCAGAGTTTTCTAGTAGAAGAGTGTTGAAATTGATACTTTGAGAGAAATCCTGTTCTTTTGAAAAGCTACAGGTGAAAGTTTGTTGCTCAAAGATAAGTTTTTTTGGGGTGAAAATATTGAATAAGACAAGGAGAAGCTGCTTGGGTCACCAATGCAGGTTGTCCATTCAATTCAAATCACTGAGAGCTCATTGCAGTTGTTTTTCTTGCAACAATCTCATTGATTTCAGAGTATTGATATTCTTTCTGTGGGTTTATTGTTTCTATTTCAGAATAAGCTGCACTGGGTGAATTCTATTCCTGCAAATTTTCAAACCCCAATTAATCCATGGTACAATGGTCAAGGCTGGATATTTGTTGAGGATGACTTTTCTACTTTTGGCTACTTCAAGGAAAGAATGGCAAAAAACACTTCAACATGCCTATTAACCTATCTTCAAAGCAGAGCAAAGCTGTCCTTATGGAAGCACAATTTTTTCTGCTCCCTGATGCTGTTTGATAATTTGGCAGAAATACACTGGCAGAGCATTGAATGTGGAAAACATCTTGAAGTTTCTACAGTGGTTTGTTCCAACAGAATAACAAAGAATATACTCTCTCCAAAAGACAGCCATACCTTCTGTTCTCATGATGAAATACTTTGGAAGAAAGTTTGTTTTTCATTTCTGTGGTTGGCAAAAGCAGACTTCTCATACAATTCAAAAATATCAGTTTCAGAAAAACCTGATATTTTCAGTTTGTTGGAATGCCTAATACTCTCAACACCATCCCAATCTCTCAGCTTTGCTATTCAATCTGGTTTTAATAAGTACAACATTGAGGTGTTTCAGTTCACGAAACTCCAAAATATTGTGGTCAAAACCAAAATTTTTGAGTTTTCAGCATTTTATCTGAAAGCAAGTGAAAGTGCAGAAAACATCTCTGGAGATCACATTGTTCTTTGTGAAGATGTTATCAGTTCAGCTTTCTACCTCTGCAGCCACGAGAGTCCAATTCTGCAATGTTATCAATCTTTTTGCAAAAAAATATTCTCTAAAATTGAGTTATCACACAAGGTGTACAACAATTGCTCTTTTCCTTTTGAAATATGGGTTGGTGGAAAATGCAAGAGGTTTGGAAATGAAAACAACTCAATTTTGGGCAAAAAGAACTTTTCATTTGAGTGTGAAAGTAAAATGCTGCCAGAGTCTTTTGTAAATGACCTAGCAATTGATTGTAATCTACATGCAGAGGATGAGCCAAATCTGAAGTCTCTTTTGTTTTTTAATAAAGAAGAAAGTTGCAGAGAACCTGATTTGATACCATGCAAGCAAGGTCATGCATTCTGCTTTCATATCTTTGATTTGTGTTCTTTTGCTCTGTCTGATTTTAAAAGACTGACTCCCTGTACAAATGGTGGCCACTTGGTAAATTGTACTTCATTTGAATGCAATGCCAAATTTAAGTGCCATCTTCATTATTGTATTCCATGGAAGTATGTTTGCAATAATATATGGGATTGTCCACATGGAGATGATGAAAGAAACTGCAATGAAACTCACAGTTGCAAAGGCATGTTCAGGTGCCACAAAACCTCCAGAACATGTTTGCATAAAGGAAATGTTTGTGATTCACACACAGACTGTCCTTTTGGTGATGATGAGTACAATTGTTTGTTGCAAAGCTTTTCTTGTCCAAACAAATGTTTGTGTCTTTCCTTGGCTATCAATTGCCAAAACCTTGATGGGATAAATTTTTCAAATAATTTGTCTTTTTTTCCTTACACTTCAGTTTATTTCACAAATTGTTTCAACTTTCACTATGTTTTAGACAAAAGAGTGAAGCTTTTTTCTGAGGTACAGTTGCTAATACTGAAAAATAGCAAGCTATCTTCACTGAAGAAACATCTTGTTGGTGATTTCACACAACATTTAGACATATCACAAAATTCTGTACCTCAGATTTTTGTTTGTCAATCTCTTTCCCTGAAATATTTGAATCTTGCAGAAAATCAAATTTCTGTAGTTGAATCATTCAAATTTAAAGGCTTGAAATCTATCAGACTTTTGAATTTGTCTTGCAACCCTGTTCTATTTATTGGAAGCTCCTTGTTTTCAAGCAACTCAAAAATTGTGGTGAGTCTCCAGACAAATACTACAAATATTGTTGTTGAACACTCGGTTTTAAAAGATGTTGAAATTTTCCATCTTGACACAAATATATTTGAACTGTGTTGTTTTTTGACAACATTGTCCAGATGCAAACAGAAGCCACCATGGTTCTTCTCTTGCACTGGCTTGTTGTCTCATTTTTCTCTAGATGTGTTCTTCTTTCTTGTTCCATTTTGCCAGATGGTCATAGTTTCTAGAATTTTCAACCAATCTGAAACAAATTCCCCTGTATTCAGGATAATTGTCAATACATTTTGCTCAACAGGTGTAATATGTGCTTTGTATTATTGTATTATCTTCTCTGAAAACAGAATCATTCCATACAAAACTAAAATTTGGAGAGAAAAGTGGAGGTCTGGCTATGTTTGTGTTCTGGCTTGGTTTTGTATGTTGTTTTATTCAATTGTCAATCAACTTCTGCTCAATTTGATGTCTTTGTCCAGATTAAAAATTGTTCTTTCACCTTTTACAACTGGATTCAAGAAGAAAAATTTTGTGAGGAGAAGAATTGTGTTCCTAGTTCTGATATCTCTTGTGTTGTCCATGAGTTCTTCTTTACTGGGCTTCTTTTTTGACAAGGAAATATTGAACATGCTTTGCTTTCCTTTCATTGATGTGACCCATTCGTCAGTGAAAGTTGAAGTTTCAGCTTGGTTTGCCATTTTGTCTCAACTTATCTCTTTCACTGTTGTTGCTGTTCAGCATTTTTGTCTTTTCAAAGAGTACAAGTTAAGCAAAGACTCTGTAAGCAGTTCTAAATCACAACAACAAAGGGAAGTAGATGAAAAATCAATGAGAGATCATCTTCTTATTTTTACCACTGCTGTTTTTTTTTGTTGGATTCCAGGCAGCTGTTTTTATCTGTTGGCCATGTGGATGCCTTCTTATCCAGTTGATCTCATTTCTTGGTTTATTGTGTTAATTGTTCCTGCCAACTCTATAGCTGTACCATTAACTTTGAGCAAGGCAGGTAGAAAAAATATCTCAAAAAATTGAATCAGGGATGGATCCAAGCAGAACAGAGCCTTTGACAAGTTTTTTCAAATACAAATTTCAGTTGAGCCCCTCTGAACTGGCACTCAACTCAAGAATAACAAAACTTCATTTTTTCTCCTTCAAAACAGAGGTGGGCTCATGCAACTTTGACATTTTGAGCCTATGAGGTTGTCTGTACCACCTACGAACATTCCTTGTTTTTTTTTGAAGCTCACTGAAGAGAAATAAAGGTTCTCATTGGAAAGTGGTAAAGCTTGATGCTAAATTGCTGAATGTTTCTCCCACCCAACACAAAGACAGATATATACAGCCAGACACCAACCAAACACACTTTAGCACCAGCATTCTCATCCACTCACCCAGGAACACTTGCACCCACTTCACCAGCCTGCCACATACCACATATCCAAACACCAACCAAACACCCTCGAGTACCAGTACACTTATTCACTCACCCAGGAACTACACCAACCTCACCAGTTCCCCTGCTACACACATCCAAACACTAGTTGACCAAACACTTCAGTACCAGAACACTCACTCACTCACCCAGCTGCATGAACATCCACCTCACCAGCCCTTGGGACCTACACATACATCTCCTGCAAACACCAAAATACACCTGTGCCAACACACACAGAAGTTCTGGAGCAACTGTAGCACAAAACAACAGCTAAAGTGACATTTTGGGAGCAACCCATAAGACATGGACATTTGTCCAAACCTGGGGGAATAACTTGAACAATGAATGGTGAAAGGTGAAAAACTCAATGCAAAGAGTGAAAGTTTCTGCCCCTGTAGTAAAAATATGGGGGGTGTGAATTGGTTTGTCCCTCAGTCAGTGGGAGCAGGCCTATGGGGCACGAGCCTTCCTCAGTGTGACTTAGCCTGTTTTCAAGAATGAAAAGAAATGTTGCCTGTATATAGATTGTGCCCCAGTTCTGTTGGGAGACAGAGTACTGTCTCTGTAGATTCCTGTGGTTACTTGCAATATTTGGAAAGAAAGTGAATTTCAGAAGAAGTAAAAAATGTGTGGTGAAGGTGTTATTCACATGAATAAGCTGAGAAAACTTTTCTGCAAATTTGTGTTCTTCCTGGTGGTAGGTGTTTCTTGGTTGATTACTCAAACCATTGATGACACTCAGTGTGTCACTGGGCAATTGGGTTGAAATGTCCATCAACTCCACAGAAAAGATGAGACAGGTTGATTTTTGATTTGTAAAAACCCTGGTTTGTCCTTCTTCTTGAAATGCAGGTTTCCATTCTGCCTTGTCCAGGTAAACCAGCTGGTTCTACAAACCAATAAAATACTGCTGAATCCTAAACATTGCAAATGTCTCAGGTGTTCTTTGATTTTGAATGGAACTATTTTTTCACTGTTGTACAATGGTGCACAATATCAGGAAATATATCCTTGAACATATTCACAGACAAACAGGAGAGGAAGCACAAAGCAACTGATCATGTGTGGGGAATCTATTTAAACTTTGGTCTCAGCAGGTGGGTGAAAAGTTTCAGTTTGGAAGTGCTGGATTCAGTCAAAACAATACACCAGGGTGTTCTTTGGTGTACTAATGAAAGGAAGATGTATGGTGCTCTCAAACTTGTTCCTTTGAAATCAAACACAAAAGTTCTGACCAGACAGCTTTGTGGTTCTGTACAAGATTTGGAAATGTTTGAAGATGTAAAAATTCCACCCAATAAAATCTCAGAGATACGGAAGATGGTACCACAATCTACTGCACCGTGCAAAAGTAAGGAAACTGCATGTATTGCATGTATTTCAAACTCACCCATCACTTGCTCTTAATTGTACAGCTACAAAGATAGATTTGGCACGATCTCACAAATGCAATGTTGAATATATCTCTCACATCAATTCTCACAAGCTGTGTGGGAAGCTGAAGACAGACCATGCAGTGTTTTTACAAAGATTGATTGAAAAGCCTTTCAACAGTATTCACATTCCCTTCAGTGTCATAGATCAGAACATTCTGACTGAGTTTTCCTGTTTAAGAAGTGAGTCACCCTCGGTGTTGCAACATGGGTCCTCGTCCAACTAACAACAGAAAAAAGGGACGCTTCTGAGAAAAAAAATTGTACTTCATCACATGAAAGCAGTTGGTCTGAATGGAAGACCAGCAAAGTTCCATTTTCTTCTCTTTCAAGTCAACAGATTATTGGTCTTTTCTGTGGATGCATATTTTGACATATCATTCTTCAAAATGTTTGATGGACCTTTCACCTTGGATAAATATTTGCTCTTTCCCACTAAGACACGTGGACACAATGTCTCAACTTTCCAGGGGACAGCAGTTTTCCAAGGCCAGTCATATTTGAAAACAATCACCACTCTCATATTTGCTGCAACACTCAGCATGACCAAAGTCCAACTCCTGTTTACAATTTCAAGAACTGGAAACAGGGTGTTTATACTTGGTTGTTCCTCAGACAAATCTGTCAAACTGTGTGTGTCAAACCAACCAAATCATGAACTGTGTTCTGGAACTGACAGCGTCTTCCACCCATCGCCTGAATGTTACATTGCTCTCGCTAAAGTTTAGTGAGTCAAACATTAATAAATGCAGGTGGGTGAGATCAGAGTTTGAATTCTTCTCTGAAGTTTTGTCCTTGCCTTTACAAAGTTTGCAAGGGTTTTGTTTGCTTGCTGTCTTTTACGACATTTACCTCAGATTTGGTGGATTCTCGATCAAAGATGCAGATCAACTCATGTTCTCCCAATATGACACACACCAATGGAACATCAGCAGGCGTGCACAGAGGTACCACAGAGGTACCACAGGCCAGAAACTGCTGATCATCGTGATCTTTTACGCCAGTGATTTTGTAGTTGACTTCTCTCACCAGGATGAATGTTGTGCTGGAGTCTTTCTTGACTCTTGCATTGGAAATATCCACCAACCAAAGCCAGGTTCTGTCAAAATTGACAAACAAGCCTTTGTAGGCAGTCTGACTGTGACAAACAGTTTTAGTATTTAGAAGTGCTCAACATCCAACAAATACTTTCAGTACAGGGGCACACCAGTCCACTATCTCAGTTTTAATCTCTCCAGCAGCAAATGTATTGTACATCAGCTGAACACTGACATTTGGCAAAGTCAGGAAGCAGAACATGATACATTTTACTGCCAGACTGTTCTGTACCAAACAACTTTTTCTGACAAAAACCTTCATTATGAAATCAATTCATACCAAAAGGAGGAAATTATGGTGTTTGCCAACACAAGAAAGCAAACTCTGAAGCAGTTGAATTCTGATAGGCACTGCACAGGAGCATCACAAAAAGTTGGCGACAGAGAGGAGTTGCCTGGTCATAATAATAAAGGATAATAAAGCTGGGCCTCAGTTCAAGTAAAACTGGGGATTCCACTTTCATTGCAAAATTAGACATCTCATTTGTCTATGATGATGACTGTGTTGGTTCTGACAAGACCTCATTTGCACTTGGTATCCTCGTGCCTGTTTATTCCTGGCTGGCCAGGAGGAAGTCATCCTACATTTTTCTCCCATTGCACTCTCATTTATTCAGCCCAACAACCACTTTCATCCTTCGAGGATCTGAGAGAACCCTCAATGTAACTTTTCTTAAGTCCCCATTGAGAGCAGAAGACAATGAAAAACAACTTTCATTCACACAATGTGTCGAAGTCAAGGTGCCAGGGGGAGGCACAGTCGTTTCCTTTTCAAGCATTGCACCACGAATCCTGTTCAACTACCTCGAGCTGCCTTTCAAGGACTTTTACTGTGATGGCAGAGGGAAACTCAGAGGGAAGTCCAACAAGATATTTCATTATGACCAAGAAGTAAACTTGTGAGTCAAGAAGCAGAACTACAGGTTGAAACCGGGAACAATGAACACTGGGAACAACGAAAAGCCAGAAATAATGACCAGATATGTGTGCAAGGTTCGCTTGTTCTCTATTTCCTGTTTGGTTTGAAGCCTGTCATAATGAAATCCAGAAAATAATGAAATTTGGAAACAACAACCAAAAAGTGGTCCAAAGTTCGTTATTTCCAGGGCACTTGAATGCCATTAACGAACACCAGGCTACAGATTTCGATGTTCCCGTGGGGTGAGCAGAAGTACAAAGGTGGAAGGGTCATGTGGCTCGACTCCATCACGCACACGCATGCACACCACCAGAGTGTTGCCCGTATGAAGGCTTCTTCGTTGTTTGCGAAGTGCCTACTGTTTCTAACGAACACAAGGAAATGTTCGCTGTGGACATGGAATCAGCAACAACGAATTTTGGGTATAACGACCAAATCGCTTGGCAAGGTCTGTGTTCGTTGTTCCCGGTTTCGACCTTTGTTTTCGTTATACCCGGCTGGACTTCACTCTTCCCATTTAACATCGTGGTGAATAGGATGGAGGTGCGAAAACTCGACATACTCCTGACCGATTCGGTGTGTTCGCGGCCTCCGGTTGAACGGTGTTTCCTTGTCACGACGTGTTGCTTTGTGAAACTCTGGCGTCTGTGCGAATTGAGTTCGATTCTGCAATTGGTGAAACATTTGCTCTCACCGATCCGGACTTTGATTGCAGAATTATGTTTGATCTATGGATTTTTCTATTTGTTGCTGAATATATGTTTCCACGTCAGGTAGCCATACACACCGCTTTTACCCTGTAATGTAACATAGACATGAGTGAGCATTGGCTTTCATTGCCCGGATCGCTGTTGTGCTTTGTCATCAGTTTTGGGAAAGCAATGAAATAAATTTTCCCATTTCCTCATTTCGTGTGGATTTCGTGCTCATCGTGATTTCTGTTTTGGAGTGAGTGAGCTGTCGTGGAAGCTGAGTCATAAATTCCACGGATGCAGTAGACATTGCACGGGCGGATCCAGTGCCAAAACCCCTTCCCTCTGAGCACTTGGACTCTCCAATTTTTTGCCCAGTCACATTCGCGTGTCACCCTCTCAAGGTGGATTGGATCATCTCTTCTGCTAAACACTGGATTCGTCCAGGCTTTGCAGGGCAGATTACCACTGATCAGTGCACCGAGCAACAGGCAGGTAATATTGACTACAAACACTTTGGAACTTACAATAGAACCCCATTAGGCGAATGCCACACTCTGCGGAGACATGTCACCGTTTACTGACACCGTGGCTTTAATTTTTAATTGGTCCTGTTGGATTGTGAAGCAGCAGACCTTTCGTCAGGGTTTACTCATGAATGTGAGCTCGCATTGAGAATTCGACCTCATTCAGGACAAAGACCAACACGAAAATAACTTCAAGTAGAAGCCAAAGATGTCTCAAACAAAGATAAATCCGTGGAAAGATGATAAAGAACCAACGAAGGACATACAGAAAGAGCCACAGAAGAAGAAAGGGCTGAAGAGTGAGTTTCTGCAGACGCACAGGAATCAGGCAGAGATCGACAGAGACTTCGCCACCTCCACCAGCCTGCACGGCGTCGGATTCGTTGTCACCTCCGAGTCGAAATGGCTCAAGTTGTTCTGGATTCTTGTGACCCTCTGTCTGGGGTGTATGGTCACCTGGCAGATCGTTGAACTGTTCATTGAATACCTCAGGAGATTACCCAACACGCAAGTGTCTGTGAAGGTGAGACATCACTGTTCTTCGTATCCAGAGCTGCCTGGTTTCCTTTCTTCAAAACGGGCTTCGAAATTAGTGGACAGTCATTCTGCTTGCATCGGTTGAACTCAGGGAATGCATTTCTTGATTCCAACGTCACTTGTCAGATTGACAGCTGAATTGGACAAATATCTCTGTTCAAGATGGTCGTTCTGCTTGCAGCGACAGCCTTCACTGGAGTTTCCTGCAGTAACCGTGTGTAACTTCAACAGACTGAAAAACACAAGCATTTTCAGCAGTAAGACACTTTTCACAATTCGAGCAAAACCGATCTTGCATGCATTCTTTGTGTTCGCAGAAACAAACGAAACACTGAGTAAAAATCTGGCGAAAGATTTTTCGCCAGTCTGTATCTAGTCGTTGTGTCGCAAGCCCGCAAAACGGAAACGCTCAGGCTCAGCCTCGGGGATTGGTCAGGGATACCACTGCCGAACTATATAGCCACGGCGCGAATTGCGCCACAGTTCGAGATCACCAAAACTATCTTGTTGTTTGACCAAGGGGGAACAAAACGTTCTCGGAATGTTTCACGTTCAGAGTTTTCGGAAACAGCCAGAAAGTGTTTTTGTGGGACAAGAGTGCATCGAGACAAGGAAAGACAACAACGAAAGCGCGCACAACCATTGATTGATGCTCGAAAGTATTTTTGATGATTTCCAAGAATACACTGCTCATTGAAAAAAAGCAAATTCTGACTTGTCGCAATTTTCTGGGACAGGATCCCCCTTCCCCTGGTCACACACACACACACACACACACGCGCGCGCGCGCGCGCGAGCAAGAACGCTTTACAGATCATTTCGTTTTTCACAGCTGCGGCAGACTACGGAATCTCAGATCACGAACTCTGGAGAGACTACTTGTTTGATGGATTGGGCAACAACGCCCTCGCAGCTGCTCTTGGTGGCAAGTCAAAAGAATGGCTACCTTTGTGGGGTTCCATTTTCACCCAGGGCTTTTTGTGGGATGTTTGCCAGTAAAAATTTGCCAAGATGGTGCCTGTCAAAACGAGACAACCAATTACAAAAACACTTTTAACTTCACCCAGGTTCGCGCGAGAGTAAATACGTGGAACTGGAAGCAAACATCAGCAAGGTTCTGGGTCAGGAAGTGGTGGCTGCGGACCTGATCATGTTCCTGGGTCAAACAACCAACACGTTTGACGACATGTTCGGCCCGGTGAGCTGCTTCTGGTTCGGAGAAGACATGAAGATCAACTGCTCTGACACTTGGTTCACCCTGGTGTCCACGGTCTACGGGAAGTGCTTCAGTTTCAATCTGCACCCCTCAGTGCGCGACTTCAGGCAGGGCTCGGCAGGAACGGGAAATGGACTTGTGTTGTTCATCAACATACAGCAGGACGAGTATTCAGGTGTGCTCAGTGGCTTCAGGAAATATATTTGAAACAACACGGACAGAAAAGAAATCCCCATTCATTTTGTTGCTGGCGGTCTGAATCCAAGCATCTGTGTTTGTTTCGTTGCACGTTTGAACTGGGTTACTAGACCAGAATCTGATGGGTGTTTCTGCTGGTTTGTTCCTGTTCAATGTTGACTCAAGTGACAAAGTGTTTTGATCAATAGAACCATCCGTAAAAGCCTTAACTTTGCACATCCTTTCCTCGCAAATCCTTCTCAATCAAAGAGATATCATGGACTGTTTCAGAGCCATTCCAGGGAAACCCTCAGCTGGGCGCGTTGCTACACATCCACCAGAGGACAGACTACCCGTCCATGGACACACCGATCGCACTCAGCCCAGGACGCAGCTACTTTGTCGGGCTTCACACCGACAGGGTGAGAACTCGGATTTAGAGCCGGCACCTGTGTCGGACTGGCTGTCGGCGGACTGCCCTCGGCCAAGTTTTGCAACTTTTTGTGCAAGGACGAACCGATCAAGGGGAAGTGGTCAGCCGGTTGTAACGAGTGGTTTTGTCCAACCAGAGTTTCATCCACAAAAGCGCTGCAGTATCGATTTTACACGCACATGCAAACACTTTGATTCACTTTTATTTTAGTTTGAGTACACAGGGAGTCCGTATGGGGTCTGCAAGGACCAGAGCCTGTCGTACTTCTCCAACTATTCACTCTCCAACTGTGAACACGAGTGCTTCTCGAACTACCTGCTGCAAGAGTGCTCCTGCATCCCAATCGTGCACAAAGCTTCAAGTATGATGAAATTGATGCATTTCCACCACTTTTCAGCTCAATGAAGCTGTCTGTGCTTCATCACCAAGGACTTGCGGTGTTGTGACCACTGATGTTTTCTCTGCAGATGCCAGTAACGTGTGCAGTCCCACCCAGATGGTCAACTGTGTTGCAGTGAAAACAGGTAAACCATCAACATCCTATCCATTCATCGCTCAAGCATCACATCCAAGGTAAAAATAAACTTTTACACGGACGCGGTTGTCACGGTGCACTCGCATCAACCAGGACCACAAAAGGTCTTTTTTTTTGCAGTTCAGTTCGAGAAGCTGGAGGACCCGTGCCCCGACTGCACGCTGCATTGCAGCGAGACGATGTACCGCACGTCCGTGTCGTCCACCGAGTCGCCCAGCCGCAGCGCCGCCCCCGAGTTCGCAGCGATGCTCAACACCACCGTTGAGCACATCAGGTGCACATTTCTAAACATTCTGTGCAAGGTTCTTTCAATCTTCATTGAGAGACTTTTTGTGACGCACGCGTGTTTACGTGTCTTTCGCAGGGAGAATGTGATCACAGTGTCGGTCTTTTTCTCCTCGCTCAACGAGTACACTACAACGCAGAATCCCGGCAAGAGCTTTCCAGATCTTTTGGGTGCGTTTCTTGAAGCAATGCTCGTTCTTCCACCTCGTGCTAAAGCCACGACATACTTGGTTACATCAGGACAAACTCAAGCTAAGCAACCCATGTACTTGAGCACAACCCATGTACTTGTGCACAGAGCCGAGGTTTACGAGACTCATTCGTTGAGTTTCTCTGCAGGAGACGTGGGTGGACAGCTCGGCCTCTTCATCGGCGCCAGCTTCATTACTTGCATCGAAGTTGTCATGTACCTCATCAAGAAAATCGCCCGATTCTGCGTCCACATCAAGTAGAGTTTTCCTGTGCACCAGCACAACACTCGAAGCCGTCCAAGATTGTTTATTCATCGCCACGCCATTTCGTCTACGCAGAGAGTTCACAATTGTGCCCAGGATTTGATTCCTGCTGAGAAGTGATCACCATCCAGAACATTTTTTTCCCGAATGAGAAGCGAATGGAGAGGTGAATTCATCTTTGTCTGGGCCCATGTTGGTTCAGACTCAAAGTCCCTCGATCCCGAGACTCTTGTACACGCTACGCCTGATCTTGCTTGACAATTTGAGAGCGTTTTCGTTCAGCTGTGTGTAAATGTATTTCAACACTTTGAGCAAAAACGCAACATTTGTACAAGTCAACAGATTGGATGCCAAAGCTCCCTTTCTGTAAATCTGCTTCAATTAGAATATTTCCTTATTCTACGTATTTAAGATTCAGCTAATGTCACCGACATGAATTCAATGCACGAGAAGAAAAATCATGAGAACATCGCGTCGAGTGAAGGAAACTTTGGTTGCATTGTGTGTGGACACAGAACACACGAGTCACCAAGTTTTGCCTCTGTCAATGTTTGAGGGAAGTGGACAATCGCAATCGTTGGTCTGCCACCTATTCCTAGAGTCTGCATCGGTGACAAATGACCAGATTTTAACACTTAATTTCTTTGCTCATTCGAGAACAGAAGTTGAGAAGAGAAAAAGCACCACAGAATCCGGTTTGCGTATTTTTGCCAGAAGAAAAAATTTCAGTGACATGCGCGTTGCGCTGCACAACAACAAGTGAAATCTAAGACAGCTAGATCTATCTGTGCTGGCACAGCCAAATAACAATGAATCTTTCGTCACAAACGCACACGCGTTGAGCAAACCAACATTTTTCGAGACACGGATTCACTGCAAGTGAACTGGTTCAGATCCACATTTCCACTGTTTCGACCCTTTGGGAAGTTATATTACACTGCTTCACCGTTTTATCCTTTTGGGATTCGGTTGTACCAATTTTGTTCACAACTCACTTCGTGTCACAGATCAACCTGCTGAACACACCGTGTGCCTTTCATGATCATCACAGATTCACCGCCCGACACCAGGTCCCTTTTGAGAGTAAGATTGTGGAAGTTCTGCTCGCTTTTGTTCCCTTCCTCACAAGTCTCACAATGACAAAATTGACGCACTTCAGCTGAGCGCACGTTGCGCAAAAAGGCAAGAGTTTAAGGCGTGGTGTTTCCGCAGGAAAGCTGACGTTCGTGCTCTCTCCTTGACGGTTTTGGTTTCATTTTGTTTTTGTGCTCAGCCTTCCTGTACGAAGCACCTGTTTGCTCGACTAGCCCGCACCACTGCAGCCAGATTATTTCTTCTCCGGAGCCTCGGTGCCTGGAGGGAGAGTCTGATAGGCTGGCGGCGTTTTGTCCCCGTCGGCGCCTCCCACCGGCGTCTTCCCGTTGGCGGTGGCGCGTGCGGTGCGCTCGTACATGGGGTTCTCGAACGCGGTGCGGTCCTTGGTGGCGCTTCGCGCCAGCTCCGCCTCCAACGCCGACTTCTTGGGCAGCGGACCAGCGTCCGGCGCAGCTCCGTTCTGCAAGAACACGTATCTTGCATCAAATGTGACGCGATTTTGTTCGTAAGAGCAACAGAATTTCAGCCAATGGGGTCTATTATTCTTTGAGACACCTGTTGTGGTTTGCTGATTCTGCGAGAGTTTGTCCCACAGATGTTCAAACAAATGATGTCTTGACAACAAGGCTTATCCTTTGGCTTGGGTTGAAACCTATTTTTGCAGACATAGAATGAAGAGTCCCCACTCTGCCTTCTTTGCACCTCTCTTGTGGCGCAACTATCAAACGCACATTGCACAATCACTCAGGACTGACCCGTCGAATGCGGTTCATGTCTGCGTGCGACGCATACGCCGGGTTGTCGAACGCCAGCGACCCGTCGCCGAGGTGCACGCGATCGTTGGCGACGTCGTAAACGGGGCTGGGCGACGCGGGCGACGCCTCGGTGGGCGGAGCGATCGACCCGGAGTCGTCAAGGAACTCCTCGTGCGCGCTCTTCTCCCGACGCCGTCTGCGAAAACAACACGAATCTCTGTCTCGAGTGGTTGAATCTTTGTGTGCGCGCGTGTGTGTGTGTGTTGCTTGGAATGAAGGTTCCCTTCGAACCCGAAATGTTAACTGAACCTCGTGCTTTCTGTGGGGATGATCTTTCCTGTCAACTCTGACGGGCCCAAAACGAAATGTCCACGGCCTTCCTTTTTCTCCACGGCTCGTCAAACTCCAATTGTGAATCTCCCATCCCTCTCCAGCGATATCATCTCCCTTTGGTCCATCATAAGTGACCCTGATCTGACCTGCACATGATGACTACGATGATGATGATGACCAGCACGATGGCGGCGCAGCCGGCCGTGAGACCCGCGACGAGCGGCGAAAAGCCTCCGCTGTCCGAGGAGCCTGCAGCCGGAGATACGAGTCAGTCAACCAAAGGAAAGGCGCATTGGGAGGACACAGAAAACACACAATGCACTTGATCTGCGCCCAAACAAGAAGCGCTTGACGCCACAACAAGATGTTGGGATTGAGACGAACATCCATTGGTTGCGGCTTTCTCATGACATTGTTATTGTTGTTTTGTTTTGTTTTTTTCACAGCCAAACAAAATTGTCTCACCTTTGCTCTTGGCCTGCCCGAGTGACGGGTCCGCCCCCGTCACACCCGCTCCGCGGGTGCAGTTGAGCGGCTTCCCGGACCACGCCCCGTGCTCCAGGCACGTGCGCTGCACGTCGCCTCCGCTCCATGTGAAGCCCTTTTCGCACGTGTGGACACATGTGGTTCCGGTGGCGGGGCTGCGCGGACACGTCCCGTCCAGTTCCGCGCCCGGTGGCGTCACCAGCACCGAGCACGACCGGTCTGCAACCGCACGAAACGCGTCAAAAAATCACAGATGAAATGTGTGCCTTTACTGACAGACGGGCCCGGTGTAACAGGACCAGACAACGACCAGGACCAGACAACGACCACACTATTTGGTCATTCTCTGGTCCTGAAATTTCAGGACCAGACAACAACCACCTAGGGGTGGGGGGTGTTTTTCCATTGTGCTGATATCTCACCTTATCAGATGACACTGATAAATTGCTGAAATATCAATGAATTTTGTCACTGATACTTGCCTGGGCCAATGGAAAAACTGGTCATAAAAGTTATCACCAAAATTTATCAGTAC
>JAAUXT010148146.1_pt1 | contig 32925 bp, 24 predicted proteins | sample 7278171 | NCBI WGS metagenome assembly JAAUXT01 (sample SAMN14350112, study PRJNA611818) | marine sediment metagenome | isolation source: surface marine sediment (1.8m) | place: French Polynesia: Moorea | collected 2018-08
CTTTCAAACTCGCGTTCACAGATTTAGCCTTTTGATGCCTATAGGTGATTTTCACCATCACCATACATTATACATAATGTATGGTTCAAGGTTCAAATCACCTAAAAAGCACAAGGAACCTGGCATACAAAGCAGATTGATAGCGCTGGCCGTTTGTGACCTGTCTGTAGGATTCACGGATGTTTGACTTCAAAAATATTCCTGGTCGCCTTGAACGATTCTCGCACTCAAGTGTACCCGGCGCATGTGTGACACATCCCTCGGGCGAAGCCTTCATAGGATGTACTTTGGTTGCAGCTGATCTGCGCGACTTTTGTTGCGCGAGTCCACGCTTGGGTCGGGTGAAATTGCAAGTTGTGTTCAGTTGCGTTCAGTTGCAGAAATTCACACGAGCAAGTTGAAATATGCCAGTCTGCGTCAGACGAAAGGATTTTTTTCTGATTGATTGATCGATCAATCGGTTGATTTGTTTGTCAGACACAGATCAATTGTTTTCTGACCCGTCGATGACATGACTTGTGCGAATCGAGTCCAAAGCAGGAAAGTGGTTGAAAAGAGTCCTGCATGACAGGACTTTAAGTCCAGCATCAGAAACATAAGTTTGTCGCTGATTAAAATTCCTTCCTTTTGACGGACCAAATGATCGTGGGATGCTTGGGGAGTTCTCACAAACGTGACAGCAGTCAAATCACGAAAAAATATCGTCTGTCCTTGATCAGAGTGCGCTGCTACAAACGACATTGAGTAGCCAAACGTGGTTCCAACCTGGATCAAAAACTTGTTCTCTGTTCAGAACGTGAACGAGGATCGGTGAACGTCCCTTTCGCGCTGCCGGATCAGTGAGATGGTTTCACGGATTGGTTGGACACTTCCAAGCAAGATCCATGTGGGGTGACTGGTTTGATCTTCTGCGTCGTTTCAAGGCAGTGAGGCAGTTCAGTTTAGTGAGCTCACCAGTTCAGGTCCGTGCCCATTGGCCCCTCGTGCCACGGAAGAGTGAACTCGATTCAGGCGCGTGGCGGGTGCGTTATTTAAACCGAGGTACCTCCGCGACGGAGGCAGAACATCATTCAGTTCACAGGGAGCAGTGTTTGATTCGGATGTTTATCAGATGAAGACGATCATGACGGAATCTCCGAGTAAATCCGCGTCTCCGCACAAGGCGTCGAGCACGAGGAGACGAGTGAGTTTCATGTCTCAGTCTGAGTTGTCTTGCGTTTTGTTTTTCTGGTGGGGGTTTGGGTGGGTGGGGTTTGCTCGACTGATTGACCAGAGGCTGTGTCTGTGATTGTGAGTTGCCCACATGTGGACTCGGTTCGGTTGTGTACTCATTGGCTCGTGTCTGTCGCAGATCAACAAGCCTCTGATGGAGCGGAAGCGACGCGCTCGGATCAACGAGTCGCTCAACGAGCTCAAGACGCTCGTTCTCGCCGGGATGAAGAAAGATGTGAGTGCAGTTTGCAGATCGCGAAAAAACACACCAACCCTCTCAAGTCTTGATCCCTTGTCAAGGTGCTCCGCGTCACTGTGATGTGCCCACAATGTAATGTTTTGAAATTTCTAGCCAAGACACGGTCAACTGACAAACCGTGATTTCGAATTTGAAAATCCCATTCGTGACGAATCTCGGTGAGGTTGGTGATTTAGTAGCTCTGGTTGAAGGTGCCCTCGGGGAACAATTTAACATACCAACATATGGAATTCGGCTTTGCAAGATGATGGTCATTTACAACTGATGTGCTATTATGGAGCTGATGGACAAAGCGTGGTGCCCATTACTAAGTCTTGACCATCTTTCCGTTGAGCTTGTGACACCCGGAGAAGCGAAACCTGACAATGAGCGCCGGAGCCCCTGAGGAGCAGTTTTATTGAGGGGGACACCAAGACATTCGCATTGTCACGTTTCTTCCGGTTGTAGCATTGAAAAGATTTGAACAGTTTCAAATCTTGACAATGACTTTGACGGCGAGGTCACCACGGTGCTCACACATTGTTGACAGACCATATTTATCTGGGAACGCGGCCGTTTGTAAATACAGTCGAATGAATCTGTAGGTTGACCAGTATTTTGTTCTTTTGCTTCAGCCGGCCAGATACAATCGGCTGGAGAAGGCGGACATTCTTGAGATGACCGTTTCTCACTTGAAGACTCTGCAGCGCCAACAGATACACGGTATGTCTGTCACACGAAAATTACATTTCTTCAGGCTGGCACTGTGGTTGCGTCAGTTGAGAGAAGAGAAAGATAAGACGAGAGGAAGACGATCATGCGCAACAATGTTGTCACTGTGTGCGCCATGCGTTTTGTGCCCAGAGCTCCGGTTTGGCGATAACCATCTTTCCAGTTGTGTAATGAACAGGCTTTGCTCGGTCTGTGATCTGAATAATTGGCGCTGCATCCCTCTAGAGTTGGTTACAGAACAAGGTAATTGCACGGTTTCATGTGAGGCGCACCTGAATGTGTCTCACCTGACACCGGCGGGACCAGGGGTCATGCCCAAAAGCGCAAAACCGCATTTACATCCGAAAGGCATTTACAAGTGGGAGGTCAAAATCCCAGTCTCGAAGATAGTAATGACTCGCCTGCAGCGAGTAATCAGACCCCCCGCACGAGGAGGCCCATCCGGGGAAATTATAAAACTATTATCACTCCTATTGCTGATCTTAATCAAAAAATACCCAGATTGAAGTCTAAATTTAAATTTGTTTGTGGCTGAATTCACATTTATGGTGTGTTGATTTTCTGCTTTTCAGATTCCTTGAAGAAAAGTCCCGAGATCGTGTCCAAATATCAGCTGGGCTTCAGCAAGTGCGCGAGTGAGGTGACGTCCTACCTGAGCAGGAGCCGGGACCTGGACCCCGAGCTGCGGAGCAAGATTCGCGCGCACCTGCTGCGCTGCGAGCAGCGTCTCAACGATGGCGTCGCCGCCGTGACCACCAACGTCGAGTCCTCCGCCACCGATCTGTTCAAAAGGCAACGGCTCGACTCCGACAGCAACTCATCCGATGAGGAGAACAGCCCGGCTCAAAGAACACATTGTGCGGCCAACAAGCAGCAGAAGGAACAACAAAGCGAAGAGCTTCCGCTTCACTGTGCGAATCAGTGCTTTGCGCCTGGTCTCGTACAGCTACCTACAGGCGTTCAAGTGGTGTTAATACCCAAAGACTTGTTGTTGAAAAGTAACACGTGTGTTCAAGACCTCTCCAGTGAATGCACGCGAAGCAAAGACGTTGATGGAGTGGCATCGGGCAGGGACAGTTTGAATCTGAGCAGTGGCTCCAGTGACTTGGAACCAGATTCTACAATGTTGTGCGACACGACGCTGGAGGTTCAAGTCACCGCCTCGAGTGTCGTTAATAACGCTTCCGCGGTGAACTCTACGCCCCGCACTTCCTCGAGCGGCGGCGGACGCAGCGGCGGCGGCGGCGGCGGCGGCGGCGCGCCTCAGGAACAGGCGCTCGATCTGTCCGCGCCGAGGAGCGACGACCAGGACGACAGCATGTGGCGACCCTGGTAGACACACTCTCGATCAGTTTTCTTTCATATTTTGAGCATCGGTGATAATTTGCATTGACGTCTCATGTTATCCAGCGGCACACTTGTACTTAATTTGAAACAATATTCATAGTTTGCATTCACGCACTTGCACACACAATTTTACACAAATATATTGCGTCCGTCTTTGGCAGTTTGAGAGACAAAATAAATGTATTGTAAGCATCAGAATGGTGAATGTTGATTGATCATCTTGCATGAAGCGAGCGCTCGTTGTTTTCCCACCAGCTGGGCCAGGCATCTGTTTGGGTTGGGCCGATTGAAGATCAAACCATTTTGGTTTTGTCGAAAAAAAAACACAGTTCACACCGTGTGCGGTCTCTCATTTTTCAACCTTCGTGCTGTTTGCTGCAAGGTCAAAATGGTTGGTTGGTTGAGCGCTCACTTGTTTTTTTAATTGTGGCGGCGAAGTTTGAAGTTCTCTGAGCAGCATGAATGAATCTGCAAGTCCCTTCCTCGTTTCTTTCACTTGTGGCAAGTGCTCGAGGAAACGTTTTGAGAGTGCTCCTGCTGCAAACTTTTTCCATTTCAGACCAAAAGACTGTGCGTGTGTCAAAAATCACCAAGACAACACAAGAACAAATTGAATTGCAAAGCTTATGATCCCGTTTGGTGCTTTTGCTTTGTGCAACGATCAAAAATACCGCGAGACGATTTAGCGTAATTACAGTTTGGAAAAAAGTTGGACAATAAAGTTGAGAATGGGACACCAATCATACCATTAGAATTCCATTAGGGAAATACACAGTTGCCTTCATCTGCATGACCCGTGGTGACCGCCGGCCAAATTAAAGATTCTCTCGTTGAAGAAAGAGAAAAAAGAATATTCATTGGAGTGTGTGATGTCTCATCGTGCATCCTGGAGCGGCGCCTCCTCGCACAACTTGTGACTGCCGCAGTCGCTGATGACTTGTCTGCAAACAAACTGTCACTGGGTGCGCATCCCTATGAGGCGCTATGAGGCCGATACCTAGTGATCTTACGTGCTGCACGTAATTAAAACCAAACCCTCTTCCGCAGGTCTCTAATTTACTGGTGTCTGGGATGCTGGCACATTCAATGTACTCAGCCCAGCGGCAAATTCCATGATCGTCGCTTTCAAAACCTTTCAAGACACAGCGGCGTTTTGGAGGCGGCGAAAAGAAGCTAAGTGCCGTGCTATCATTGAAATGAATAGTTGGTATGTATTTCGAGACGACGAGAATTAGAATAATGGTGATGGCAGTGATTCTGAGATGTTTTTAACAGCCACACTCATCGCCTTGCTGACCGTTCCCACTTTGCCGATCTCAATATATTCCACTTCCTTTCAAACGCATGCAAAGTTGAAGTTTCCATTTGACTTGACTTCGTGTTCGAAGTTCGGCGACGAAAGACACCGCTCGTTGCGTGTCAGATTCTACCCGCTTTACAACTGCATGCAAACACGGCTTTTGTGCAGACAAACAGAACAAGGCGTACTTATCTTGTTTCAAATATGCTTTCGAAAAGTCTTTGACAATGGCACAAAACAATTGGCATATGGTGCAGGAGTTACCGCGGGGCGCGGTGGTTACCCCTCTGCGCTCTCTCATCATCCGACGTGTACAGCCGAACCGAACAGCCAACCCACGCATTACGGATTCAATTATCCAATTTTGAAGTTGTCTTGCCTTCCATCGTCCTGAGCTTTCAACTGTCGGTTGTAGCTTTTCAGAAACAGGCTTCCATATCTTTGCAAACAGTAATCACTCACAAGCTTCTCGTATCTGCGATGTACAAAGAAATTCCAGTGTGAAAGTTGGAGCGGGCTGTCTCTGAGAATGCGTTCAAAGTGAAAAGATTCGGCCAATTACGAGAAGGTCATTTGTTCTTTTTTGGCTTGATTCTGTCGAAATTTAAAATCTTAATTCGTCTCAAGTACGCGCAAAGAAACTTCAGCCCCCAAAAGAAGGTGCACATTTCTTTGCTTTCCCGTTTTCCTTTTGCCTGGCACCGACTTTATAGAGGATCCGAACCTTGAGTGAAACACACGAACATGTGAACGTAGTGTGTGCTTTGCCTTCATGATGCTCTCGCCACAGGGCCTTGACTGAATTTCTTGTTTGGACGAATCATTTTTGCCAGACATTTGATTTGCGTGAGACAAGGATCCACGCAAACATGGATTGATTTGAAGGCGAATTTGAATTCTCCCACATGTGCAACGAAGAAGAAGTTGCTTCGTTGCACAATCCCCCCTTTCTCCTTTCAGCCCGTTGCTCTCATTTTCTTTAGGGTATGAATTCACAAGTACTGAGTGAATTGTGAGCAATAACTCAGTACCGGAAGAGAAACCACTCCAACGGTGTGGCGGTAAGTCACAGCAAAGATCTCTGCATTGACAACATACAGGAGAAACATCTGTTCATCTTGAAGTGAGAGGATCCAATTCAGTATCGGACAAAAGACTTGAGCCTCTTCAGAGTTGTACACGTCTGTCGATCTTGTAAGTTAAATACTTTTGGGTAAAGATTCTTTGCTTCTCTATTGGAGATGAACTGAAGCAGAAGAGATGGACAGTTTATGTTCTGTCGCACCAAATTGCCCCTCACCGCCACTCTGCTCAAAGGCGCGATTTTGCTCGACCTTTCCATCATATGTTGCATGCCACAGTTGGAAGTTAAAAGTGACCGTTACTGGGGTGCCATTTCAAAAAAATTATCCCGCGTACTTTTTTCAGCATTTCAGATCCATTTTCTGCAATTTCCCTGGGTCATTGGAATCAGTACTTCAGGCCTGGGTTCAAATCAGTGTCGTCGTTTCGTGACTTTCTCTGCATGCAAGGAGCCTTCAACGGTCGCGACACAAACGATAAAAATCTCTTCCAACATGCAGGATCCAAGTTTTGTGAGCTTCATTCTTGAAAGACTGGGAATAAAAACCTGACCTTTAGCTGACATTGTGTGCGAAGTAACAACTTTTACCACAGCATGCTAAAAGCAAGAACTAGTTCTTGAAGAAGAAAGACCTGTCTCCCATATTTGAGGTTGATTTAAAATTCTTGTTGAACGAAAAGACCTGAGGCTAAAATCGCGGGTACAAATTCATTACCCATCAATTAAGTTTGCCAAATCGCACGAGCTCGTTGTTGAAGGTGGCGCGTTGTCTGCTACCGCTGCGCCTCACACTGACACCGCCTTTTGGGGCATCTGGCTCAAGTGTGTGACATCCGGTCTCTCGAAGACCAAAAGTATGTGGACTCTCACAGGAATGTTGCACAATGATCTATTCACGTCCTTCTTGAAGATAACTTTTGACGTCCGAGCAAAGGATATTTATCCCAATAAAAGGATGTTTCTCTCACAAAGGTGATGCCCAAAGCGAGTATTATGATAGATACCTGATATTCAGTCACATAGATAAAAGGGTATTAGAGCTACAGCGAAAGGATTTAGAGCCGTTGGACTCAGACAAAACTGTTGAAGCAAAGGTCAGATTTGATTTTGAAAAGAAGGATGTGACTGGGGAAAATTCGCACCAAAACCAGAAGTTTAGCTGAGAGAGGAGAATCCATTTACACCAACAAGGTGAAGACCCGGCTTCGCCCGTTTGATGCAAGATAGGCTTTTCATACTTGACAATCTTGCCCTCCATAGGGCACATTTATCCATTGTTGGCGGCTGTAGACCAGAGAGAGGATGACAAAATACTCAAAAGAGGCGTAAATTGGGCGCTCAGTCCAGCAGAAGATGTATGACTGCAGATTCACGCACGTCGTGCCCTCCAACTATCATTCCCTTTTCCCAATCTTCCCCTGGGTGTCAGATCATATGTTTCGTAGCACAGCGGGCATGCATTGTATCAGCCTTGATTCAAATAAGACAGCCAACCCTAAAAGAGCAAGGGAACTTTCTCTCCTGCTGTGAAACTCCATTAAACATCGAAATGGTGGAGATACGGTAATCAGGACGTGTAAGGACAAGCCTCGCCCGGCTGCTGATGTGATTTTTATGATTTTACCGTTTGTAGCCATCGTCGCTTTGATGGGGTCTCTTGCTGGAAAATTGCGATTGAAATGTTTATCAAAACTCACTGGGCAATCATTCTTGCTCATTCAAATTTCAAACGGAAATTTCAAAGTTAAAAGCAGGAATGGCAGCACACACTAGCACCCTGTGTTGCAAAAATGTCAACTAACAATCAGTCAAATCGCCAAAGAAAGGAAGGATGTGGAAAAAAATCTGAGCAAGTGTGAGACAGATGTTGAGATTTGTGGATCCAAGAGTTTTTGTCACGGTTACAATTTTGCCTCATCAGCGGGGAGGAGAACCTGGTGTTTTGATTTTCAGCAACAAGTGAACCATTTGTTTCCTGGGTACAGTCAGAGGAAGTGTTTTCAGGACGTTGGTAGTGAAGGCAAAAAGGGACAAGCGAGGTTCTTTTCCTTGCAAGTCATTTTCGGAAGCTGCAACGAGGTGTCAGGTCTCACAGGAGGGAAATTTACTTGCTTCATTTTCAATCAAGTTACATTCTCTCCAAAAAGTTCGTTGTTGATCCAATTCCCAAAGAAGGTTCTCGGGTCATCGAGTCCTTTGTTCTGGGCTCAGGTTTCAATAAAATCGCTGTTTTTCACCCTCTGACACCTGTAACCACTTAGTACATTCCAATGACATTAAAATAAATGCAGCAATAATGACAGTCATCAACGAACTGCCTCGAGCAGCGCGCCCCACCACTGCGCCAAGTCAAACGTCTTCCCGTCCCGTGGTCAAGCGAATGAAAATGACTCGCCATTCACACCCTGAGTCTTTTCTCGCAAACAGGCTTTAATTATCTCAGCGCACATTCCAAAGGAAGTACAAATCTGAATATTTCAACACACAAAGCAAGTGCACGATTGCTGCTTTGGCCACATTGTGATGCGAACGCAGGTTGAGATGATGAATCCAACAGAGATAATAAGATGGAAGGCCCACACCGCCCCTTGGTTCCTGCACGTGTTTGGTCTTCCGCTCGTTTCAGAGAGACGAAGCCTGGTTTTGATTGCGCGCTGTTGGAAGTGTCACAGCACAGTGAAAGATTCTGATGAAGTGCTTCAAATATGCAGATTCCACTTTGAAACGGACATTTAAAATTTCTTCAAAGCAGGGTGCCTGCATCTTTCTCTGCCCCGTCTACTTTTGCGTCGCACGTGCCGACAATAGATCTCCACGTGTGCGACAAGACTCAAGCCTTGCACAAAAAAGCTTGCAATTCGTATATTATTTGGATCCTTGTGTCACCTTTTGGCACGTTTGGAATCTTTCCAGAGACAACTCACCTGTGTGTTCATTGTATTCTTGTCATGGCAAAGCAGGACGACATTAATTCAGTCACACACGGTGTCTCTCGAACGACAAAAACGACGGCGTCTTCAGGAGTCACGGGTGGTTGCTGACAAGGAGCAACGTTTTGCACCATGGATTTCAAAAGCAACTTAATTCGGGAATGAAGAGACTTGATATCGACGTGAAACACTACAGGGAAATGTCAGACTGGGCAAGAGGGGTTGTTCGATCCTACTTCAGAGTCAGTCAGGCTTGCATCCTTCTTGCATGACTGTAGCAAGCACTCCAAATCGCTGAGAACATAGCAGCAACACGAGGCCACTTCCCCAAAAACACAGAGCTCTTGCCCCCAAAAGGGACATGCACAACAAAACGTTTGCGTGTTTTGCTCGCAAACGAAATTGAGAGAATCATTGTTCACCTTCATGCAGGGCAGCAAGGTTGCGTGCAAATTGTCGGTTGTGAAAACCCTCCAAGGAAAAGGACTTCTGACAATAATTTTCCCTCCCATTTCTGCAGGTTCCGTGATCCGACGAGAGTTCTCCAGCCGCCTTCCCTGATCCACACGTTTTTGCCATAAGGGTTTCATTGGTATTGCGTCCGCAAAGCGCAAATGGGGAAAATACTGTTCATGAACATTCCATATTTGTGACCAAATGGCTGCCTGTTGCAAAAGGAAGATGCGTCCGTGACAGCCTGGGCGGCTTCTCGCGGGAGGGTCCGACGCGACTGTGCGCTCAATCGGCGTCGCGTCGACGCACAATCGGACCGTTGTTCACAAGCTGCTGCGAAGTCCGAACATCGCATTTCAACGCGACTGTCATTCCGACGAGTCTGTCTTTTTCATTCCATTTGAACATGCCGCAAGAGGTATGCGCGTCTTTTTGACAAATGTAGGATCACCGTAAAACCCCGCGTATAAGTCGCATTTATGTGAGCTCATTTTTGACATCAAAAGTAGAGGTGCGACTTACATGAGGGGAATTGCCTTTTTCTTTGCTAGCTGGTCTCCAACCCTTGGAGGCCTAAACTAAAGAATTTCTTTTTTGGGGATCTTATACTTGACCAAAAAGTTGTGAAAATCAACCTTTGCAAGTGTATTTTACACATAAAAATTTTAGTGTTTCTAATACAGGGATGAAGATATTTTTATAATTATGGGGAAAAGAACAATAAATTTTTTACCTTCTCTTTGGTGTTACTGAAAATTTATACCAAAAATTGGGAGCCAAACTTGGAGTGCGACTTTTTCGCTGGTGCGACTTGTTCGCGGAGTTTTACGGCACGTTAGCGCTGCAGTTCCCTGGACCAGCTTTTTCGAATGACTCAGTTTTCTTGTATCACTTCCTCCATAACTTCCTCCAAACTCGGCTCCGCGTTTGAGCGCACCCACAACCCAGGTGTGTTCTGTCCCGACAAAGTAAATGCGCGCACCCAGAGTCGTCGAGTTGAGATTCCACTTCCATCGAAGCAGTGCAGACACCAACTGTGGTCTTGGCATTGCACATGAAACCTCCCGCTTTGCAAACCACACAGGAGAATACTGATGGGAGGATTATACACCAGCAAAAAAGTTTAATTTGTCTTCAACTGCCGCAAAAGACATTTTGAACAAAAGCGCGCGGCTCAATCATTAATCAGAAGAGACAAACACAAAGGCAGGTTGGAGGAAAATGGCTCATTTTGAGGAGTCTCGGGACGTTTTGTTGTCAGTGATGCGGGGAGCGCGGCTTGATGGATCACCGCGACGCGCTCACGTCCCTTATCTCCCCAACGCGCCTGCGCGGACGAGCCCGAGCCACTGCCTCCGACGGGGAACTATTCAGTCGTCACACAACAACTCAGGACGAGTTTTCTTTTTCGGATCTGCCACTTTGTTTGTCAAGATCATCGAAAAGTTGAAGCTGTCTTTTTCCGGTCCCGTTGCTGGTCATAAATGGCCAGAAATCTTTTTTCCTCAGGCTTCCTTCTATCCAGAACAACGGTCACGTACGACTTTTGTGTCCGATCAGTATGTTGAACATTTTTCAATAAAACCTCACAAACATTAATTGGATTCGTCCGTGAACAAATTTCGTTTCTTCGTTTTTCTTGTTTGATGCGGTCTTCTTCTCGCACCAGATCCATGGCACTTTCGACGAACTCCTTTCACAACCCGTGACGGTCTGAATTGTTGTGGGAATTTTTCGCTGCATTTCCATTACTTAAGTCACGATTTTCGAAAGTCTTTGGTTTTCAGTCGAGTTATTTGTCACCAAACCTGGACCCAGTTCACTTCGCGAATTAAGACAAAGTTCTTGAGCAAGTTGCACAGGTTACGCATGTGAATCAAGTCGGACTTGAGACAAGACGCCTCACCTTTGGACGCAAGAACAGCAAACAGCACTCCCAAAACAAACGCGAAAAATATTCGCTCCCTGAATGTTGCCGGTTTTTTGCGCAGGCAGAAAAAAATGAAACTCTTGCAACAGGAAACGCCACATAAAGTGACAGAAACTTGCGTTGATTCATGTTGTCATCATGGCAAACAAAGCTGTGGATTGGGGTGTTGTCAAAAACAGGAGATAACTGAACTCAAGCCGAATTACAAGTAATTGACGTTTTGCGACAGACATATTCTCGGCCCAGTGCAGGATATTTGTCGTCTAATTGCCGGAACCTGCGCCCACACGGAACGCACGTTTTTCATCTGGACCAAAGTAATACCTGAACATTGGCCAGCCTCATTCCAAACCAACTTTCCAAATTGCTCAAAAGGAAATCTGGCATTAATTTTCACTGGAACCACAGCCCACTTGCAGGAGGACCACAGCCCGTGTGGGCGGCAGCAGTAGGTGTTGGAGCCGCCGGACACGAAACGTGAGAGGACCCACCCCCCGCGGTTCCGCGTCTCTTCAAAGAGGCGGCCGAGAATCTCTCCGAGTCTGCCAACAACGGCCAAACCCAAAAGGACAATTTGTTGTTTTCGATGTTTCGCTCCCGGGGACTGGGACAAAAGGTGTCCTTCCCATAACAAGCTCCTGTTGGAACACAGACATTACAAGAAAAAAGACAAAGCACCCAGGAAGTATGCACAACATTGGTAGGAAACAAACGCCACGGAGAGATCCTTGGAACTACCTGTCTTGTTGCAGGAGCAATGCCACACAGGCTTCTTTTCTTTACCCGCAGAAAATTTTCGACATTGCTTCCGAGAAAGACAAAAAATAATTTTGACTTCGGTTCAACCAGCAGAACTCTCCCCAACGTGTGGAGAATGAGGCAACCAAACAATGTGCTCGCAGTTTGTTTGTTGGACATTGTCTGGTGCAAGGCAGGTTGGAGGTGGGGTGAGGGGTTCGGCAGGGCAAGGTTGGTAACAGGGGATTGTGTGTGTGTGTGTGTGTGTGTGTGTGTGTTGTATGTGTGTGTGTGAGTGTGCGCTTGTGTGTGCTGGGTGGGGGTTCTGGTCCTCCTTGGACGTTGAATTTGGGGTTTGACGAGTTGGACTTGCAACGACTGATTGAAATGCTGATATGGTGTTGGATGACAAAGAACCATCAAAAGAATGAATGTGCGATTGTTTCAATCAAACTGTTCGGCACGTTCTTCACCTGGGTTTGTGGTCTTCGACACGCAACTTTAACAAGTTCGTCAAAAATATGGACATTTATTTTCGTACTTTGGAATCTTCGACAGGCAATTCTTCTGAAACAATAACTAAACACAACAAGCTGCAAGTTCTGTCGAATTTATGGTCAGAGTTCATATTTACACGTTTCATGGACGAAACCTCTGGGTGCCAGGAGGACACTCGTCTGCACCCAAGATAATTGTGAGGAACAGAACAACTCAAACATGAAAGGTCTTTGCGTTCCTTTGTGGTTCACTGTGCAACATCTGCAGGGGAGATAGAGTCTAAAAAGACAAACAAAACCAGAAATGTAACACCTCCTTGCCTCCAGCAAGTGACACTCAAGGTTTACCATTTTCCGATTTGACGAAATTAATTTTGACACATATGCAAAACACAACATTAAAACAAATCAACGGTGATTTTCTTTCCGATCTGCTTTATTTTCGTCAACAAAAAAGCTGGATTGCTCCATCGTGTTTTCATCAAGTGCATGAATCTTGTTCTTTCAAAACGCACAAACGCTTTTCTTTGTGAAATGTTTTGCTCTCAAAGTAAAATGGTGTGGATGACTTGTTGCGTTTTTATGGTTTTATTTCTTTGAACCGACACAGACTGAGAGTCAATGCATCTGCAGGCACTGTCGGAATCACCAAGATGTATATTGCTGCAGCTTTTTCTCTTTGTAACAGCAACAAATGGCCTTAAAGGGAAATTCTCAACAAAAGGGTGACGCATTGACAGAAGCACACACAGATCCTGTGTGTTTATGGACCCTTTCGGTCATTTAGCGACGCTGGCTTCAGTTAATAAATCATCACTTGCTGCGAAAACGTTTTGGCCTCAGAACCTGACTTCACTGCAGAAGCTGCGAGACCTGCCTGTGTTTTCTGCACAACATGTGCGTTTTCGCACGACAAGAACAGACAAGGATGTGAGAAGCAAAAGAATTAGCTTGGACGTTTTGAATGTTTATCTCATTTCCAGCTTCATGAAAACGATGATGTTGAATCGCTATTATCTCATTGGATGCAAAAAGCGTCAGGTGGGCGCAATCAAACAGTGCTGTAAACAGCCAACCAAAGCAAAACGTCTTTGGACAAAACTCGTATTTACAGTTTCCAAAACTGTTTGATTTCTATATACCTTCGCTAGAAAAAGAAGACCCAAAACAAAATAGTTGCTTCTTTCACAATGTTTGCCAATATGAGCCGGTGCAAGGTCGAATAGTTCTGTGTTTTATGCTTGTTTTTGTGTTTTTTGTTTGCAGTTGTGTTTTTGAAGAGCAATCACAGATTTTGACGTGAACCATTTTTTTTGTCCTGCCGAAAGGTGATGACTGAAACTCGCGTCTATTCGGCCACATCCCCAGCATCCTGTTCCGCGGACCGTTTTCCCAAGAAAGCCACACGACTGCGTTTGTCGTCCTCAGCATCGAAGGCCCTCTTTCCCAGGAACGCAACCCTGGGCCGCTTTCCCAGGTAAGAATAGCGCTTGTAGCTGAGCGGTCCCTCGTAGGCCTCACCATCTAGCCCGACTCGCTTGCCGAGAAAAGCGTGCCTCCCCCCTCGCTTCCCGAGAAATGCCAGCCTGTTGCGCTTGTCTAAGTCCTGATCGTTTAGCTCGTCCAGGTACGCCTCGATTTCGCTCGCGGTCAAGTCACTGTCGTCGTCGTCATCGCGTTTCCCAAGGAACGGCTGTCGGCCTCTCTTACCGAGGAACTGCTGCCGCTCTCTTTTGCCAAGGAACGCCACTCTGTTGCGTTTGCCGAGGAAGGGCTGTCGGCCGCGCTTTCCCAGAAAAGCGAGCCGCGAACGCTTCTCATCGTCGAGCCCTTCGTCGTCCAGATATTCGCCCGAGTCGACTTCGTCTCTCTTTCCCAGGAACTGCACTCGGCGCTTCTCCTCAGCCTCGTCGTCCGAGTTGAGTTGCTCCAGAGCCGCGTCTGCCGCTCGCTTCCAAAACGACACCAAACTCTTGTCAGTGTCTCTCTTCCAGAAGCGCTCAGCAGACCTCTTTTCCAAGTGTTTGTTCACATTATCCAGACCAAGTGCTTCCTCGGCGGCGCAGCCAAGAACCAGGATCGTCAGGATTGCAAAGACATGTTTCAGAAGCTCATTTTCTGCCATCATCTGAAACGATACGACAAAACATTTTTATCAATGGAAGTGCCGCGTGTCTGAAGATTCATTGAACGGTGTCAGATCTTTGGTGCTGCAGTGACAACATGCAATCGACAGTCACAAATGAATCGTGTGTACGGGCGTGGAACTTTCTTCTTTCTGAGTTTTAGTCGGAAAGCTGGGAGGCTTTGTCAGTGACACTTGTAATGCCTCCAGATGTTTGTGTGCGAGTACAGTACATCGGGTGCACAAACGTGGTGTTCAACGAAAACGATTGTGATGGGTCTGCGGTGAGGCTTCAGTCTACACCTTCTACGGATTCCATGACTGTCAAAAGTGAAGCCGTGCACAAGCCTTCAAAATTATTTTGGTTCCGCGTGTCGCATCGGGCACAGAGTCGAGGTTTTGGGTTGAAGAGCCAATAAAACAAGGCAAAAAAGGAGGGAATCAGACAAAACAGTTCTGAATCCCAAAATCTTTCCTCACCAGAAACAGCTTTTGCTTCTGAGAACCAGTTGGCATTTTTTTCTGTGACAGGGGGACAAGACACATCGAACCTGATCCTGCGAACCCTTTAAAATGCTGCCACGCAGGGAAGTTGCATTTTGAAACTGACGCCCGTTTCTTCTCGTCAGCCTCATCGGGTCAGTGATGGACGTGTGGAATGTGGGGAGTGGGTCTGAACATTTATGGCCAATGTGTGAAAGAAAACCGACACGCAACTGCTCTGTCCTGCTGTCTGGCTGAGGCCTTCAAAGTTTTTCTGCCAACGAGATCTCAATTCTGGAGTCAAGAGACTCATGGGAGTAGGACCCAGTTGAGCAAATCCTTCAAGCTTTAGAGTCCAACCAAATGCAGCACAGCGCTACCTCTACACGCGCGCTTTTTCAGTTGTCCTTCACAGACAGAATTCGTGTTCTTGACTGTCATTTTTGAAAGGGACAGACATGGGCCACAAACTTCACGAGTGGCATTGCCGTGAGAATGGACGTGATTGTGACAGTTGGTTGGCATGGGGAAAATATCACAAGTTCTGAAAGGCTAGGGGGGGGGTTCTGGTGGAAGACCTGTTGAACCTCACGTTTAAGAGCACAGTTCCTTTTGTATTTCTATCGGCGGCATTGGATACTCCTTAAACTTCCCTTTCCCTCTTTCTGCAGGAGATGTCTGCAGTCATTTGCTTTGCGGGACTGTTGTGCAGCCGTTGCAGTTGAAGGGGCGCATGGGAACCACAATGTACACGGTGTACCGAGTGCAAAAGCCACTGGGAGTCACAAGTGCAGCAAGACGCAGGTCCATGCCTCCTGAATACACATTTGGATTCATGCAATCATGTGACACAGAGGCTGATCAAGGGGCGGACACTCCTGGGGGTCGCCCCTTCCCCCGGACCATGTCCTTTGTTCGCCCTGTGGAACTACAAACCGGTCACCGCACTCATTACGCGCGAAACAATTCGTTTGCGCCGTCATGCCAAATCTGCGTGGCTTCTCGAAGAAAAACAAACAAAAGCATTTGAGGACATTTTAGGCATCTGAAATCAGTGAGGACAGCAGGATTGACTTCCCATTGTCGTATCAGGTTCTGTCAATCAAGAATTGATCTGAGACTTTTGCCTTTGAAAGATGAGTGCTTTCCAATTAATCTATTTGCATCAGGTTTTCTTCTTGCAATAACTCCAGCCGCACACAGGGCTTGACACTCGTGAACAAATTTAGCAGCAATTTGATTTTTCTGTCTGTTGTAATCCACAAGACTTCACCTCCAGAAATCAACAGCAAATCCCAAAACTACCATTTTCTCACGATGCGAGTGTTTTCTGTTCCGTCCGCATTTCAAATGACGCAAGAAACGCAGAAATTTTCTTCTGACAGACTCAAGTCTTGAGCACCCTTCTCTCCAACTGAATATCAAAGAGTGCGTTTGCCTTTGTTTTGCCAGCGGATCAAACATCCGGTGTGTGTGTGTGTGTGTGTGTGTGTGTGTGTGTGTGTGTGTGTGTGTGTGTGGTGTGTCGGGATGTAAATTTTCCGAGGTTCAGGTGTACTCCGGGTCCCATGCCCGCTGGATCAGCTGAAGCACCTGTCTCTGTGGCGGCCTCCAGCACTCGCTCACTTCCACCAGTCAAGGGGCAGCGCAGAAGAACAATCGAGTTCCCCCTCGCGTGCACTCGGTCTTGTCTTCAGACATCAGCACATGGTGGCGAGAAGCGGACGTCAAAAAAACCTGATGATTTACTTTGTTCACAAGTCACTGTGTGTGACTGAAAATTCGCACCACTACTTCGCAACGCCTCAGAAGGAAGCGATCATGCCACCGTGAAAGAAGCGGACGTCAAAGTGTCGATGTGTCGGTGTCACAACTGGCGACAACGTCGTCCTCATGGTGATGGCGCAACAAGGGTACGGACCGTTCTTGTGCTGTTGGTCACAGTGGCTGCACGATGGAGGACGTAGGTTCCCTGCAGTGGGTGCAGGTGGAGGTCGGGGGATTGGGATCTGCATGAGCGTGTCACACTCTGATCTCAGGACGTTAAAGAACAAGCTTGTGGTCTCAAAAGTGCTTGAGCTTTTCTTGACTGAAAGGTCGAGTGAGAAGTTCCCCTCGAAAGTGTCTCAGAGCGTCTTCTAAATTTCTCGCCTTTCTTTGCAAGTGGACCGCCTGGATGTCAGAGCTGTGCAAGTTGCACCGCGATCGAATTGATGGCCTGAGACTGGGTGCAGGCAGTTCTCAGATGTCTCAAGTTCAGCACAGCCATAAAGACAGAATAGAAACAGAAACTTCATCGCACCTATTAAATTTCTTGTTCGTCCGTGTTTCGTGACTTCTGCAGCACCGGCTTATCAAGCCGTGCACGTATTAATCAAAAGGTGAAGTTGAAGAACCTTGGCCGTTGCTGGGAATGCTTTCTGCAATGAATGCCACGTATTTTCTGGGATTGGTCACGAATGTTTGTCGTCTCTCTGCCTAAGTAAGGCTTGTCCATGGCAACCACCGAGGTGTAATGCCTTAATTGTGGACGAAACTATGACAATACTACCCAGAAATTGCAACCAGTGCACAGTTGGACCCTTACAAATGTCTGTCAGATATTTCCAACGTTTTGCAGGCAAGGATGTTTCTTTTTCCTTGGGCGAACCCAAAGCACAGAATCTGCAATTCTTCGGATCTGTTGACGAAGCAACCAAACGTCGTGCAGAAAAGGAAAGCAGTGCAACTTGAGCCTGAGGCTGGCGCGGGGGTGTCAGATTTCGTGAGGTTTCGAATGACCCGGACTGCGGTCGAATCCCGACGCGCCTGGTGCTGCTGAAGACGATAGAGACGGAATCTGCGGCGTCAGACACCGGACCTGACGTGCAGGAATGGAGTTTAGGGGACCCAGCTCGTTTCTGACTGAGGAGGGAGTACCCGTAAAATCCCGCGTATAAGACCCCTTCGCGTATAAGACCACCCCCCCTTTTCTCAGCTATGAAATCAATGCAAAGCCATTTTTACATTTTTCAAGAAATTAACTTGCATCCAACAATTTCAGAGAAAAATAAAAATAATATACATAAAAATAATATTTTTTCCTATTGTCTACTTTTTAAAAGCTATAAATTCATACTCTTCAGATAAATCCTTGAATAATTTCCTTGTTTCAATTCAATTTTGAAGCTCCCTTACTCATCCTACTGTCTTTTGATACTTTGCTTCCTCATTTTACTTTTGACTTTCAACACCCTTGTCAAAAGTCAAATCCTCACGTATAAGACCACCCCCTCTTTTTGGTATGAATTTTGGAGCATCAAAAGGGGGTTTTACGGTACTCCAACTTTCAAAAGGCTGACCTCACGGGTCCTCTGGAGTTGTCCAAGCTGCGTTCGTTGAATTACACGTCCCTTTGGATGATTACAGTCCACTTTTTGTTTCTCTTGCCCAGCTACCGACTGCCACCTGTGACATTTGGTTGGAAATTGGAACCGAATTTGCCGAGAAGGGCTGGTCTCAGTGGAAACACACAATGAAGGGCCAGTGTTCTGTCCCTCGAAAAAGAAAACGTTCCTCTGCGCACTGTAAGCAACGTGCATGAGAGGGTTGATCTGCTGCTTTCGATGATACAATGTACCTGCTTTGTCATGCAGAGACAAAGCCATCTAGAACTGCCTTGTCCGGCCTGATGACCTTTTTCCCTCAAAAGGCGACATCCGACGCCCACAATTGACAAGCAATTCAAAGAATTGCGATCAGCAATTGCGATAAATGTGCGAGTACTCGCATGTCCAACGTTCGGTTCGTGCGTGTTTCATTATTTCGTCGTCACTGCATTAACAAGGTTGACGGCTCCACATGTGCAGAAGCCAAAATCATCGGGGCAGGAGACCTTCTCTTTTTCCCTGACCCCAGTTGTATCCTGAATTGAACTTGGCGGCGCCCTTTTCGCCCACCCACATCTGGTTCGTTACGTCGTCTTCATGAAGGAACCCTCTCTGCGTAAAAACATCACCGAACGCTCCAAGCCAAGAACTGCTCGATTTTTCTATTCACAATCAAACTTTCTGAGCAAATAACTCCGAGAGATTTCGCTGCTGCTGTTTGAATTTGAGTCAAACTCCAAGTTTTTTGTTGAATGAAGGTAGAATGAAGATATGAGTGGCGCGAAAACACAAGAGAAAGTTCACCTTACCTGTTGAATACAGCTTTTCTGAAGGTGACGAGCGAACTAACTGGTACAACAACTTGACAGACACCTAAATTATGAGAATTTCAGGACTGTGCGTGAGCGTTGTCGCAACAGCCAGAAGCTGCCGTGGAAAGTCATAATTTACCTCAAACTGCAAGCGCACGTTGTGACATTTAGGTTCTGAAATTCCATCATTGCGGAGAGTCACGCCAGAAAGTATCTGTGACTCTCCAGCTTCAGAGGCAGCTGTGTTGTCCTCATTTGTCATAACTGTCTGACAAACCAACCATTTATTAATTTCTGCCAATTACCACCTGTCTTTCAGGAGCTACAAATGTGGGCGCACCGGCTTCAGCTTGATGACGCGCTGTTTCCAGGAGCCCCGACGAAAGCGGACAGACCCTTGTGCCCGCGGCAGGGCGAAACACGGGCTTGTCTTGTGTTTCTTCTTTTCTCGAACCAATGCCAACCGAGCAAGCTGGGTCTCTCGGTTTTTGGTCGAATTTGAAATGGCAAGACACCCGATCAAATGGTGAAACACTCATGATTCCGCCAGTCATATTCATGTCAGTTTGCATGTGTCTTGGTCTTTTTTGGACAATATCATTTGGTTGGGGCTTGTTTCACCAGTCTGAGCCTTGTTTTGGCCACTCCAAGACAGCTGAACTGTTTTGTGCATTGGAAACAAAGTCTGCCCATGGGTATAAGTGAGGCGTGTGTAGCCATTTTGGGTTCCAAATTTAACTGGCAGACACCCGTGGTCCTGGTTGAGGTTGTCAAAGCTGAAACTCTTGATCTGGTGGTGTCCATCCTTTTGTTGGGCTCCCACGTGCATCTCAATTCAGCTTTGGCTGTCGAAACTCTGGACGGTGACACCGCCCCGATGAAAACTTGTCTCATTCTCGCTTCGTTTCTCGAGCTGCACGAACAGCACTGTTGGGATTTTCGGCTGCACACAGAAACAATGTGCACCCCGTTCAGCTGATCTGCGTTTATGGCCTCCGTTATGCGGTGATCACTGCTTCTCAATTCACTCCAGTCAAGGGGTCGGAAGTAGTTTATCACTTCTAGCTGAGTGAAATATAGCTTTGGTCTCGTCCAAAAAGATGCATCTTGACATTTCTAAATAGGAATCGATCGCCTGAGCTGTCTCGAACAATGGGGCCTAATGGCTAAACAAGCGATTTGTGTATTAAGAGCGGATTTTCATGACGCGGGCCGTGCTGTTGATGCTAAAAGCTGGGCAACACTGCTTTGTTCCGAGGCTTTTATATTTTTCAGGTCCAAATCGCAGTGAACACGTTCGGTTTTGCAAATCACTTCTTCGGAAGCGAGGATGAGACTGTCAGTCCCTGAACAGTGTGAAATAATTGAAATATGGAGAGACCGAGAACTAGCGTGTCAAAACCCCATCAAAGCAAGCCTCCATTCACACTGCAAGGAACCATCAATTTTCAGGTGTTCCAGCTGCATGTGCACCAAAGAGGGAGGCCTCCGGGTGACAAAAAATGTTTTCTCAAAAATCCACCCGAAGTGACTCATTTCGACTCTCACTCAGCTCGAGAACTTGCCCATGTACAGGTGACCCAACCTTTTGCCAGTTCTCCTGACTCCCGCAGTTCTTTTCGATCTCGAAAAGGACAAACAAGCTGCAGGATGCACGCAACTGCACGCATGTTTCCGAGTGTTCCCTTCAGCTACGGTTAGAAAAGGACCTGCAGCCCTTCCTGCTTGTCTCACGTGTACAAAAGAGGAAATATGAGGCGCTCCTTTTTTGCTCCCGACGGAAATCACCGTCACGTTTTGTGGTTTCCAGACATTCGTCTCAGCACTGAGGACAAGCCCAGAAGCTGCAGGTTTCGAGCATGTGATGTGGACACAAGATAAGGCACGAACGCATTGGAGGATCCATTCTGCAATGAAGAAAAAGGATGCGAGATTTGTGGCTCGACAGAGCTGGTTTCGAACACATCCACCGTTGCTTTTTAGAGTTCACTACGCAAGAAAATCAGTCAGCTGCAAACAGCTCTAAGTTTCGGTGAATAAACTTGACTGGAGCACGTCGGTTTGAAAAAACTGCAGTGAAAAGTTGCTGTGGATTCGGTTTTCCTCTTTCCGTAAAACTCAATCGTCTTCTCAGCGAACAAGTGCGCGCAGGGCACGGTGCGGTGCGCCTTTACGTATCTCAGTTCGGATGCTCAGCGAACGAATCTGAAACTGATTTGAAGTCAAACATTCACCAAATGCACAAATTTGCTGATGAAGTTGGCTACGTCCTGCAGGAGAACACGCTCGAAATCACCGCGTTCTCAATTGCTCAACACCTTGTATGTCCATGTGAAAAATCCTTGCGCCACAAGCGCCCAAAAGGTACAAGCCAATTGGTGAGGAAGGCATTGTTACTCTGCAGAAACCGAAAATATGATTTGATTGCTCGATCCACTCAGCTGAAAAAAGTTCCCCAAGCTTTGCACGAGGATTCTATTGTCTTAGGTTTTAACGTGGGAAGTGCAAGTGCTTCGAACAAAGCAAGTCTTGTGAAAAGGTGTGGAAAGAATAAAATGGCACATTTTTCCGCATTGGGTTGGCGGACGGTTGAAGGCACAAACAGAGGAAGCTGCGGCGTGTGTTCGCTGAATGGCGGCCTCCAGCGGAAATCTCACTGCAGCACAGCCTCACCACGCAAACCGTTTTCACGAGTTTCTGTTTCAAACATTTTTTTCTGGGCGAAAGGGGTGAGTTGAGAGGAGATCGACCCAAATTTGACTGACGCGTGGACGTGCAGGCTCTTTTCTTGCTTCCCACGTTCGGCAACGCCCACCGCTCCGAACGTTCAAAGAAACGTGAGGTGTGTGTAAAAAACTGCGCTTGAAAACCGGATTTAATCTACAAAGAGCACAAATCAACGGAATGACGCACAGAAGTAAAACTAATGAAAAGAACTGAGGCTCGAGTACTTTCCGAGCAACAAAGCCAAAACCACCCACGTTTTACTCACCCTGACAGGCATCTTGCCAGCCTTTTCAATTTCGTCTCCACAAATGCCAAGGGCACATCCAATTTTGAAGAGTCTGTGCGTTCAAAAATTATTTCCAAAGACGTTTTGCAAGATCCTTGAAATTTGACAAACCATCAAACACCAAAAGTGAATGTGTTCATGGTGAATGTGTAAACTTCTACAAACATTTCAAGCATCGTCTGAAGGTTCTTCGATCAGCCAATTGGGGAAGGAATGAGAATCAACTCGGAATTGGCCACCCCGTGTCTGGCAGCAGCACGCCTTTCATGTGAAGGTGGAGGCCTGAACGGGCGCGTCTTTGCGCCCTTCTTTTCCCGAGTGATGCAGGACGTTCAAATCTTCTCTTCAAGCTTTCGAGACCAGCACCAGACACCACAGGTGGCGAACAGCTGCAAAACCTTTCACAGAACCGTGTTCTAATTGTCGAGACAGTTTGGCAGGTTGTCACTGAAGTGGTTCATGCGAGAACATTATCGTGAAGGCAAATTACCTGGGGTCTGTTCGCTCTGATTTGGCTTCTTCACAAACATGATCACATGAAATCTGCACGCCAAAGCCTCCAACTGTTTGTGGCCTCATCAGCCTTGATCTGCAAGAATATTACCTTGACTTTTATTCTGGAATTGATAACGACAGTTGCTGTCCACACCACAAAGGCGAAAGGTATTTTGTGCGCAGTAAAAAGATTTGCATGACTGGTTCAGGATCGGGGACTGGGGTCCTTGCGAGACATGCGCGAAGAAATTTGACAAATGTCTCGTAAACAAGGTCGTCGGACTGAAGGAGATAACTTTCCAAATCCTGCAACGTTTTGAATGTATTTGGTACATTCAGACCAGCCTGTGGTTGTTTTGTCCGGAACTTTTTTCGGCTTTGAGTAAAGTCTGAGCTCTCCAGTCCAGATCCAACCGCTCATTGGGACCGAAGAGCGTGATCACTGAGATCAGAGATGTTACGTTATCTCCACTTTGTCATGCTGTGTCAGTGCAGAGGCTTTGCTGGACCTTGCGTGCTGGATGCCTGTTCAGGGGGATGTTCTGGTGCCGGCGGATATTTGTGGAATACTGATCGGATCTGGTGGGAGTCGCAACACGATGTCCACCGTGGTTTGTTTCCACTTGGTTGAGTCAGTGACCGAGGCGCTGTGGTGATGGATGGACGCAGTCGACCTTCACAAGGTCGTTCTGTTCACTTTCTCTGGAGACTGGCGACATGATGTTTGTTTCCAGTTGGTTTGGTCAATGACCACGTTGATGGATGCAGTCAGCCTTGACAAGGTTTCAGTAAACTTGGCCATTTTGATGGCTGGGGAAACCGGAAAGAACCGCATGTGTTTCAGTGTTTCATTTTTGTTCTGATCTGCACCGTCCAATCCCACAAAAGCAGAAAACAGTTTCACTTCGTTGTTGATCAGGTCTTTGCGGACAATGAATCATGCAAGATTTCACGCGTGCGTACTTGTGTCGGATGATGGATTTTGAGTTTGACTGGACAAGTCAAGATCGCGAAGCAGCTGCACGACAAGTTGGTAACGGTAACGGTAGCTGCTTCAATGGCGCAACCTGAGGCTCTCTGCTTGAGAGAGAGAGAAGAGAGAGATAGAGAGGGAAGAGAGAGAGGGGGGTGGGTGGGGGCAAATCGAAGGCAAGCAGTTCCAGCCAATCCTCAGTGAAACCAGAACTTTTGATTGGTTGACCCCGAAAGATTCAGTTGAGTCCTCAAAGATTTGATTTCCCATGATGTGGCACATTGCGAAAGCTCAATTCAACTTCACAGACTTTGCATCCAACCCAAATCATCCAAAACATTCAAATGAAGGTCGTCTGCTGCATATCATTGATTGGAAAGGCACGTCTCATCTCACGGAGTCAGATAAAGCCACTTACTCCCCTAATCACAAAGCAGACGAAGCCAATCCCCCCTTTTTGGACTTCAAACAAAGTAAATTCGGTGTTGAAGAGGACGTCCGTCCCCCGCGGGGTGGAGGAGTCATCGCACTTGGAGCTGCATATTGTCTCATGATGTTTGTGAACGCGCGACAGAACAAGTGAGAACATCTCACCAGGACTCTCGGCTGCTCGACTTCTATATGTCTATCAGCTTTCAGCTCAAAGTCGCTGCCCGACAGGTTTGTTGAAAAGTAGACCAAAACTCAAGTCATCTTGGTGGTTTTCTGCCTGAAGTCAATCCGTTGATCAGATTCACTCAGCAGTTGCTGAGTTGGACACTTCAGTGTGCGTGCCAAGTGCCACACCAAAATCACATTTTCACGCGACCATGAGAACACTCCCGTCCATCCATTTGAAAGAGCACCAACTTCTGTCCACTGCGATTGCTTTGAATGTTATGATGTGAGAGCTGAGAAAAAGAAAGATTCTCACAGAGATTTCAAGTTGAAGATGAAAAATTGTTTTGATACGTGGTCCTGGACACGTGACAAGATTATCTGTGATTTTCGTGTTTTCGTCGATGCTGCAGACTGAATGTGGGAGGAACAGATTGAGTTAAGACGGAAGCTTTTGCTCGAATCTTGAAGCCCGAGGAACTTTTTCTCTTCAGGAAAGTGTCAGGACGATGAAAATGCTTTCAGGGAAATGAGAAGCTTCTAGTCAGAAGCCAGCCTTGAAGATTCTAACATAATTCCATTTTAATAACACAATAAAACTGTCAGGTACCCTTTGTGAAGCATTTTAGAAATGAAGGAAAAATCAAAGATAGTGCTTCGCGCAGTAAAATCTGATTTGGCCATTTACAGACAAGGAGCGGAGGTCTTCGTGCATCTCCGGCAGAAGTGGATGACATGATGTCTGCGCCGATTCTGTTTGAGGCGCGCGCAGCGGGAATCAAGAGAAGTGAGTGAGACGGAGGAAGAATCTCGCGTCCCGGGGGTTCTGCTGACGAGACCTCTCCACCGCCACCTCCGAGCTGTGCACAAGGGTCTCAAGTTGTGCGGGCGGAGTGTGGGTGGGGAGTTGAGACGGAGGCGCCTTTGGGGGTCCAGAACACTCTGCGTGGAGAGAACCATTTTCGCACAGCTACGAGCCAAGGAATCTCAGAAGTCTTTGCCTCTGTCTTTGCCACATTTGCCCGTTGCCCAAAACAACCTCGTTTTTTGAAGGTGCGAAGGAAAACGTCCTTCAGTGCTTTTCTAGAAACAAGGTGAGGTTTGCAGCAATCTCTCAGTCCATTGCTCTGACAATCCAATGTGTCTCATAAGTTGATCAGCATTGTCAACATGAAACATTCCCATTTGCGTGTCTGTTGCAGTCAGACACATTTTCGATTTCCGTACCCAGTGAACCCCAAAAGCGGCTCTCACTGAATGTGTACATATTACGTTCGTCACACTTTGTTACGTTTGATCTGCTTTGTGCCAAGCATCTTTCAGAGTGTTTCCACTTAGCTCGCATCCAAAGTGCTGAGGTGTGGGTGCGGAAAACATGAACGCGCAACTTGAAAGAAGTGAGATCGTATATTTCTCACCTTTGTCAAAGTAGATTCTTTCCCGGCACCTCCCAGCTGCCTCGAACTGCGAACGCCTGAAGAGAAAAACACAGTTCAAATAAAGAAACAAAAGCTGACAAGCAAGTTTAGGCCGAGAAGAAAATCTCAGCTGTCTCTGATTAAATTGCAGAAGAGCAGTCTTACTACGAGGACACAGAAAGTTGACTTGGTTTATCTCTCAATCCGGGTCTCACTTTGCCAACTGCGTGAGTCCAGTGTGGGTGAAGGGGGTATCTTGGTGTCAACTGGGGTCTGACACGCAGGGGGTCAGATCAGAGGGACCACAGCACCGACTAAAAAAAATCTGCAAGGAGGAAAACCCTCTGGGTTCAGGTGGACTCAGCCCCCCTGATCAGCCACAGTTGCCGGTTGCTTTTGCAATCACGATGTCGTTGATTGTAAAAGACAAAATCCATGACTCGCTTTTTGCTGTCACAATGGCGAGTTTTAGTGACCACTAATTTCAATTCCGTGAGGTGCCCCCAATTGTCAGATCGGTGGCACAGATGACCGAATTTCCACTTGAGAGCCAATCGCAAATTTAAGACTGAATGGTATCTGTGTTACTGATCTGGCAACTGGGGCACGTCGGAAAAGGACCGGACGTTGTTACTAGAAGTCCCCAATGTCACTGCGAAGATGCGAAACGAAACCTGTTTGCACCAAGATGTCTCAAACCTGGATGGCACCACATCTGAAATCGGGACATCTTCATCTGCTCATGCACCGCACAAAATGAGTGTTCTGAAGATCTCTCATTGCTTGATGAATGCGGATGATCTGAAGCGTCGTCCTGCGATTAGGGACTTGTTTTATGGGAAATGTTATTAGTATGTTCACCACGGCATGAAGATTCCTCTTTGAGCGATAACTCACGATGGTCCGGATCACTCCGCGAAGACAACGCGCTGCGGTGGATTTGCCTCCATCGGAACCACCCTGTTCATCGCCCGATGGAAGCCATCAGCAATGAGGGGAATGATGCGAGCTCAGCACTGCGCATCCATGGACAAGTTTGTGAATGCCAAAAGTTGTCGTGAGCCACAAGCCTTGCATTTGGAGATATTCTTTTCAAAGTAACTTCAAGCAAAGATCAAACCAGCGCGTCACCTTTGGTTCACCTGAAATCCAAGTCAAGTGCTGCTCGTAAACGGTTCGACCTTTGTGACAAGGAGTGGGGAAAACAGCTGCAAACTGACTTGTCTTCTGAATCAAGAATTGCTGCGCTAGTGCGGGGATTGTGTTTTCAGTCTCTCACATCAAGATTGTCAATGATGAGGTTATCAACGCGGAAGGCCAGGCATGAGGACAAAAATCAAAATGTGGTTCCTGCACCTGAGTTGGTCTTTTCTATGCTCGTTGGTGATAAAGCGCAACTTGCGAAGTTTTGTGTACACTCCATCACAAGACCTCGAAGCCATGTGTTGTTTTGAACAAGAGTTCACACGTGGGAGAAATCCCCCAGCCTCGTCTTTGTCGTTCTCGCCAAAGGTTTGGCTGCTTCCACAATCATAACTGTGCAGAGCACCAGCAGCAATTAGAATCCCGACAAAAAGGGCTCGATGTTGGAGTCCGGCAGCAGGGAGTCTCACGAAATCGACGGAAATCACGAAAGCTAATTGGTCGAGTCTCAATGGATGTGGATGTGTGTCCAACAGCTCTCGCCCCGCAGAATCGTGAGAGCGTTCCACAGTCTTTCATGATGGACTCAATGAGCTCTTTGGGTGTGGCCTTCTTCTCTGCTGTGTTCGTGTGGGAGAAAGTTCCGGACAGCGCACGGATCACGCGTCCGTCAGCAGCCAATCCTTCGCTGCTCAGCTGAATCACCGGATCCACATCTGAACTGTTTGTAACCGTGTACAGGAGACGGCCAAGCACTGAAGTTCCAACAACATGCCTGAGATAAAAAAAAACATCATTGGTAGTGAACCAAACACGGTCTGAAGCGGAGTTCTTACGACCGGATTCAATCCCCAAAGTGGCAACGCACGAAGTGCTCGAGTGGGAAGACTCTTGTCGTGACAAGTTCTGAGCATTTTGTGTGCAAAGATAGGCCCACGGGCCTCGCGGTGATTTGAACTCATTCCGATCGCTCATTCTGGTGGCGTTTTGGCACAAAAAAAACAACAAAAACAAACTGGAACCGGATGCCTCTCAAGTGATTTTCCGCTTGCTTGTTCCGGTCGAAATTTTGAGCCACCGGAAAACCTTCCCTTTCAAATCACCTGAAACACTTCTTTTCTGCTCAAGACTGGTGACCATGGGGTCGCGCTGTCCCACGGGTTCAACATAGAGCCTCACAAGAATCTCTGTCTCAACAAAGCGACAGTGAAAAGACCATGGGTTCCGTGATCACATGGAACGAAGGAGCCTGTCCTTCCACACGCGTACTGCCCCACTTGCCAGAACGGAAAAACAACAACAGATGACTAAGATTTACCGTGTCCACCCGCGTATTAGGCGCACCTTGTTGTCCTACGAGCACCAAAACTTTTCGGGTGCGTTTGTATATGAGATGTTGTGATCCAACACCAGAAAATCAAGGTCAAAACTGGGTGAATCTCATACTTGGGTGCGACAAACACACGAGTGAGTATGGCACACAGGGAGCCAATGACAAGTTACCAAAAGGTGTCTGTGTCACCAACCTAGCGATTGGGGCATTCGGAAAAACGGCCGACGTCTTTGCTAGAACACCTCCGTGTTTTCGGCCTTCCAGAGCCCAACGGGGCATTCAATTTGACTCCTGGTTGTCAAGTGTAAAAGTGCAGGGTTTGTCTCAAAAGGAAAAGACACACTTGTTGTTTTCGGAGAGAAGTCCTTTCAAAGGGAACAAGAAAGTGACTGCGGACAATATCTGTCAGAAACTTCAGTTCAATACCTCTTGGTTCGCGATAAAACACGGGCTTTTCTTTGTGTCAGATGTGGCTGTTGTGTCAGGTTCTGGATTGGTCAGGAGTTGATCACGAGTTGGTTGTGCATGTGTTGGCAGGCGGGAGCATGCCAGGTCCCAGCGCATCAGTTCATTGAGCCCGTCGCTGCTTCAGAGCTCCTTTCCAGCTCACTCCAACTTAGCTCTCTTCTCGTTGCACGTTGATTGTGTCACAGGGTCTTGGTCGGGTGTGTGGAACAGCTGTTCAGGCCCTTTCTTACAGGTATGAACGCGAGCATACTGCAGCATTGCAGAAAGGACGAGTACGGTTGCGTCAGAAATCACTTTTGACATGACCTCCTGGTTTGAGTCTCGAAAATATCACGGTTTGACGCCTCTTTGCTTTGATCGATTTGAAGTATAAACTAAACACATTTCAGACGTGACGACAACACCACAGACGTCACCTCTTCACTTGAAGAATGTTGGGATCCATTCGTCTGCGTGACATTTGAAAAGTAGACAAAGGTGCGGTGCTTTTGACAGAGCTGATGGAATCGCTTCAGCAGAAAGCGCGGGAGTGACATGCGTGTAATATGATTTACCTGTGTACCAATTCGCCCTGACAATCATGCAGTCGTCGGTTCGGTGTTTGAGCTTCGTTTCAACATCTGAAGTGTCACGCATTTATTAACAGCTATTTTGGGTGCAAGTCAATAACTTCGCCTCTTGTGTGGGGAGGTTCCACCACTGTGATCGCGACAGCGAATTGACGAGGCAACGACTTCGACAGACGCGATGCGGTCGCTTCAGCCGACTAACGAAGCAGAATGCTAATTGATACAGAGCAAGAAAACACCGTCTTCCTAATGGAGTTTTATGGTGTTACGAGGCAATCAAAAGCTAAGTGGAGCTGCGACCCATACGCAGGCATATTTGCTGAACAGCTCTCAGTCCGTCGCTTTGTGTCGCGAGTGCATTGCCGAGGGAGGGTCTCAGAATTCCTGAGGATCGAGCACCAAAGTCTTGCTCATCCGGCTGAGGCCACACGCACGAGTACATGCATGCAACACACATTTTCATCGAACAAACAGTGAAGTTTTCTCGAAGACACGAGGACATCAGGCGCAGCTCGTGGCAGGATTGCCGTGTTGCTGAAAATTGTTTTTGATTCAGGAAGCCTGAGGTCCAGGTTCTGAACGTGTCCTCCTTCCGGCAGCACAATTTTGTTTTCACAGGTGTTAATTTTTCAAAGTTGAAGTTGGCCGCCCCAACCTTTACCTTTACCCTGCATTCTGAGCCTCTGAAGTTGAGACCGCGCCCCATCCTGACTTCGGAGGAAAGTAATAATTTGTTGCGGACGCCATCTTTACATCAGTCTGAGAAAACTGCGTGATTCACAGCTGCGCACGTGACGGCGCAACAGCGAACACCAAGATTCGTATCAACTGGTGGAAAATTCCAAAACATGCAATGCTTTCTTGTTTGCAAAATTTAGGCTCTCTTTTCGAAAACTCATTTGAAGAAAAGCTCCGTGGAACTTGGGTGAATTGAAATGAGTTTTGATCGAAGAATGATTCGCCCAACGAAATGCTCACGTTTATGCCTTCACTGAAATGAAGCCTGAAGTCGCCCATTAACTGATTGGCTTCATATGGTCCTCCTCTCGGGTTGCACCAGCAGCGCGCAGGTTCCGTCACTTTGTCTCCGCCAATCTTCTTAATTCTTAGATTATTGCCACTTTCACATCCTACTCTCACGCAAAATAATTAATTTTATGGCGTGTTCGGCTGTGAACCCTTCCTGCAAAATCAGCTAATTGATTACCCAATGGCTTCGCTGGAGCGAAGAGACATCCTCTCTCTTGAGTGACGACAACGCATCTCTTTATCGAATTTCAACGTGCAGAACAAAGTCGAAGCTTCCTCGTTATCTGGTCCGAAACACGAACCTCGGCCTGTCGGCCAGCTCGAAATGACCACTTGAAACTTTCCTGGATAATTTCCTGTCACAAGTTCGGACTTCGGTCCTTTGTAATTCCACGAGCTTTTGCGAGACACATGCAGAATGAACATGTGCAAGTTGGGAGGCTTGCACATGCAGAATCGATCGTTTAAGGAGCTTTGGTGCGTGATGTCGAAGAAGACATTCTTCTAAGTGCACAGCTTGTCATTAGAGGGACATCTGTTGTGGAGAAGCTGGAAAAGAGCCAATCAACTTGACCTCAGTGAACAGTGAGACTGTTAAGGAAGGCGCCAATTGACCATCAAGCTGTTTGTTCTCTTTTCACAGGTCGAGGACCTGATCTCTTTCTCTGCATTGTGAGGACCGAGCCTCACGGCAGTCTCGCTGTCTCCAGGACCCACAGCCGGTCAGTGATTGATTTTCCCCCTTGAAATCAATGCACGATGTTTCTGCGACAACAAGGAGTGGCAGGATCTCCAGCGGGAAAGCTCGATTTGGATGTACTCGAAAAGGACTTGCAAAACAACCTCCAAAAACAACAACAACAACAACAACAACAACAACAACAAAACAAACAAAACACGCGGAATTGTAGGCACTTAATTGTTTTCAGAAGTTCAGGCTTGCCGCGACACCAACGTCAAACAGATGTTTCTGTGCAACTAATTTGAATGAGGAGGATTGTGGAACGTGTCTGAGCGGAAGGTTGGCTTGGTTTCAATGCAGCGTTTCGTTTTTGTCGAGTCCGCCTGAAGGAGAACTCAATGGAATTGGGTGGGCATGAAATTGTTTGTGGCGTCATTTCGCCGTTTCCACCCAAACAAACTCGACGACAGAACAGATTCGATGAGTCGGAACCAGACTCCGGAGAAAGGCGCGAGGATTAGGGCCAAGGTTTTGACGCTGGCGAGGACATAAGGACCAAAACGCACAACGTGCTGTGAAGAGGCGGTCCTATTGATCAACCCTCTGTTGCACTGACATGAAAATCCCTTCAAATTGACGCAGCAAAATTATGCTCAAAACACCAGGGTGCCATTCGACTGAATGAATCTAGAGCTGGGAACGGTCGAACCTTTTAAATATGATGTAGCCAATGCAATTAACATTGATTGCATTCAACGTAGCTTTCATACACACTCTTAACAACCCTGCAGATTACCGAGGTTTCTTAAATAGGCTGCCAGATCAATGGGAACTGGGTGAAAGTGCCTAAACGGTGAGCGTTCCTGTGTCACAGCGTGTGTTTACTCACTCACGTACACTCACCCACTCACTCCCTCACACTCTGACTCTCTTCTTTCTCTCCACACTTTCTTTCTCTCTGTGACGTATGTTCATGTGTCTGTCTGTCTGTCTCCTTGTCTATCTGTCTCCCTGTCTGTCTGTCTGTCTCCCTGTCTGTCTGTCTCCCTGTCTGTCTGTCTGTCTCCCTGTCTGTCTGTCTGTCTGTCTGTCTCCCTGTCTGTCTCCCTGTCTGTCTCCCTGTCTGTCTGTCTCCCTGTCTGACAGTCTCCCTGTCTGTTTGCCTGTCTGTCTGTGTCATCGCGTGTGTGTTGGGTTCTCAGCAACAAAGATGGTACTGATTTTGTGCGACATAAATTTAGTACGTGGAGAAATTGTGCCCCAAATAAGAAAATGAACCCAATTCTGCCATTCCCCGCGTCACATTCTGTTCGACACGGCTGTCACACCTCCAAACGACTTCACACACCATTAGCTGTGAGAGCGTTGTCACAAAAGTATTGTAAACTTTCCACAAGCCGAAAAAGTTGGCCTTTCATGTGAAGAGTTGAGCTGGTCCTCTGAGAATTTATAGACATGTGCAGGCAATGTCGTGTGCCGGAGAGCCTTAGAAGATCAAGTTGTATGGGAGAGTTGTCAAACAATCAATGCCGAGTATAATTGATCAGAGGAGTTCTTGTCAAACTGTCCAGGCAAACAGCAGCAAATTGTATTGCAGTCAATTCTCCGCTCGTGGCCTTTAGCAGAGGGTTTCATGTCTCACTGCATTTCACCCAGAGCCGAATGTAAAGCATGTCCTGGGGTCCTGCAAAAGTCGCGTCAATGGAAAACTGATTTGTGTCTCAATTTCTAGCTGCACGTGTGCTTCGACAACCTTGAGAAAAATAGACGCTCGCCGTTTTGACCTTGTTTGTTCTCAATGATACGTGGGAAGTGTTGGCAACAAGCTGCCCACGCTCGCATTTTTGATGGTCGCGTAGCCGGCCATCTAGGTGCCGCTGACGGCTTAAAAACCCTTAGCATTCATGTGTGCGTCTGTCCACACTTTGGAATGTAACCACCCCTCTGCCAGACCCC